>Ga0078972_1003193_pt1 | contig 50122 bp, 45 predicted proteins | sample YelNatPaOPGAMG01_FD_67568 | JGI IMG/M metagenome (GOLD analysis project Ga0078972, IMG submission 67568) | Hot spring thermophilic microbial communities from Obsidian Pool, Yellowstone National Park, USA - OP-RAMG-01 (SPADES assembly) (version 2) | ecosystem: Environmental > Aquatic > Thermal...
TTGCGGCCGCCACCGCTTGCACAGCCGTCTCATCGGCCACCGCCGCGGTCGTGTTGAGCCACATCACATAAGGAGCCCCCGCCCGCGCCATCGACGACGATGCGGGCCCCAACCACACTCCACCGGCGAGCCCGGCAATCACCGATTCGAACGACCGCGCCGCAGAGCGCAACTCAGTCGCAAGGCCGGCCCAGCGGGAAGCAGAAGTGACCAACGAGGAACCACCCGGCCCGGAATACATACGGGCGGAGTTGATCTCCGGCGGTAGCATTCCAAAGTCTATGGTCATTATTTCCTATGCCTACCGTATCTTCAGCTCCGACGTTGCGTGTTCAGCCACAAACCGGGCTTTGACGCCGAACGAGCCCCGTGGAGGTCCTCCGGCAGGGCGACGCTGCCCAGAGTTAGATGGCGACCCGCTCGCAATCATCGACCTGCCGAGAGCCATCCACGGGCCCAGCTGATTCCAACACACTGTTCCTTGCCTCACCCCCCGCAAAGACGAATCCAGTCGGCGCCAACTCGGCGGTCAATGCCAGGCATGCCCGCACCGCACGCTCGGCAAACAGCACCGACCGCTGCTCCGCCCGGGCGCGGAATCGACGCTGCCGTATTTTTCTCGACCTCGACGCGAGGGTGGCCAGTCATCAGAACTCATTCGACACCTCCATCAGCCGTGGACGCCGTCAAGCCGGGCATGCCATATTTAGCAATGCCTTTCGCGTCACAGCGTCGTGTGCCGACGGTGCACCACCGCTATCGCGCCGTCGACCGCAGTGCTCTGTTACCCAGGTCTACCACAGTATTCGCCAGATTCGGACAGTCCGGGCAAACGAATACCACCGAAAACCCCGGGAATCGGAAGCCGTTGTCTGAGCGTGGAAGATCCGCCGCCAACTCGATCCCATCGCCCGACTGACGCGCACGAGGGCTGCGACCGCAGCCCGGCTGTCGGCTTTCGACCACAGATTCGATGCCGACTCGGCTTCAACGGCAACGAAGACCGTCGGCATCCGACGCGCGGTCACCGACGTATGCAATGCTGAGAAATCCACCCGAAAGCCACCCGAAAGCCACCACGGAGTTTTGCGGAGGGGTCATCGTCGAATCGTCGCTAGCCTGGTTGCTCTCACCGCTGCCGGTGCAGACCTTCCTCGACGACATCTGGGGAGCCACGCGCTACCACGTCAAGCGAGACTGCCCGGGCTACTTCGGCGGCCTGCTGCCCGGTCCCCCGGTGGTCGACGGGCTCCTCGATCACCTTCGGGCGGAGCCGTCGGTGCTCCGCCTGGTCAAGGGCGAGCAGAACAGGGACCCCGCCACCTACCGGCGCCCCGACGGCAGCCTGGACCCCGTCGGCGTCCGCGACGGCCACGCCGCCGGTTACACGATCGTCGTGGACAACCTCGAACGGTACGTGCGCACGCTCGGGTCGCTGGCCCACGCCATCGAGGTGGAACTGAACTTCCCGACACAGGTCAACGGCTACGTCACGCCGCCCGAATCGCGGGGATTCGTCCCGCATTACGACCACCACGACGTGTTGATCCTGCAGGTCCAGGGGTCCAAGGTCTGGCATCTTTACGGCGACGCGCCGGTGTCACCGCACGAGATGCAGCAGCGCAAGGTCGTCGCCGCGGCCGACCTGCCGCCGCCGACCCGCCTGCGCATGGACGCCGGGGACACGCTGTACCTGCCGCGCGGACAGATCCACGCGGCACAGACGCGCTCCGAGACCTCCGTGCACTTGACCGTCGGAATCCACGCGCCGACCGTGCTCACGCTGATCACCCATGCGCTGCACATGCTCAGCTTCCGCGACGACCGTATCCACGACCGGCTCCCGCCGCGGCATCTGCACGCCGACGTGCGCGCGAGCCTGGGTGCCCTCGTGCGCGACATCGTCGCGGGCCCGGACGTCGTCCCCGAAGGGCTCGGCGCGATGGAGGACCTTCTCGTCCGGCGCGGCCGGTGCCCACCGCTCGGACAGGGCGCGACCGCCGCCGGGATCGACGGGCACACGCGGGTGGTGAGGCATCAACCGCTCTACTCGCGGGTGCTGACCGGCGCCGGCGGCGTCGCCCTGCAGTTCGCCCAGCTGCTGATCAGCGTCGGCGCCGACCACGAAGCCGCCCTGCGGTACCTGGCCGACAGCACCGGGCCGTTCCGGGTCGGCGACCTGCCCGGGCTCACCGCGGCGCAGCAAACGGAGCTCGCGCGCACCCTGATCGTGACCGGATTCCTCGTGCGCCAACCCGACGACTGATCCCGCGCCGGTATCCGCAGGCGCTCGATCCAGTGCCGAGCCGTTCCCGCAAATGCGGATCAATGTCGCAATGGAAGTCGCTATTGCGGGTTTACGGGTGTAGGGGCAGGATCGGCTTGGTGACGGTCACGCCGATCTGGATGGCCTCGCCGCCGGAGGTGCACTCGGCGCTGTTGAGCGGCGGACCGGGGCCGGTGTCGTTGATCGCGGCAGCCGTGGCGTGGCACTCGCTCAGCGCCGAATACGCCTCGGCCGCCGAGGAACTCAGCGGCGCGCTCGCGGCGGTGCAGGCCGGCGCATGGCAGGGCCCCAGCGCGGAGTCCTACGTGGCCGCGCACGTGCCGTACCTGGCCTGGTTGCTGCAGGCCAGCGCCGACAGCGCGGCGGCGGCCGCCCAGCACGAGACCGCGGCCACCGCCTACACCGCCGCCCTGACGGCCATGCCCTCCCTGGCCGAGCTGGCCGCCAACCACGCCGTACACGCGGTCCTGGCGGCGACGAATTTCTTTGGTGTCAACTCGATTCCGATCGCGCTCAACGAGGCCGACTACACGCGGATGTGGGTGCAGGCGGCCGCCACCATGACGACCTACCAAGCGGTGTCCGGCACCGCGGTGGCGTCCACACCGCAGACCGCCCCGGCACCAGAAATACACAAGGCCGCCGCCAACAGCTCTCCGTCGAACCAGGACAGCGGGCCACGACCCAATCAGTTGAGCTGGTGGACGACCCGGGCCCAAGAGGTGGCCAACGCCATCGGGCAGGACTTGTCGGAGTTCCCGTCCAACCCGGCCGCGGCGATCACCCGCCTGGAAACCGATCCCCTACTCGTCAGCGAACTTCCGCACTGGGAAGGCGAAGCCATCAACACGTTCGCGCCGCAACTGCAGCAGCTCACGCAGGTGGTGGAGGGACTGGGCATCGCGCCGCTGCCGACCCCGGCGTTCGCCGGGCTGGCAGGGCTGGCCGGCCTGGCTCAGCCGGCGCCCGCCGCGCCGGCCGTCGTCGCCCCCGCGCCGGTGAGCGCGCCGGCCCCGTCGACGCCGGCTCCGGGGGCCGGGATGGCCCCGACCGTGGCCGCGCCCGCCGCGGCCCCGGCGATGGCCCCGCCACCCACGGCCATGCCGGCCCCGGCACCCACGCCCGGGGCCGCTCCCCCGCCACCGCCACCCGCGCCCACCGTGCACGCCTTCAGCTACCCCTACGTGGTCGGTCCGCCCGGCGGCGCGGCGGGTTCGCCGATGCGGATCCGCGCCGCGGCCGTCACCAGGGCGGCGGAGCCCGGGACCGCGGCGGCGGCCGCGGTCGCGGACGCCCCCGAACGGGCGCGGCGGCGCAGGCGGCCGGGAACGCGGCTGATCGACCGCGGATTCCGGCACGAATACCCGGATTTGGAGTCCGGCGCCGCGGCGCCGGCCTCGGGTTCGGGCGCGGGAGCCATGGGATTCCCCGGCACCTCGCACCAGGCCGTCGCCGAGGCGGCGGGGCTGGCCACGCTGACCGGCGATGCGCTGGGCGCCGGCCCGGACATGCCGATGCTGCCGGGCAGCTGGGATGCGGCCGACTGACTCCGGCGCCGGCGCGGGCCCGCGCGTCGAGTGGTCAGCCGAAATGGCCTGTCGCACCGGCGCCGTGAGGCGACGCCGCCCTCACCGCCCGGGCTGGTAGCGGGCCAGTAGGGCCCGCACGGTGTCCATGGCCGCCACGGCGCGCTCCTTGTCGATGGCCTGGATCGCCATCACCGGGATGTACTCGTCGTCGGGCAGGTCGACCCGCGCCCAGCGGTGCCCCGGCGGAAACGACACGTCAACCACGTCTGGCCACGGGATCAGCCGATCGCCCAACAGGTTACGCACCGAAACCCCGGCCGCCCCCACCCGCAGCCGTGGCCGCGCGAACAACAGCACGACGCCGCCGATGACCAGCCCCAGCGCCGCCATCGCGACCTGGTCGGCCGTCTGGAAGATCACCCCGGTGGATTTGATCTTGAGCAGCAGGCCCACCGCGATGTGCGCGGCGGCGATCAGGAAAGCCGCGGCGTAGACGAATGGCAGCGTGCGATGCGGGCGCAGTACGACATCCCAGTGCCCGTGATCCGGTGCGTCGGTCACGACCGGGCGCGCAGGTCACGCAGCGTCAGGGCGGTGGTCAGGGCGGCCGCGGTCGCCTGGGCGCCCTTGTCCTCGGACGACGTGGGCAGCCCGGCCCGGTCCAGCGCCTGCGCCTCGGTGTTGGTGGTCAGCACCCCGTTGGCGATCGGGGTCGAGGCGTCCAGCGCGACCCGGGTCAGCCCCTGGGTCACCGCGTCGCAGACATAGTCGAAATGGGGTGTCTCACCGCGGATCACGACTCCCAGGGCGATCACCGCATCGTGGTTGCGGGCGAGTTCCTGGGCCACCACCGGGATCTCGATGGCCCCGGTCACGCGGACCACCGTGGGGCTGTCGATGCCGGATTCGGTGGCCACTTTGCGGGCCCCCGCCAGCAGCGCATCGCAGATCGTGCTGTGCCAGGTGCTCGCCACGATCGCCAGCCGCAGCTCCGACGCGTCCAGCGCCGGCACCTCCGGCACACCGGCGGCGGGACTCACAGAGCACCACCGAATTCCCCTGGCAAATGCACGGATTCGTGGAAGTAGTCGTCGAGGCCCGCCAGGTCGTGGCCCATCCGGTCACGCTTGGTCATCAGGTAGCGGATGTTCTCGGCGTTGGCCCGCACCGGAAGCGGGACCCGCTCGATGATGTGCAACCCGTACCCGTCCAGCCCGACCCGCTTGGCCGGGTTGTTGGTCAGCAGCCGCATCGAACGCACGCCGAGGTCGACGAGGATCTGCGCGCCGATGCCGTAATCCCTGGCGTCGGCCGGCAACCCGAGTTTCAGGTTGGCGTCCACGGTGTCCTCGCCGGCATCCTGCAGCTGGTAGGCCTGCAGCTTGTGCATCAGACCGATGCCGCGGCCCTCGTGGCCCCGCATGTAGAGCACCACGCCACGGCCCTCCCGGGCGACCATCGCCATCGCGGCGTCCAGTTGCGGGCCGCAGTCGCAGCGGCGCGAGCCGAACACGTCGCCGGTCAGGCATTCGGAGTGCACGCGGACCAGCACGTCGTCGCCGTCGGCGTTGGGGCCGGCGATCTCACCGCGGACCAGCGCCACGTGCTCGATGTCCTCGTAGATGCTGCTGTAGCCGATCGCGCGAAACTCGCCGTGCCGGGTCGGGATCCGAGCCTCGGCGATGCGCTCGACGTGCTTCTCGTGCTTGCGCCGCCACTCGATCAGGTCGGCGATCGTGATCAGCGCGAGGCCGTGCTCATCGGCGAAGACCCGCAACTCGTCGGTCTGGGCCATCGCGCCCTCGTCCTTCTGGCTGACGATCTCGCAGATCGCGCCGGCGGGCCTCAGGCCGGCCAGCCGGGCCAGGTCGACGGCGGCCTCCGTGTGACCGGGCCGACGCAACACGCCACCGTCCTTGGCGCGCAACGGGACAACGTGTCCCGGCCGGGTGAAGTCGGTGGCGGCGCTGTCGGGGTCGGCCAGCAACCGCATGGTGGTCGCCCGGTCTGACGCCGAAATACCGGTGCCCACACCTTTTTTCGCGTCGACGGTGACGGTGTAGGCCGTCCCGTGCTTGTCCTGGTTCACCGCGTACATCGGCAACAGGCCCAGCCGGTCGCAGATCGCACCGTCCAACGGCACGCACAGATATCCCGAGGTGTAGCGGACCATGAACGCCACCAGCTCCGGTGTCGCCTTCTCCGCGGCGAAGATCAGGTCGCCCTCGTTCTCGCGGTCCTCGTCGTCGATGACGACGACGGCCTTACCGGCCGCGATGTCGGCAACCGCCCTTTCGACGGAGTCCAACCTCGTCATCGCTGCTACCTTGCTGTCGTGAGGCGCTGTCGTGAGGCCCCATCGGGGAGTCCAGTTCTTGCATTCAGTATGAACCACCGCGCTGGCGTCGGTATCGCGGCGGTTTGATCAGCGGGTCCGTCCCTACGTGGACATCAACCGTTCGACGTATTTGGCGATGACGTCGGCCTCGATGTTGACCCGCGCCCCCACCGGCGCGCGGCCCAACGTCGTCATCTCGCGGGTCGTGGGGATCAGCGACACCTCGAACCAGTCCTGCGGTTGAGCGCCGAGGCCCGCCACCGTCAGCGAGATGCCGTCGACGGTGATCGACCCCTTCTCGACGACGTAACGGGCCACCGCCGCGGGCACCGCGATCCGGACCACCTCCCAGTGCTCGGAGGGGGCGCGCGCCACCACCTGCCCGGTGCCATCGACATGCCCCTGCACGATGTGACCGCCGAGCCGGCTGCCCAGGGCCGCGGCCCGCTCCAGGTTCACGCGGCTGCCCACCTCGAGCTCGCCCAGGTTGGAGCGGTTCAGGGTTTCGGCCATCACGTCGGCGGTGAACTGGCCGTCGGCCAGCAACTCGACGACCGTCAGGCACACGCCGTTGACGGCGATCGAGTCGCCGTGCCCGGCGTCGGCGGTGACAACGGGACCGCGGATGGTCAGGCGCGCGGCGTCGGTGAGGACGTCCCGGCCGGTCACCTCCCCGAGTTCCTCGACAATTCCGGTGAACATCGCCCCAGGTTAATGACTGGAGCCGCGGACCCACACCCCACTGGTGCACGGGCCGCGACACCGGCACCATCTACGATGCAGGGTATGCAGACCCGCCGCCTGTTGGCCGTCCTCGCATCCCTCAGCATCGCCGCTGCCCTGATCGCCGGCTGCTCGTCGGGATCCAAACCGAGCGGCGGGCCACTGCCGGACGCGAACACCCTGATCAAGCAGTCCACCCAGACCACCAAGAACGTCAAGAGCGCCCACCTGGTGCTGACCGTGACCGGAAAGGTCCCGGGGATGCCAATCAAGAACCTGACCGGTGACCTCACCACCACGCCGGCGACCGCCGCGAGCGGCAACACCACGATCACGCTGGGCGGCTCGGACATCAACGCCGACTTCATCGTCGTCGACGGCAACCTGTACGCCACGCTCACGCCCAACAAGTGGAGCGACTTCGGCAAGGCCTCCGACATCTACGACGTGTCGGTGATCCTCAGTCCCGACGCCGGCCTGGCCAACGCGCTGTCGAACTTCAGCGACGCCAAGGCCGAGGGCCGCGACACCATCGACGGGCAGACCACGATCCGCATCAGCGGGAGCGTCACCGCCGACGCGGTCAACAAGATCGCGCCGCCCTTCGGGGCGACGGGGCCGGTCCCGGCGACGGTCTGGATCCAGGAGAACGGCGAGCACGAACTGGTGCGGGCCAGCCTGCAGAAGAGCAAGGGCAACGCGGTGCAGATGACGCTGTCGAAGTGGGGCGAGACCGTTCAGGTCAGCAAGCCCCCGGTGAGCTCATGAGCACGGCCACCGGGCGCCGGGTCGCGATCGGCGCGGGCAGCCTGGCGGTGCTGCTGGGCGCCCTGGACACCTACGTCGTGGTCACCATCATGCGCGACATCATGCGCGACGTCGGGATCCCCATCAACCAGCTCCAGCGAATCACCTGGATCGTCACGATGTACCTGCTGGGGTACATCGCCGCCATGCCGCTGCTGGGCCGCGCTTCGGACCGGTTCGGCCGCAAGCTCCTGCTTCAGGTCAGCCTGGCCCTGTTCATCGTCGGCTCGATCGTCACCGCGCTGGCCGGGCATTTCGGCGACTTCCACATGCTGATCGCCGGCCGCACCATCCAGGGCGTGGCCAGCGGTGCGCTGCTGCCGGTCACGCTGGCCCTGGGTGCCGACCTGTGGGCCGAACGCAACCGCGCCGGCGTGCTGGGCGGCATCGGGGCGGCCCAGGAACTCGGCAGCGTGCTGGGCCCCCTGTACGGCATCTTCATCGTGTGGTTGTTCCACGACTGGCGCTACGTGTTCTGGATCAACGTGCCGCTGACCCTGATCGCGATGACGATGATCCAGTTCAGCCTGCCGTCGCGCAAACGCACCGCGACACCGCAGAAGATCGACCTGGTGGGCGGCGCGCTGCTCGCCCTCGCGCTCGGCCTCGCGGTCATCGGGCTCTACAACCCCCAGCCCGACGGCCAACACGTGCTGCCCAGCTACGGGTTGCCCCTGGTGATTGCGGCGGTGGTGGCCGCGGTGGCGTTTCTGGCCTGGGAGCGCTTCTCGAGCACCCGGCTGATCGACCCCGCCGGTGTGCACTTCCGGCCCTTCCTGGCGTCGCTGGGCGCATGGGTGGCCGCGGGCGCCGCGCTGATGGTGACCCTGGTCAACGTGGAACTGTTCGGTCAGGGCGTGCTGCAGATGGACCAGAACCAGGCGGCCGGGCTGCTGCTGTGGTTCCTCATCGCGCTGCCGGTCGGGGCGGTGCTCGGCGGCTGGATCTCCACCCGGGCCGGCGACCGCGTGATGGCGTTCATCGGGCTGACGATCGCCGCCTGCGGCTACTGGCTGATCCACTACTGGCGCCAGGACGTGATGCAGCAGCGGCACGACATCTTCGGGCTGTTCAGCGTGCCCGCGCTGCACGCCGACCTGCTGGTGGCCGGACTGGGGCTCGGCCTGGTGATCGGGCCGCTGACGTCGGCTGCGTTGCGGGTCGTGCCGCCCACGGAGCACGGCATCGCCTCGGCGGCGGTGGTGGTGGCCCGGATGACGGGCATGCTGATCGGCGTCGCGGCGCTGAGCGCCTGGGGTCTGTACCGGTTCAACCAGATCGTGGCCGGGCTGACGGCCACGATCCCGCCCGACGCCACGCTGTTCGAACGGGTCGCCGCGCAGGCCACCTTGTACCTGAAGGCGTTCGCGATGATGTACGGCGACATCTTCGAGGTCACCGCGATCATCTGCGTGGTGGGCGCGCTGCTGAGTCTGCTGGTCGGCGGCCGCTCCGAGCACGCCGAGGAACCCGAGCTCACCGAGGAGCAGGCCGTCGCCCCCGCGAAGGGCTGACCCGGTCAGTCGCCGCGCGGCACCAGGCTGAGCAGCAGATCGGGTCCGGCCCGGTCGATCCCGTCGAACTGCCAGCGCAGCGCCCGCGCGATGGTCGGCACCCCCACGTCGTCGACCGCGGTGACGGGACCGCCCAGCAGGATTGGCGCCACGTAGGCGAGGATCCGGTTGACCAGCCCGGCCCGCAGGAACGCGCCGGCCAGCGTCGGCCCCCCCTCGAGCAGCACGTCGGTGCGGTCCGAGACCGCCTTGAGCACCTCCATGGGATCGTGGGTGCGAATCAGCATGGTGCGGGAGTCGTCGTTGAGCACCTTGGCCTCCGACGGCAGATCACGCATGCCCACCACCACCCGCAGCGGTTGTCGCCCCGCCAGCGAGCCGTCGGCGAACCGGGCGGTCAGCGCGGGGTCGTCGGCCAGCACCGTGCCGGTGCCGACGACGATTGCGTCGGCGGTGGCGCGGCGGCGATGCAGGTCCAGGCGGGAGGCGTCGCTGGAGATCCACTGGCTCGTCCCGTCGGCGGCGGCGCTGCGCCCGTCGACACTGCTGGCGTACTTCCACGTCACGTGCGGCAGACCGGTGCGCTGCTTGTAGAGCCATTCGCGCAGCGGCCCGCCCGCCGCCTGGTCGGCCAGCACGCCGGATTGCACCTGCACCCCGGCCGCCTGCAGCCGGCCCGCGCCGCCCCCGGCGATCCCGTTCGGATCGGTGACGGCGTAGACCACCGCGCCCACCCTCGCCTCGACGAGGGCGTTCACGCACGGCGGGGTTTTCCCGAAGTGGTTGCACGGCTCGAGCGTCACCACCGCGATGCCGCCGGCCGCCAGTCCGCCGGCCCGGCGCAACGCCACCACCTCGGCGTGGTCGCCGCCGGCCGGCTCGGTCGCGCCGACGCCGACGACGCGGCCCTCGTGGTCGACGATCACGGCCCCGACCGGCGGGTTCGGGTAGGTGTTGCCCTTGACCAGGTAGGACTGCTCGATGGCCATCCGCATGGCCTCGTCGATGCTCTTGACCTGTTCGCCGCTCATGAGCTCTTCGATGCCCGCAGGTGCGGGGACGCGGCGCCGGCCTGCTGCCGAAGCGCCTCCAGCGCGGCCTCCGGGTCGTCCGCGCCGTACACCGCCGAACCCGCGACAAAGCAGTCGACGCCGGCCTCGGCGGCCTGCTCGATCGTGTCCTCGTTGATGCCGCCGTCGATCTCGAGCAGGATCGTCAACTCCCCCGCGTCGACCATCTTGCGCACTGCACGCACCTTCCCGAGCACCTCGGGGATGAAGCGCTGGCCGCCGAACCCCGGCTCCACCGACATGATGAGCAGGGTGTCGAAGTGCGGCAGGATCTCCAGGTAGGGGTCCAGCGGGGTTTTCGGCTTCACGCCGATGCCCGCCCTGGCGCCGGCGGCGCGGATGTCACGGGCCACCCCGACCGGATTGTCGGTGGCCTCGGCGTGGAAGGTGACGTTGTATGCACCGGCTTCGGCGTACGGGGGCGCCCAGCGATCTGGATTGTCGATCATCAGGTGGCAGTCCATCGGAATGGTCGTGGCGGCCAGCAAGTGTTCCACGACCGGCAGGCCGATCGTGAGGTTCGGCACGAAGTGGTTGTCCATCACGTCGACGTGCAACCAGTCGGCGCCCGGCACGGCGGCCGCCTCGTCGGCGAGCCGGGCGAAATCAGCGGCCAGGATCGACGGCGCGATCAAGGGCCGTCCTGACGGTCCGGTGAATCGAGGCATGAGCGACAGATTACGCAGCCTTGTTCCCGCTCTGACGTCAGGCGGCGCAGCGCGGCCGCGGCCGGGTTGTCGTGTCGCGGTCGCGCTACCCCGCATCGCGGCGCAGCGCGGCCGCGAACATCGCATCGGTGCCGTGCCGGTGCGGCCAGAGCTGGACGTTGGGGCCCTCCCCCAGCCCGCTGACAGGCTCGAACAGCGGCCGGGTGTCCACCGCGCTCACCGGATGACGGCGCAGGGCGTCGGCGACCACGCCCACGGTCTCGGCCAGGTGCGGCGAACACGTCGCGTACAGGACCACCCCGCCGGGGCGGGTCAGCGCGATCGCGGCGGCGAGCAGTTCGCGCTGCAGCTTGACCAGGACCGGCACGTCGGCCGGCTGCCGCCGCCACCGCGCCTCCGGGCGGCGCCGTAGGGCGCCCAGCCCGGTGCACGGCGCGTCGACGAGCACCCGGTCGAAGCCCGGCTCCAGCCCGCTCTCCCGCCCGTCGGCCCGCACCACGTCCACCGGCAGGCCGCGGGTGTTCTCGGCGACCAGCGCGGCGCGCCGCGGCGACGGCTCCACCGCCGTCACGCGGCCCCCGGCCTGGTCGGCGACCAGCGCGGCCAGCAGCGCCGTCTTGCCGCCCGGCCCGGCGCACAGGTCCAGCCACCGCCCGGTGTCACCGTCGACCGGCGCCAGCGCCAGCGCGTGCGCCACCAACTGGCTGCCCTCGTCCTGGACCAGCGCCGCGCCGGCGCGCACCGGCGCCAGCCCACCCGGGTCCCCGCCCGGCAGGTACACCGCGTACGGCGAGTACCGCCCGACGGTGCCCCCCACCGCCCCGGCCAGCTCCGCGGCGGTGAGAACCCCGGGGCGGGCCGCCAGGTGCACCTGGGGCCGTTCGTCGTCGCCGGCCAGCACCGCGTCGAGTTCCCCGGCGGCCGCCCCCAGCGCGTCGGCGAACGCCTGGGCGATCCAGCGGGGGTGGGCGTGCACGAACGCGGCATGCCCCACCGGGTCCCGCGCCGGGTCGGGAGCCAGCTCGTCCGTCCAGGACTTCTCGTCGCGGCCCGAAATGGTGCGCAGCACCGCGTTGACGAAACCCGCTCGCGCAGAATCGAATTCGATGCCCGCCTGTTCGACGGTGGTGGACACCGCGGCGTGCGCCTCGACCCGGGTGCGCAGCAGCTGATACGCGCCGAGGCGCAGCAGGTCGAGCAGCACCGGATCGATCACGTCCGGCGAACGCCCGGCCGCCGCGCCGATGATCGCGTCGAGCAGGCCCCGGGTGCGGCAGGTGCCGTAAGTCAACTCGGTGGCGAAGGCGGCGTCGCGCCCGGTGATGCCGCGTTCCCGCAGCAGCGCGGGCAGCGCCAGGTTCGCGTACGCGTCGCGCTGGCTCACCGCGCGCAGCACCTCGAATGCGGCGGCGCGCGCCGGGTCCAGCGGCCGGCGGGGGGGCCGGCGCCGCGCCGGGGGCGGGGCCGGGCTCATGAAGCCCGCGCGGCGGGGTCGAGCCGCGCCCCCCGCGCCCAGTCGACCGCGTCCATGAGTTGCTTGCCGGGGGGCTGAACCCGGCCGAGCCGCACCGGTTCGGTGCCGGTGCCGATCCACACGCTCCTGCGGTCGACGCGAACGGTGCCCGGCGACAACGGCATCGGCGCATCACCGTCGAGGCGCACCGGTCCGAGTTTGATGCGCAGGCCGCCGATCAGCGTCCAGGCGCCGGGGTTGGGCGTGACGGCGCGGATGCGCCGCTCCACCACCGGCGCCGGCAGGTCCCAGCGCACCCGGGCCTGTTCGACGGTGATCTTCGGCGCCAGGCTGACCCCCTCGGCCGGTTGCGGCCGCGGCGACAGTGTCCCGTCGGCGATGCCGTCCAGCGTCGCGGACAGCAGCGCCGCACCCGAATGGGCCAGGCGCTCAAGCAAATCCCCGGCGGTGTCGGTCGGCTGGACGGTCTCGGTGACGACACCGTAGATGGGCCCGGAATCCAGGCTCGGCTCGATGTGGAAGGTGGTCGCGCCGGTGACGGCGTCGCCCGCGGCGATCGCGGCCTGCACCGGCGCCGCGCCGCGCCACGCGGGCAGCAGCGAGAAGTGCAGGTTGACCCAGCCGTGCGTGGGCACCGCGAGCAGGCCCTCACGCAGCAGCGCGCCGTAGGCCACCACGGGGCAACATTCCGGCGCCAACTCGGCCAGCTCGGCCACGAACTCCGCGGAGTTGGGCCGCGCCGGTCGCAGCACCGGGACGCCCCGGTCGAGCGCCTCGCGGGCCACCGGCGACGGCTCGAGCTTGCCGCGCCGGCCGGACACCGCGTCGGGCCGGGTCAGCACGGCGACCACCTCGTGCCGGGGCGAGTCGAGGAGGCGGCGCAGCGCGGGCAGCGCGGGTTCGGGGGTGCCGGCGAAGACGAGACGCACGCGCACAGTGTAGGGAAGGACGAGCCGACGCTTCACGAGCGCGCGTAGACTATTTCCAATGCATACTGTTTTTAGCGGTGATGGTCAATCGGTGTGACCACACTGCGGTACCGGCGACGACGAGGTCGAGTACGCACGCGGCCCGTTCCTCCCTACGGGTCGACGTCGACGTCCAGGTGAGCCTCGGGTTCCCCGCCGGCGGCGGTGAACGCCGTCAGGGCCCGCACCAGGCCGTGGCGCTCGGGGGGCGGCATCTTCTCCACGATGGCGGCGATCTCGGCGCGCCGGTAGGCGGTGACCCGGCGGACGACATCGCGCCCACGCTTGGTCAGTGCGGCCAGCAGTTCGCGCCTGGACGTCGGGTGCGGCAGCCGGTCGATCAGCCCCGCGGCGACGAGCCGGTCGACCATCCGGCCGGTGGCCGATGGTTGCACGCCCAGCAGGCCGGCCAGCGTGGCCAGGTTGACCGGGCCCCGGTTGGACAGGATCACCAGGGTCCGGAACTGCGAAATGGTGATCGCCTCGTCGACTCGCCCGATCGAGCGGGCCGATATGGCCACCAGGAGGCGCGAAGCCGTCAGCAACGCATCGGTGATCACATCCGGTGAGTCTTCGGCGGCCGTCGTGTCGTCTGTTGCCATCCTGCCACCCTCTTCCGACTGTTCCTACGGGCCGCCGCGGACTGAAGGAATAGAAGTGTAACAGCCTCCCACTTTCGTTCCCACACATTGTTTCCCCGTCGAACTATTACCACCTGAATGGTTTGCCGTCAGCCGATACGCAGCGGGTCGATCTGGACCCGCACCGGCTCGTGGGTTTGCCGGGCACTGAGCACACCGACGCCGCGCCGCAGGCTGGCCGCCAGCTGCAGGCCCTGCTCGCGGGGGACCCGCACCAGCATCCTGGTCACCGGCACGCCGGCGGCGGTACCCGCGGGGCGGCGCGCACCGGGCGGCAGCTCGACCGGGCCGAGCAAATCGGCGCCCTCGGGCAGGCGGGCCTCGTCGAGCAACGCCGCGACCGCCCCGGGGGCCCCGTCGATCGCGGCCATGTGCACGCTGGGCGGCAACCCGACTTCGGTCCTGGCCGTCAGCTCGGCCTCGGCGTGGCCGACCGGATCCCACCGAATCAACGACTGGACCGTCGGGATGGCCGACTCGGCGACCACCGCCACCACACCGCCGTCGCCGCGGGCGCGCACCAGCGCGGCGGCGGTCATCCAGCGCCACAGGGCGTCCTCGGCGGCGCGCAGGTCTTGGCGGCCCAGCAACGCCCAGGTGTCCAGCAGCAGCGCCGCCCCGTACCCGCCGGAGGCGACGGGTTCGGCGCCCGGCGTGGCCACGACCAGGGCCGGGCCGGCGGCCACCGCCGCCACGATCGCGTCGCCGGCCGAGGTGATGACGGGCGTTCCGGCGAAGGCGCGGCCGAGTTCCTCGGCGGTGCGCCGCGCACCGACCACCACCGCGCGCACCGACGCCGAGCCGCACCGGGCGCACCGCAGCGCGGGCTCGGCGCGGCCGCACCAGCGGCACACGGCGGTCGGACCGGCCCGCTGCCATGGCTCGCCCGGTGGGTCCCCCGGTGACTCGGCCAGGGACAGGGGCCCGGTGCAGTGCCGGCACCGGGCGATGGCGCGGCAGCGGCCACAGGCCAGCGAGGGGACATAACCCCGCCGCGGCACCTGCACCAGCACCGGCGCGCCGGCCTGCAGCGACGAGCGGGCGGCGCGCAGCGCGACCGACGGGATGCGCGCGGTGCGGGCCGCGGGATCGCGCTCGTCCTGGTAGCCGCTGTCGTCGAGGGCCACCACCCGCGGGGTGCGGGCACGCACCACCGGCCGCGCCGCCACGACGTCGTGCGCCCAGCCGCTGCGCACCAGCGCATGGGCTTCGGCCGTGCGGGCGTAGCCGCCGATCAGCGCCGCGCAGCGCGCCTGGTGCGCCCGCAACATCGCCACCTCGCGGGCGTGCGGGTAGGGCGCCCGCGGCTCGGCCAGGCTGTCGTCGGCGTCGGCCCACACCATGACCAGGCCCAGGTCGCTCAGCGGGGCGAACACCGCGCTGCGGGTGCCGATCACCAGCCGCGCGGTGCCCCGCAACGCCGCCAGCCACCGCCGGTACCGGGCGGCCGGCCCCAGGCCCGCCGACAGTGCCACCACGCTGCCCTCGTCGATCAGCGCCGTCGCGGCCGCCCACAGCGCGTCGAGGTCGCGCTGGTCGGGAACGATCGCCAGCACCGCCCGGCCCGCGCGGACGGCCTGTGCGGCGGCCTCGGCGAACCGGTCCGCCCACGCCTCCCCCGGGAGCGCCTGCCAGACCGCGCGGGCAGCCCGCGCCTCGGCCACGGCAGCCAAAAACTGCCCGCCGCGCCCGTAGGCGTCCCAGCCCGACGGGTCGACCGGCGCCGGCGCCGCGGGGACGGCCTCGGTCTTGCGCGCTTCCCGTTCCACCCGCGCGTGGCGCGCAGGCACCGCCAGCCGCAACACGTCCGGACGGGTCCCGGCGTAGCGGGCGGCCACCGCGTCGACCAGACGGCGGATCTCGGGGGTGAGCACCGGTTCGGCCGAGACCACCCGATCCAGCCAGCCGAGCTTGCCCGCGTGATCGGTGTCGTTGCGGCGCTCCAGCACGAACCCGTCGACCAGCCGCCCGTGGAACCGCACCCGCACCCGCACCCCGGGCTGGGCGTCGTCGGACTGCTCGGCCGACACCAGGTAGTCGAACTCGCGATCCAGGTGCGGCACCGACAACATCGGCAGCACCCGGGCGATCGGCTCCACCTGCAGTGGCGTGCGCGCGCTCGGGGTCACGGGCCGCTCACACCCTGAGAAACGTTGCTAGTCAGCGCGTTCGGCCGGCCAGTCGACAACCGCGGCGTCGCCGCCCCAGCTGTCGGCGGCCTCCTCGCGGCCGAAGAAGAACCCGGCGGTGAGCAAGATCTCCGCCGCGGCGTACAACCACCAGATCGGCACCGCCAAAGACTCGTTGTGCAGCACGAACCGGCCGATCCCGATCATCGAGTCGGACGCCGCAAAACACAGCGCCCCCACCGCGGCCCAGATCGTGGGCAGCCGCGCGAACTGCGCCGTGCACACCATCGCGGTCAGGACGACGATGTAGACCGTCACCGGCAGCGTCAGGTCGTCGCGGCTCAGACGGGGCCAGAACCAGGCCAGCAGCACCAGCGTCGACAGGCAGACCAGAACGGCGACGGCGATGCGCGGCGGCGTGGGCCGCGCCGTGCGCGCCAGCGGCAGCAGCGCGGCCAAAAAGCACAAGTGCGCCAACATGAATGCCCCCAGGCCCGCCACGAAGGACAGCGTCCACCACGGGATCGCCAGCAGCCAGTCACCGGCGGCCGACAACAGCAGCGCCGGCATCAGCCACCGCCGCTCCCGCACGAGGGGATGCCCGACCGCCGCCAGGGTCAGCAGCAATGCCATCAGCGCCTTGAACGGCGGCTGCATGACCCAGTGGCCGGTCAGCTCGATGCCCGGCGGCGAACGCAACGCGAGCACCGTCAGGTAGACGCCGTAGGCAACGCCGGCCCAGCCCGCCACCACCCATCCGCCGGACACCAGACGAGGTGCGTACGGTACCTCCATGCCCAGCTTCGACATCACAGCCGACGAAAGACCAGCAATCGACCCCATCTTGCAGAAGGTACTGGATGCGGTTCCGTTCCGGCTATCAACCGAGGATGGCGTCGACGCGGCGCGGCAGCGGTTCCGCGACCTGCCGCGCCGGCAGGTGCACCCGGAGCTGCGGGTCGAGGACCGGACGATCCCGGGGCCGGCGGGCCCCATCGGCCTCCGGATCTACTGGCCGACAGCCGAAACCGGCGACGCAACCCGGCCGGTCGTGATGTTCTTCCACGGCGGCGGTTTCGTCGTGGGCGATCTGGACACCCACGACGGCACGGCACGCCAGCACGCGGTCGGCGCCGACGCGATCGTGGTGTCCGTCGACTACCGGCTGGCGCCCGAGCACCCCTACCCCGCCGCCGTCGAAGACGCCTGGGCCGCAACGCTGTGGGTCGCCGAGCACGGCGCCGAAATAGGCGGGGAGGCCGGCGCCGACGGACAGCGGATGGCCGTCGCCGGGGATTCCGCCGGCGGGACCATCGCCGCGGCGATGGCGCAGCGCAGCCGGGACCGGGGCGGCCCGCGGATCGCGTTCCAGCTGCTGTGGTACCCCTCCACGCTATGGGACGCGTCGCTGCCGTCGTTCACCGAGAACGCCGCCGCGCCGATCCTCGACGTCAAGGCCGTCGCCGCGTTCTCCCGTTGGTATGCAGGCGATGTCGACATGTCCAACCCGCCCGCGGCCATGGCGCCCGGACGCGCGGGGAACCTGGCCGGGCTACCACCGGCCTACATCGGCGTCGCCGGCTACGACCCGCTGCGCGACGACGGGATCCGCTACGGCGAACTGCTGGCCGCCGCCGGCGTTCCCGCCGAGGTGCACAACGCCGAGACGCTGGTGCACGGGTACCTCGGCTACGCCGGGGTGGTGCCCGCGGCCACCGCCGGGATGGAGCGCGGGTTGGCCGCCCTGCGCCGGGCGGTGCACACCTAGTCGCGGCAAATGCGTACGGTGAACCCATGACTGAGCCGACCACCGCCCGACCCGGCATCGATCCGACGTTCAAATCGTTGCTCGACGCGTTCCCGATGACGTTCAGCGCGTCCGACGGCGTCGAGGTCGCCCGCTCGCGGCTGCGGCAGCTCAAGGTGCCCCAGGAGATGCTTCCCGACCTGCGCATCGAGGAGCGGACCGTCGGCTACGGCGATCTGACCGGTATTCCCGTGCGGATCTACTGGCCGCCGGGCGCCGAGGCCACCGACCGCGCCCTGCCCGTCGTCGTCTTCTACCACGGCGGCGGGTTCTGCCTCGGCGACCTGGACACCCACGATCCCGTCGCCCGCGCGCACGCCGTCGGCGCGGAGGCCATCGTGGTGTCCGTCGACTATCGGCTGGCCCCCGAGCACCCGTTCCCCGCGGGCGTCGACGACTGCTGGGCCGCGTTGCAATGGGCGGCCGACCACGCCGCCGGGCTGGGCGGCGACCCGGACCGGATCGCCGTGGCCGGTGACTCGGCGGGCGCCAACCTCTCCGCCGTGATGACGCTGCTGGCCCGCGACAACGCCGACAAGGGCGGGCCCCGCCTCAAGTTCCAGCTGCTGTGGTACCCGACGGTGTGCGCCGACATGTCGCTGCCGTCGTTCACCGAGAACGCCACCGCGCCCGTCCTGGACCGCGAGGTCATCGACGCCTTCCTGACCTGGTACGTGCCGGACCTCGACGTCACCGATCCCGGTGCCCTGCCCGTCACGTTCGCCCCGGCGGGCGCGACCGATCTGTCCGGTCTGCCGCCGGCCTACATCGGGACCGCCGAACACGACCCGCTGCGCGACGACGGGGCCCGCTACGCCGAGCTGCTCACCGCCGCCGGGGTGCCCGTCGAGCACCGCAACGAGCCCACCCTGGTGCACGGCTACGTCAGCTTCGCCATGGTGATCCCCGCCGCCGCCGAGGCCACCGACCGCGGGCTGGCCGCCCTCCGGAAGGCGCTGCACGGCTAGGCGGGCAACACGGCCCAGGGCTACGCTTTCACGCGTGGCCAAGGAGTTCTCCCACCTGGACGGGTCGCTCCGGGACTTCATCGCCCGGCAGGCCATGTTCTTCGTCGCCACCGCGCCCTCCGCGGGGGGCCGAATCAATCTGTCCCCCAAGGGTTATCACGACACCTTCGCCGTGCTCGACGACCACACCGTCGCCTACCTCGACCTGTTCGGCAGCGGCGCGGAGACCATCGCACACCTGCGGGACAACGGCCGGATCACGATCATGTTCTGCTCGTTCACCCGCACGCCGCGGATCCTGCGGCTGTTCGGGACCGGGCGGGTGGTACGCCCCGACGACGCCGAGTTCGACGGCCTGAGCGCGCATTTCGGCGATCGGCACGCCGGCGTCCGGGCCGCGGTCGTCATCGACGTCGAGCGGATCGCCGACGCGTGCGGATTCGCGGTGCCCTATTACGAACTCGTCGACGAACGGCCCGTGCTGGACGCGCATCACGCCAAGGCTACCGACGCGAAGTTCGCGAGTCTGCTGGACCGCAACCGGCACAGCATCGACGGCCTGCCCGCGCTGGACCCCGACCACCCGCTGCCGCCCCGCCGGTAGCGCGAGCAGACGCAAAATCCCCCGCACGCGCGGCGTGTCGGGGGATTTTGCGTCTGCTCGCGGAAAAGGTTAGATGGCGGCCTTGAGCTCGTCGACCTTGTTGAGCTGCTCCCAGGGCAGTTCGATGTCGGTGCGGCCGAAGTGGCCGTACGCGGCGGTCTGCGCGTAGATCGGGCGCAGCAGGTCCAGGTCGCGGACGATCGCGCCCGGCCGCAGGTCGAACACCTCGCCGATGGCCTTCTCGATCTTGACGGGGTCGACGGTCTCGGAGCCGAAGGTCTCGACGAACAGGCCCACCGGCGCGGCCTTGCCGATGGCGTAGGCCACCTGCACCTCGACCCGCTCCGCCAGGCCGGCGCCCACGATGTTCTTGGCGACCCAGCGCATCGCGTACGCCGCCGACCGGTCCACCTTGGACGGGTCCTTGCCCGAGAAGGCGCCGCCGCCGTGGCGGGCCCAGCCGCCGTAGGTGTCGACGATGATCTTGCGGCCGGTGAGCCCCGCGTCGCCCATCGGGCCGCCGAGCACGAACTTGCCGGTCGGGTTGATCAGCAGCCGCGTCGACGACGTGTCCAGCGTGTCGTGCGCCAGGTCGTTGAGCACGGTGTTGAGCACCTTCTCCCGCAGGTCGGGAGTGAGGGTGTTCTCCAGGTCGACGTCGGCGGCGTGCTGCGTGGACATGACCACGGTGTCCAGGCGGACCGGGACGTTGCCCTCGTAGCCGATGGTGACCTGCGTCTTGCCGTCGGGCCGCAGGTAGGGCAGCACACCGCTCTTGCGGACCTCGGTCAGCCGCCGCGACAGCCGGTGCGCCAGCGCGATGGGCAGCGGCATCATCTCCGGGGTCTCGTTGATCGCGTAGCCGAACATCAGGCCCTGGTCGCCGGCGCCCTGGGCGTCCAGCGGGTCCGCCGCACCCTCCACCCGCGCCTCGTGGGCGGTGTCGACCCCCTGGGCGATGTCGGGCGACTGCGCGCCGATCGCGATGTTGACCCCGCAGGTGAGCCCGTCGAAGCCCTTGTCCGACGAGTCGTAGCCGATCTCCAGGATCCGCTCGCGCACGGTGTTGGCGATGTCGGCGAACGCCTCCTTGGCCGTCGTCGTCACCTCGCCCACCACGTGCACCTGCCCGGTGGTGACCAGCGTCTCGACGGCCACCCGCGAGCGGGGGTCCGCGGCCAGCAGCGAGTCGAGGACCGAGTCGCTGATCGCGTCGCAGATCTTGTCCGGATGTCCCTCGGTCACCGACTCACTGGTGAACAGCCGACCCTTTTCGCTCACTATGCTCAATCCCTTCCCATTAATTAGTTAACCAAGTTATATCGTCCGGCCCGTGCCGCGGTCCGGGTGGGCGTTGCCCATCGCGGCCCACCCAACCGAAGCCCGGGGCCCGGCGCCGTTATCCGGCCTCGCCGCGCAGGAACGTGACAATCCCGTCAACGATACGACTCGCCATCAACGTCTTGGAGCCGTGTTCCAGCGCCGACTCGGTCCCGTCGGAGGCCAGCAACCAGCCGTCGTTGCTGTCCACCTCGAACGCCCTGCCCTCGCCGACGGCGTTGACGACCAACAGGTCACACCCCTTGCGCCGGAGCTTCGCCCGCGCGTGGAACAGCACGTCGCCGTTGGCGTCCCCGGTCTCGGCGGCAAACCCGACGATGGCCCGCATGTTGGGCAGCTCGCCGTGGGCGCGCGCCCGCACCGCGGCGGCCAGCACGTCGTCGTTGCGCACCAGCTCGATCGCCGGCGGCTCCTCGGCGCCCTTCTTGATCTTGGCCGCGGCGACCCGCGCGGGCCGGAAGTCGGCGACGGCCGCCGCCATCACCAGGACATCGGCCGCCGGGGCGTGCTTGGACACCGCGTTGCCGAGTTGCTCCGCCGAGCTGACGCGCACGACCTCGACGCCGGCGGGGTCGATGAGGCCCGCGGTGTGCCCGGCGACCAGGGTGACCTCGGCGCCGCGCTGCGCGGCGACCCGCGCGACGGCATAACCCTGTTTGCCGGAGCTGCGGTTGCCGATGAAACGCACGGGATCGATCGGTTCCCGGGTGCCGCCGGCCGTCACCAGCACCTTGTGGCCGGCCAGGTCGTAGGTCAGCGCGTCGTGCCGCTCCAGCAGCAACCGGGCCAAGGTGGTGATCTCCTCGGCCTCGGGCAGCCGGCCCGTGCCGCTGTCGGCGCCGGTGAGGCGTCCGGCCGCGGGTTCCAGCACGACGGCGCCGCGGCGGCGCAGGGTTGCCACGTTGTCGACGGTGGCCGGGTGCAGCCACATCTCGGTGTGCATCGCCGGGGCGAACAGCACCGGGCAGCGCGCGGTGAGCAGGGTCGCGGTCAGCAGGTCGTCGGCACGCCCGGCCGCCGCCCGCGCGAGCAGGTCCGCGGTCGCCGGCGCCACCACGACCAGGTCGGCCTGCTGCCCGATCTGGACGTGCGGCACGTCGGGGACGTCGGAGAAGACGCCGGTGTGCACGGGCTGGCCGGACAGGGCCTCGAAGGTCGCGGCGCCGACAAAGCGCAACGCGGCCTCGGTGGGGACGACCCGCACCGAGTGACCGGCTTCGGAGAGCTGACGAACGACGGTGCACGCCTTGTAGGCGGCGATGCCACCGGAGACGCCGACGACGACTCTTTTCGCGACCCGATCACGGTCGTCCACAGCGCGCCCGGCCCTGCCCTGTTACTCGCCCTCGGTGTGCTCGAGCAGGTCGGCGTGGATCTCGCGCAGCGCGATGGACAGCGGCTTCTCCTGCAGGCCGGGCTCGACGAGCGGGCCGACGTATTCGAGGATGCCCTCACCGAGTTGGTTGTAGTAGTCGTTGATCTGCCGGGCCCGCTTGGCCGCGTAGATGACCAGGGCGTACTTGCTCGAGACGCGGTCCAGCAACTCGTCGATGGGCGGGTTGGTGATGCCCAGCGGGGTGTCGTAGACGCGCTTACCACCTGCGGAGGGATCGAACTGGTCGCCGGCGGGGACGGCGGTCGGCGACGCGTCGGACTGCGGAATACTCACGTAAGAAAATCTCCTGGCGGCCTGGAGCGGTGCGAAAGCTCGATGTTGTGCGGCCAGGCGGCTCATGCCGGGCCCGGGGCGGTTCCCACCAGCAAGGATACCAATTCCGCACACGCAGATTCCAATTGGCTGTTCACCACCACCATGTCGAAGTCGTTTTGGGCCGCCAGTTCGACGCGCGCGGTGTCGAGACGGCGCCGCATCGCCTCGGGCGTCTCGGTGCCGCGGCCGGCCAGCCGGGCCCGCAGATCCTCCCAGCTCGGCGGCGCGAGAAACACGGTGGTGGCCTCGGGCATCGCCTTCTTGACCGCCCTGGCGCCGGCGAGGTCGACCTCGATGAGCACCGGGACACCGGCGGCGGCGGCCGCCCGCACCGGCCCCGCCGGGGTGCCCGACCGGTGCAGCCCGCCGTGGATCTCGGCCCATTCGAGCAGGTCCCCGTCATCGATCAGGCGCTGGAAGCGTTCCGGGCTGACGAAGCGGTAGTCGACGCCGTCGACCTCGCCCGGCCGCGGCGCCCGCGTCGTCGCCGAGACGCTGAAATACAGGTCCGGTATCCGCTCGCGCAGGCACCGGACCACAGTCGACTTACCGACCGCTGAGGGACCGGACAGCACGACCACGCGGCCCGCCGGCTTGCGGCGTCCCCCGTGCCCGGCGTCCGGCCCCTCGCCGGCGCCCACAGGCCCTCCGGCCTGCATCGTCGGCGCGGGCTAGGCGGAGCCGAACTTTTCCAGCAGGGCCTTGCGCTGCCGATCGCCGAGCCCACGCAGGCGGCGGGTCGGCGCGATCTCGAGCTCGGTCATGATTTCCTGCGCCTTGACCTTGCCCACCTTCGGCAGGGCCTCCAGCAGCGCAGACACCTTCATCTTGCCCAGAACTTCATCGGTCTCGGCGTCCTTGAGCACCTGGGTCAGGTTGGTGCCGCCACGCTTGAGCCGATCCTTGAGTTCTGCGCGCGCTCGACGTGCGGCAGCCGCCTTCTCCAACGCGGCCGCGCGCTGCTCGTCGGTCAACTGGGGAAGGGCCACGATTCCTCCGTATCTGATCAATCAATCGCAATCGATCTGGTTTGTCTCTGCCGGTTACAACCAGCGCAGACGACCGTACTCAGGCTTCCTGACGAAATCTAACCCGCCCCCTCCCTTGAGGGGGTAAATGCCCAGCGTAAACCTGGCGCGGCGACCGTCGGGCGGGGGACCGAACGGGGTCGGCGGCAACGCGGACACCGCGCCGGGCCGCCCTCGGGGCGCCCCGGCGCGGGAGCCCCTTTCAGGCCATCTAGCAGGTCTTTTACCCGCCGCCGACGGGGCTCGCGCGGTGCGGTGGCCGGCCTCGCCGCCCGGCCGCGACCACCCGCGGCGGGCGGGCGCTCGAGCGCTGCGGCCAATGACGCATTCGGGCGGCGCGTCGCGCGTGTCGCGGGTGGGCCCCGCGCCGCCCGATCCGACGACGCGCTGCGGCTGAGGCGGCGCCGCGATCGGCTACCATCGAGCGGTGCCGAACCTGCGGATCCGCCAGGCGGCTGAGTTGCTGGGAGTCAGTGACGACACCGTGCGGCGCTGGATCAACCAGGGCGCGCTGACGGTCAGCCACGACGCGGCCGGCCGCAAGGTCATCGCCAGCGAGGACCTCGCCGAGTTCTCCCGCACCAACGCGCCGGCGCCGCCCCCGGACCCGCTCAGCATCGGCAGTTCGGCCCGCAACCGGTTCGTCGGGCTGGTCACCCGGGTCGTCAGCGACCGGGTGATGACGCAGGTGGACATGCAGTGCGGCCCGTTCACCGTGGTGTCGCTGATGAGCACCGAGGCCGCCCGGGAGCTGGCGCTGCGGCCCGGCACCGTCACCGTGGCCGTCGTCAAGGCCACCAACGTGATCGTCGAGACCGCCGACCCCGGCGCGGCGATCGCCTCCGACTGACGCGGCTACGGCGCCGACAGGTACGCGACGGCGTCCAGCATTCTGCGGGCGGCCGCCCGCAGGTCCGACACGCCCGGTCCGGCCCGCAGCACCTCCCGCGACACCGCGGGCAGCAGCTGGCCGGGTGCGGCGCCGCCCAGCCCGGCGAGCGCCTCCGGGCGCCCGCCCTGCACCCCGACACCGGGCACCAGCACCGGGCCGCCCAGCGCGCTGACGTCGGGCGCCTCGAACACCGTCGCCCCCACCACCACGCCGACGGAGCCGGGCCCGTAGGACGCGCCGGCCCGGTTCAGCACCGCCGCCTGGTCGACGACCAGCTGGGCCACGGTGCGGCCGTCGAAGGTTGCGCGCTGCACCGTGGCGCCCTCCGGGTTCGACGTCGCCGCCAGGACGAACACGCCCCGGTCGTTGGCGGCGGCGGCCTCCAGCAGCGGCCGCAGCGAGCCGAACCCCAGATAGGGCGAGGCCGTCACCGCGTCGGCGGCCAACGGCGAATCCCCCGCCCAGGCGGCGGCGTAGGCCGCCATCGTCGTCCCGATGTCCCCGCGCTTGGCGTCGGCCAGCACCAGCACCCCGGCCGACCGCAACGCGGCGATGGTGCGCTCGAGCACCGCGTAGCCGGCCGCGCCGTAGGCCTCGAAGAACGCCACCTGCGGTTTGACGACGGCGAACCCGGCGAACGCCTCGACGCAGGTGTCACAGAACGCGGCCAGCCCGTCGGGGGTCGTCGGCAGGTCCCACGCCCGCAGCAGTTCCGGGTGCGGATCGATGCCCAGGCACAGCGGCCCGCGCTGTGCCTTCGCATCGGTGAGCCGAACGCCGAACCCGGTCACTGGTCGCTGCCCGGCCCGATCATGCTGTGCAGTTCCTGCAGGCAGCGCACCCCGATGTCGCCGCGGATGCCCGCTTCGATGCCCTGCACCGCCGCCGACGCCCCCTGCACCGTGGTGACGCAGGGGATGTTGACCCCGACCGCAACGGACCGGATCTCGTAGCCGTCGATGCGCGGGCCGGAGTTGCCGTAGGGCGTGTTGATCACCATGTCGACCTCGCCGGCCTTGATGGCGTCCACCGCCGAGACCTCCGGGCGGCCCGGTTGCGGCGGCTCGAAGTGCTTGCGCACCTCGTCGCAGGGAATGCCGTTGCGGCGCAACATCTCCGCGGTCCCCTCGGTGGCCAGGACACGGAATCCGAGGTCGGCCAGCCGCTTGACGGGGAACACCAGTGAGCGCTTGTCGCGGTTGGCGACCGAGACGAACACGGTGCCGCGGTCCGGCAGCGAACCGTAGGCGGCGGTCTGGCTCTTGGCGAAGGCGCTGCCGAAGTCGCGGTCGATGCCCATGACCTCGCCGGTCGACTTCATCTCCGGGCCCAGCAGCGAGTCGATCGCCGCTCCGTCGGCGCTGTGGAACCGGTGGAACGGCAGCACCGCCTCCTTGACCGCGATCGGGGCCGTCGGGGCCGCATGGCCGCCGTCCCCGGAAGCGGCCAGGATGCCCTCGCCGCGAAGCTGGGAGATCTTGGCGCCCAGCATGATCCGCGCGCAGGCCTTGGCGAGCGGGATCGCCGTGGCCTTGGACACGAAAGGAACGGTACGGCTCGCTCTCGGGTTGGCCTCCAGGACGTAGAGCACGTCGTCCTTGAGGGCGTACTGCACGTTGAGCAGGCCGATCACGCCGACGCCGTGGGCGATGGCCTCGGTCGCGTGACGGACCTTCTCGATGTCGCTGCGGCCCAACGTGACCGGCGGCAGCGCGCACGCCGAGTCGCCGGAGTGGATGCCGGCCTCCTCGATGTGCTCCATGATGCCGCCGATGTAGACCTCGGTGCCGTCGCACAACGCGTCGACGTCGATCTCCACCGCGTCCTCGAGGAAGCGGTCGACGAGCACGGGATGCTCGGGCGAGAGCTCGGTGGCGCGGCCGATGTAGCTCTTGAGCGTCTCCTCGTCGTAGACGATCTCCATGCCGCGGCCGCCCAGCACATACGAGGGCCGCACCAGCACCGGATAGCCGATGTCCTCGGCGATCCGGCGCGCCTGCGCGAAGGTCGTGGCCATGCCGTAGCGGGGCGCGGGCAGGCCCGCGGTGGCCAGCAGGTCGCCGAACGCGCCGCGGTCCTCGGCCAGGTCGATGGCCCCCGGCGGGGTGCCGACGATGGGAACCCCGGCGTCGGCGAGGCGTTGCGCAAGCCCGAGGGGCGTCTGGCCGCCGAGCTGCACGATGACGCCCGCGACCCCGGGACCGTCGCCGGCCGAATCGGTTTCGGCGCGGAAGACCTCGAGGACGTCCTCGAACGTCAGGGGCTCGAAGTAGAGCCGGTCGGCGGTGTCGTAGTCGGTGGACACCGTCTCCGGGTTGCAGTTGACCATCACGGTCTCGAAACCCGCCTGGCTCAACGTGGTTGCCGCATGCACACAGCTGTAGTCGAATTCGATGCCCTGCCCGATCCGGTTCGGGCCGGAGCCCAGGATCAGCACCTTGGGCTTCTCCGTCTGCGGGGCCACCTCCGTCTCGGCGGCGGGGTCGAGCTCGTAGCTGCTGTAGTGGTAGGGCGTCTTGGCCTCGAACTCCGCGGCGCAGGTGTCGACCGTCTTGTACACCGGGTGGATGCCGAGGCGCTCGCGCAGCGAGCGCACCCCGTTCTCGCCGGCCAGTTCCGGTCGCAGCGCAGCGATCTGGCCGTCCGAGAGCCCGTTGTGCTTGCCGCGGCGCAGCAGCTCCGCGTCGAGCACCGGGGCCGCGGCCAGCTCGGCGCGCAGCTTGACCAGCTCGCCGATCTGCGCGACGAACCACGGGTCCACGCCGCTGGCCTCGGCGACCCGCTCCACCGAAGCGCCCAGCCGCAGCGCCCGTTCCAGGTCGTAGAGCCGCCCTTCGGTCGGGGTGCGCAGCCGGGTCAGCACCTCCTCGGCGTCGCCGTCGGGGTCCGGCTTGGTCCAGAACCCGGCACGGTCGGTCTCCAGCGACCGCATCACCTTACCCAGCGCCTCGACGAAGTTGCGTCCCAACGACATCGCCTCGCCGACGGATTGCATCGTGGTGGTCAGGGTGGGGTCGGCGCCGGGGAACTTCTCGAACGCGAACCGCGGGGCCTTGACCACGACGTAGTCCAGCGTGGGCTCGAAGGCGGCCGGGGTCTCCTTGGTGATGTCGTTGACGATCTCGTCGAGGGTGTAGCCGATGGCCAGCTTCGCGGCGATCTTGGCGATCGGGAAGCCGGTGGCCTTGGACGCCAGCGCACTCGACCGGGACACCCGGGGGTTCATCTCGACAACGATCAGCCGGCCGTCGGCCGGGTCGACCGCGAACTGGATGTTGCAGCCGCCGGTGTCGACGCCGACCTCGCGCAGGATCGCGATGGCCAGGTCACGCATGCGCTGGTATTCCCGGTCGGTCAGCGTCATGGCCGGCGCGACGGTGACCGAGTCGCCGGTGTGCACGCCCATCGGGTCGACGTTCTCGATGGAGCACACCACGACCACGTTGTCGTGGCCGTCGCGCATCAGCTCGAGCTCGAATTCCTTCCAGCCGTAGATGGATTCCTCGATCAGCACGTTGGCGCTGGGCGAGGCCGCCAGCCCGGCGCCCGCCATCCGCTCGATCTCCTCGGGGGAGTGCGCCATCCCCGACCCCAGCCCGCCCATGGTGAAGCTGGGCCGCACCACCACCGGAAGGCCCAGCTCGGCGACCGTCTCGTGGACCTCCTCAATTGTGAAACACACTCGGCTGCGGGCAGATTCACCGCCGACCTTGCCGACGATGTCCTTGAACATCTGCCGGTCCTCGCCGCGCTGGATCGCGTCGAAGTCGGCCCCGATGAGTTCGATGCCGTACCGCTCCAGCACCCCGTTCTCATGCAGGGCGACCGCGGTGTTGAGCGCGGTCTGCCCGCCCAGGGTGGCCAGCAGCGCGTCGATCCGGTTGCCGCGCTCGGCCTGCTGGGCGATCACCCGCTCGACGAAGGCCGGCGTGATGGGCTCGATATAGGTGAAGTCGGCGTATTCGGGGTCGGTCATGATGGTGGCCGGGTTGGAGTTGACCAGGCTCACCTGCAGGCCCTCGGCCCGCAGCACCCGGCAGGCCTGCGTGCCGGAGTAGTCGAACTCGCAGGCCTGTCCGATCACGATCGGCCCCGAGCCGATCACCAGCACGTGGTTGAGGTCGGTGCGACGCGGCACTAGAGCTTCCTTCCGGTCTCGGCGCGAGCGTGCGTACATGCACGCCAGATACGGCGTGTCGCCGTACCGACACGCGCGCTCGTGGTCATTGCCGGCCCTCCATCATGTCGATGAATTGGTCGAACAGGTACTCCGCGTCGTGGGGACCGGCGGCGGCCTCGGGGTGGTACTGCACCGAGAACGCCCGCCCACTGGCGAGTTTGACGCCCTCGACCACGCCGTCGTTGGCGCAGGTGTGGCTGACCGCCGCCGGGCCGAACGGCGTGTCGAAGGACTGGCCCGCCTCCCCTTCCAGCGCGAAGCCGTGGTTCTGGGCGGTGATCGCGACCCGGCCGGTGGCGTGGTCGATGACCGGGATGTTGATGCCCCGGTGACCGAACACCATCTTGTAGGTGGACAGTCCCAGCGCCCGCCCCAGGATCTGGTTGCCGAAACAGATGCCGAACAACGGGATTCCGGCGCCCAGCACCTCGCGGGTGAGCCCGACGACGTGGTCGGCGGTGGCCGGGTCACCGGGGCCGTTGGACAGGAAGACACCGTCGGGCGCGAGCTCGCGGATCTGCTCGAAGGTGACCGACGACGGCAGCACGTGGCTGCGGATGCCGCGGCGGGCGAAGTTGCGCGGGGTGTTGGTCTTGATCCCCAGGTCCAGCGCGGCCACCGTGAACCGGCGGGTGCCCTCCGCCTCCACCACATAGGCCTGCGGCGTGCTGACCTCGCCCGCCAGGTCGGCGCCCAGCATGGAGCGCTGGCCGACGACCCGCTCGAGCAGCTCGGCTGGTTCGGCCAGGGCGTCACCGGAGAACACCCCCGCCTTCATCGATCCGCGGCTGCGCAGCTGCCGCACCACCGCCCGGGTGTCGATGCCGGCGATCCCGACGACGTGCTGGCGGGCCAGCTCGTCCTCCAGGGTGCCGGTGGCCCGCCAGTTGGACGCGCGCGGCGACGGGTCGCGCACCGCGTACCCGGCCACCCAGATCTTGTCGCCGCGGCTCTCGGCGTCCTCGGTGTTCCAGCCGGTGTTGCCGATCTGCGGCGCGGTGGCCACCACGATCTGCCGGTGGTAGCTCGGATCGGTCAGTGTCTCCTGATAGCCGGACATGCCGGTGCAAAACACTGCCTCCCCCAGCGTTTGGCCGACCTCGCCGTACGGCGTCCCGGTGAAGACGCGGCCGTCCTCGAGTACCAGCAGGGCTTCAGTGGTCATCGGCGCCGCTCCTCCGCATTGCTCTCATTGCTGGATTGCTCTCATTGCTGGGTCTCCCGCAGCACGTCGTCGTATTCGTCACGATTGTCGGCGCGGAACCCGGTGTCGATCTCGGCGCCCGACGGCAGCCGCCACCGGATCGCCAGTATCCCGTTGCGGGCGCCGACCTTACCGGCCATGCCCCGCTCGGTGCGGACGGCCACGATCGACTCCTGGGGAATCCAAAGCGGGTTGGCGTGGCTGCGTTCCAGCAGGATTCCCTCCGGATAGCGGGTCAGCACCGCCCTGCTGCGGTAGCCCAGATCGCCGACGGTGACCCGGTCGTTCCAGGCGGGTGACAGCGTGCAGCCGACATAGACGCCCCGGATGGTGCTGGTCGCCCCGCCCACCTCAGCGGGCATCCCGGGCAGGCTGCCGATCAGCTCGGCCTGCCGTTGGGCGCGGCGCCGCCAGCCGCGCATCATCAGCTGGATCAGCACCGCGATCACCACCACCAGCACGGCCGCGAAGATGAGCGACCCCACCAGCGTGCCGGAGTTCATGCGCGCCGCTCCTCCACGCCTTCCCCGATCGCACTGCCCTGTTCATCGTCGCCGTCGCGGTTCATGCCGGGCTCTTCCCGTCGCGGGCGGTGATCTTGCCACGCAGCAGGGTCGCGGTCACGGTGGCGGGCAGGGTCATCGACTCATACGGCGTGTTGGCCGACCGGCTGGCCAGGCGCGGCCCGGCGACCGTCCAGGTGGCGTCGGGGTCCACCACGGTCAGGTTCGCCGGCTCCCCCACCTCCAGCGGCCGGCCGTGATCGGGCAGGCCGGCGATGCGAGCCGGGTTCTCACTCATCACCCTGGCGACACCGCGCCAGCTCAGCAGCCCGGGCGCCACCATGGTCTGCACCACCACCGACAGCGCCGTCTGCAACCCCAGCATGCCGGGGCGCGCCGCGGAGAACTCGACGCATTTCTCGTGCTCGGCGTGGGGTGCGTGATCGGTGGCCACGCAGTCGATTACCCCGTCGGCGAGCGCGTGACGCAAAGCCAGCGCGTCGGAGGCCTCCCGCAGCGGCGGATTGACCCGGTTGACGCCGTCATAACTGCCCAGTCGGCTGTCGTCGAGCAGCAGGTGGTGGGGGGTGACCTCGGCGGTGATCGAAATACCTTGCTCCTTGGCCCATTTCAGGATCTCGACGGTACCCGCGGTGGAGGCGTGGCAGATGTGCACCCGGGCGCCGGCGTCGCGGGCCAGCAGCGCGTCGCGGGCCACGATCGATTCCTCGGCGGCCCTGGGCCATCCGGCCAGCCCCAGCCGCCCGGCCGTGGGCCCCTCGTGGGCGACCGCACCCGCGGTCAGTCGCGGCTCCTCGGCGTGCTGGGCGACCAGGGCCCCCAGGCCGGTGGCGTATTCCAGGGCGCGGCGCATCACCAGCGGGTCGTGCACGCAGACGCCGTCGTCGGAGAACATGCGCACCTGCGCGGCGCCGGCGGCCATCATGCCCATCTCGGTGAGCTGGACCCCGGCCAGGCCGACGGTGACGGCGCCGACGGGGTGCACGTCGACCAGGCCGACCTGCCGGCCGCGGTGCCACACGTGGTCGGTGACCACCGGGCTGTCGGCGACCGGGTTGGTGTTGGCCATCGCGAACACCGCGGTATACCCGCCCAAAGCCGCTGCGGCCGAACCTGTTTCGATGTCCTCGGCGTATTCGCGGCCGGGCTCGCGCAGATGGGTGTGCAAGTCGACGAAGCCGGGCAGCAGCACGTGGCCCGTGGCGTCGATCACGTCCGCGTATTCGGGGATAGGCAGACCCGCACCGATCGCGGCGACCTGAGAATCCTCGACCAGGACGTCGACCCGGTCGCCTTCGCCGTAGAGCCGGACCCCGCGCAGCAGCACCGTCACGCTGTACCCTCTTCCCCGGCCGCTTCGGTGCCGACCAGCACATGGAACAGCACCGCCATCCGCACATGCACACCGTTGGAAACCTGTTGCAGGACAGCCGATTGCGTGGAGTCGGCCACCGACGAGGCGATCTCCATGCCGCGCACCATCGGTCCCGGGTGCAGCACCACGGCGTGGCCGGGCAGCATCGCCTGCCGGCGGTCGGACAGGCCGTAGCGCACCGAGTACTCGCGCACCGACGGGAAGAAGCCGCCGGTCATCCGCTCGGCCTGCACCCGCAGCATCAGCACCGCGTCCGCGGCGGGCAGCTCGGCGTCGAAGTCGTAGGAGACCGTCGCCGGCCAGCCGTCGACCCCGGCCGGCAGCAGCGTGGGCGGGGCGACCAGCACCACCTCGGCGCCCAGGGTGGCCAGCAGTGTGACGTTGGAGCGGGCGACGCGGCTGTGCAGGATGTCCCCGACGATCACGATGCGCCGGCCCTCGATGCCGCCGAGGCGCTGGCGCAGGGTCAGCGCGTCCAGCAGCGCCTGGGTGGGGTGCTCGTGGGTGCCGTCGCCGGCGTTGATCACCGACGGGCCGCCCTCCCGCAGGCCCGCGGACGAACTCCACTCGGCCAGCAGCTGCGCGGCACCGGAGGCGGGATGCCGGACGATCAGCGCGTCGGCGCCGGCCGCGCGCAGCGTCAGCGCGGTGTCGCGCAGCGACTCCCCCTTGCCCACCGAGGATCCGGCCGCGCTGACGTTGATCACGTCGGCGCTCATCCATTTGCCGGCGACCTCGAACGACACCCGGGTGCGGGTCGAGTTCTCGTAGAACATCGTGATCACGGTGCGGCCGCGCAGCGTCGGCAGCTTCTTGATCTCGCGGCCCACCAGAGCCTGCGCGAAGCGGTCGGCGTCGTCGAGGATCGCGGTGGCCTCGTCGCGACTCAGGTCGCCGGCGGCCAGCAGGTGCCTGGTCATCGGATGTCGTCCCGCGAGAGCACCACGCCGTCGCGGCCGTCGTGCTCGCCGAGCAGCACGTGGACGCTCTCGCTGCGTGACGTCGGTACGTTCTTGCCGACGTAGTCGGCGCGCAGCGGGAGTTCGCGGTGACCGCGGTCCACCAGCACCGCCAGTTGCACCGCGCGGGGCCGGCCCACGTCGCGCAGCGCGTCCAGGGCGGCCGCCACCGTGCGTCCCGAGAACAGCACGTCGTCGACCAGGATCACCAGCGCGTCGTCGACGCCGCCCGCCGGGATCGAGGTGGTTTCCAGCGCCCGGGGCGGCTTGTTCCTCAGGTCGTCGCGGTAGAGGGTGATGTCCAGGGCGCCGCGCGCGACGTCGACCCCGCTGTACTCGGCGATGTTGACGGCCAGGCGTTCGGCCAGGATGACGCCGCGGGTCGGGATCCCGAGCAGCACGACCCGCGGCGCGTCCGCGCCGTCGAGCGCCGTCTTTTCGATGATCTGATGTGCGATGCGGGAAATGGTTCGGCCCACGTCGGCCGCCGACATCAACTCGCGGCCGGTGGCGGCTTCATCCGCGGCACCCATGCGTGGCTTGACCTCCTTCTCCGCCTCGCGGGACGGATCGTTAAAGGATGTCGACTGTCCGGCAGCGTAGCATGGCCACGCCCTGCGCCGGATCAGGGCGATCCACGACGGACGGGGCAGATGGTGCGGCGGGTGTTGGGCTCGGAGCAGGCACCCGGGGTCGCGCTGTTGGTGGCGACAGTGGCCGCGCTCGTCTGGGCCAACTGCGCCGACCACAGCTACGGCAGCTGGTGGAGGATCGAATTCGGTTGGCCGCGTGCGGGTCTGCGCATGGATGCGCGGCACTGGGCCGACGACGCGTTGATGACGATCTTTTTCTTCGTCATCGGCCTTGAACTCAAGTACGAACTGGCTCGCGGATCCCTGGCGCGCCCGCGCCGCGCACTGGTGCCGGTGTTCGCGGCGATCGGCGGGGCGGTGGTGCCGGCCGTCACGTTTCTGGCGATCACCTGGGGCACCGACGCGGCGTCGGGCTGGGGTATCCCGATGGCCACCGACCCCGCGTTCGCGGTCGGCGTGCTGGCGCTGGTCGCCCGCCACGCCCCGGCCGGGGTGCGGGCCATGCTGCTGGCGCTCGCTACCGTCGACGACGTGCTGGCGGTGCTCGTGATCGCGTTCGGCTACGCGCGCGGCGTCGCCTGGGGCTGGCTGGCGGGGGCCGCGGCCGGCTGCTTGCTGGTGGTGCTGCTCCGCCGCATCGGCGTGACGGCGGTCTGGGCGTACCTGCCCGTCGGCGTCCTGGTGTGGTTCGCGACGCTGCACAGCGGCGTCCATGCCACCCTCGCCGGCGTCGCGCTCGCCCTGCTCACCCCGGCCGGCCCGGTGGCGGGCCGCCGCGTCCTGGCCGAGCTGCTGCGGGTGGCGGGCCCGGCCAGCGCGTTCGTGGCGGTACCGATCTTCGCCCTGGCCAACGCCGGTGTGGTGGTGGACCCGTCGGCGCTGAGCCGCGCGGCGCAGGCACCGGTGACGTGGGCCGTGCTGGTGGCGCTGCTGGGCGGCAAGCTTCTCGGCGTGACGGGAGCGATCGCGATCGCGATCGGCGGCAGGTTCGGGCAGTTACCCGCCGGGGTCCGCCCCGCGCACGTGCTCGGACTGGGCTGCATCGCCGGGCTCGGATTCACGGTGGCGTTGCTCGTCACCAATCTGGCCTACACCGACGTCGCGATGATCCAGGACGCGAAGATCGCGATCTTCACCGCGTCGCTGGTGGCGACGGTCGCCGCCGCGGCCACGTTCACCGTCACCGGGCGGCGGACCGGCCGCTGACCGACGTCGATGTCGGCGGGCTCCGGCTCGCATCACGAGTACGCGCACCGCCAAACGCCTCGACGCGCAACCCGCTGCGTGACGCGCGTATCGCCGCGGCCATTTATCGTGCGGCAGCCCAGTCACCAGAGCCGGGACACGGCCGCGTCACCCGAGCAGTTCCCGGATATCCGACGCCGTGATCGCCGCGCCGAAAAGGTCACCCTCGTCGACCACGGCGGTGAAGAGTTCCCGCTTGCGCTGCTGCAGCGCCGCCACCTTCTCTTCGATGGTCGCCCGCGACACCAGCCGGTAGACGGTGACCGGACGGGTCTGGCCGATGCGGTGGGTACGGTCGACGGCCTGGGCTTCGGCGGCCGGACTCCACCACGGGTCGCAGACGAAACAATAGTCGGCCTCGGTAAGGTTGAGCCCGAATCCACCCGCCTTCAGGCTGATCAGGAACACCGGGTTGTGCCCGTCACGGAATTGCGTGACGGTCGCGGCACGTTTCTTGGCGCTCACCGACCCGTCGAGATAGCTGTAGCTGATGCCGGCGGAGTCCAGATGCGACCGCAGGATACCCAGGAATCCGGTGAACTGGCTGAATACCAGTGCGCTGTGCCCTTCGGACACCAACTGGGTCAGTTGCTCGACGAGAAAGTCGATCTTCGCCGAGCCACTGTTGATGTGGGTTCGGTCGACCAGACCGGGATGCAGACTCAACTGGCGCAACAGGGTCAGGGACCGAAAGATCTGGAACCGGTTCTTCTCCCATTCGCCCAACAGACCCAGCACCTTTTGACGCTCTCGGGCCAGCCGGGTGTCGTAGATCTTGCGGTGCTTGGCGGCCAGATCGATGGCCAGGACTTGCTCCTGCTTTGGCGGTAGTTCGGCGATGACGTGAGTCTTGGTGCGGCGCAACATCACCGGCTTGATTCGGCGCCGCAAGATCGGCAGACGATCACGGTTGGCACCGGACTCGATGGGCTTGCGGAAGTAGTCGGCGAACGCCGTGGGCGACGGGAACAAACCGGGCACCGTGAGCGACAGTAGCGACCACAGCTCCATCAGGTTGTTCTCCATCGGAGTGCCGGTGATGGCCAATTTGAACCCGGCCTCAAGGCGGCGGGCGCACTGGTGCGTCTTGCTGTTGTGGTTTTTGACGAACTGAGCCTCGTCGAGAATCAGCGCAGCCCAGTCGACTCCGGTGTATGCCTCGAAGTCGATGCGCAGCAGCGCATAAGACGTCACCACGATATCGGCGGTGTCCACCACCTCCGCGAGTGGGCGAGCGGACCGGGCCTCGGTGGCGGTGACGGCAACCGCGCTCAGCGTGGGCGTGAATCGCCGAACCTCGGACAGCCAGTTGTCGACCACACTGGTGGGCGCGACCACAAGAAATTTACCGGCACCCGCGGCCGCGGCGCGGGCGATCAGGGCCAGTGTCTGCACCGTCTTGCCCAGACCCATGTCGTCGGCCAACACCCCGCCGAGGCCGTTGTCCCACAGGAACGACAGCCAATCCAGGCCGTCGCGCTGATAGTCGCGCAGGTTCGCTTTCAGCGCGCGGGGCACATCGATCCGCGCCGGTGGTCGCGCCGCGGCCAACCGGGCCAGGGAACTCCGCCAGGCAGCCAACTGCTGGTCGACGACCCCCAGAGCGAGAAGCTCTTCCCACAAGGTGGCGTTGAGCGATTTCGCGTTCACCTTGCCGGCGTCGATCTCGCCGAGCGCGCGGGCCTCGTCGAGCAACTGGCGCAACCGCAGCAGCTCCGGTGTGTCGAGCCGGAAATAGACTCCGGTCGGTAGCAGCATATGCGTTGCACCCGAAGCTATTTCGCTGATGACATCCGGCAGCGCAACGCTGTGTCCGTCCACCAGCACACTGATGTTCAGATCGAACCAATCGTTGCGTATCGGCTCGCCGTCGGCGCTGCCGAACTCCAGACTCGGCCCGGAGGATGACGCGCGGAAGTCCGGTGCACCGTCATCGATCTCGATTGTCAGGGCGTCGTGAGCGTCCAGTTCGGCCAACACCTCGCCGCACAGCACCGCCGCCTCCGCGGCGGTCAGGTCGACTGCTGAGCGCAATGTCGTCAGTGATGCCGCGCCGGTTGCGGCGTCGGCGTCCTCGGCGTTGCGGATGGCGTTCAACTCGGCGATGACCGCGGAGTCCAGAATCCGCTCCATTCGCCGACGGATCTGGCGCTCAGCCTGATGTTTCCAGGTACGCGACGCCGCAGCGACGGCGCGCAGCGTCGGCGCGATGCGCTGCCAGGCGACCTCTTCGGCCGCAGCGTCGCGGTAGACGCTGAGCTCCGGTGGCGAGTCGGGGGCGAAGTCGTGGTGTTTGTCGTCGACTTCGTAGCGGGTGCTCCAGTACGCGCAGGCGCCGGTGCCGGCCATCGTGACGGTCAGAACCGGCATCGGCCCGACGATGACGGGCGGGGCGAACAGTCCCTCTTCGACCTCGACCGGCATGCTGGCGGTCAGCTGCGGCAGGATCGTCAGCGAGAACTCGTCGACGTCCGCGGCGGGGATGTGCAACCGCTCGTCGCGGCCGACGAGTTCGAGCAGCGCGCGGCCGGGAACCGGGTCGAAGGCGCCCAGCCGCAACACCCCCTCGCTGACCGTGTACACACCGTGCGGCGTGGTCCGCCCGATCAGACCAGCGCCGGCCGGCCCGTACTTCTCGCCGTCGAGGATCAGTGCGACGGATGCGGTTGCGCCCCCTGCAGAGCTCGCGGTGAAATCGAGTCGCAGCTGGGCGTTCTTGATGAATTCGACAGCGGTCAAGCCACTGGATTTGTCAGCGACCATCGCCACCCCGGCGTCCTCGGCGTCTATGAGCTTCGGCCACAACGCCGCGGAAGTGCCGTTGAGCAGCCAGCCGTCGCCGGCATACATCAGGCCGGACCGCTGCGCCTCTACCGCAAGCCCCCGAATGGCGTCGTACTGGCGACGGTTGAACTGCCCCGATGCGCTGTCGTACATCAACCGCTGCCAGCTCAGCCCGCGCTTGATCCAGGTTCCGCGTTTGCCGATCGTCACCGGGCGCAGTGCGACAGCCTCACCGGGCCGGTACCGGGTGGGCGGCATGAGCGCGAACTGCAACCCGATCGGTGACCCGCCGGTGCTCGCCACCGGGGCCGACATTTCGCCGAGCAGCTCGGAGAGCACCGCCCGCCAACGCCCCGGCTCGGGGTCGGGACGGGTCGCGACGCCGGCGGCGGTCAACAGCAGCGCGACGGCGTGCTTGCAGAAGGCGCCGACCGGGCACGAGCAGTCCGCCCAGGCGATCCCAAAGCCGTCGTCGAATTCCTCAAGGCCCACCTCGACCCAGTAGTCGCGATCGCCAGAGCCCGCGCAGGAGCCGCTCAACGTCGCGGCCTCACCGTCCCAGACCACATCCCGGACGTGGCCTTGACGGGCGTAGCGCACGCCGCGGGCGACAGTGGTGGCACCGAAGTCCGGGTCGAGATCACCGGGATCGATAACGAAACACGCGGCCATGGTGCAGACGATAGCGGCGGGCACCGACAGTGCCCGCAGGATATCGGGGCGCGTCGCGTTGCGTCTGCGAAAATCAATTCTCACCAGCAACAGGCACCTCAGCGGTCAGTGTCGTATCGTCCGGCCGGCCGTGCTCGCATATTTTTTGATCGGCCGGGAACCGCCCCGGACGCATCGACGACGGCCGGGATGGCGCGCGGATCGAAACATGCAACCGGGCAGTGGCAAGCTGTTTCGGCCACCGGTGCGGCCTTGCCGCACCTGGGCGCGGTACGGCACCGCCCGCGGCGACATCACCACCTCAGCGCGCGTGCTCCGCGCAGACCACAGCGGCCGAACTATAGGGTGGCACAAATGACGGACTCGAATTCATCGCCGGGTTTCTCGGGGTTGCAGCGCATGGACTTCGACGCGCTCTACCGCGGCGAGAGCCCCGGCGAGGGCATCCCGCCGATGCCCACCCCGCCGTGGGACACCAAGGCGCCCAAGGACAACGTCATCGCCTGGCACGACCGCGGCTGGGTGCACGGCGACGTCGTCGACATCGGCTGCGGGCTCGGCGACAACGCCGTCTATCTGGCCAAGAACGGCCACCGGGTGACCGGGCTGGACATCTCCCCGACCGCGCTGATCACCGCCGAGCGGCGGGCCGCCGACGCAGGAGTCGACGTGCGGTTCGCGGTGGCCGACGCCACCCGGCTCGACGGCTACACCGGCGCCTTCGACACCGTCGTCGACAGCGGCATGTTCCACTGCCTCGACGACGACGGCAAACGCCGCTACGCCGCCGCGGTGCACCGCGCGACCCGGCCCGGGGCCACGCTGCTGATCAGTTGCTTCTCCGACGCCAACCCCGTCGACGACCAATGGCCGCGCCCGATGGTCTCCGAGCAGACGCTGCGCGACGTCCTCGGCGGCGGGGGCTGGGACATCCAGTCCCTGGAACCCGCCACGATGCGCCGCGAACACGACGGCGCGCGGGTCGAGATGTCGTACTGGTACGTGCGCGCGCAGCGGCGCTCGTGAACCTGCAGGGCAACGCGGCCTCCATCCACGAGGTGTGCGACGCAGGGCTGCTCTCCGGCGCGGTGACGCTGGTCTGGCAGCGCGGAAAAGTGCTGCAGATCAACGAGATCGGCTACCGTGACGTCGACGCGGGGCTGCCGATGCGGCAGGACACCCTGTTCCGCATCGCGTCGATGACCAAACCCGTCACCGTCGCCGCGGTGATGAGCCTGGTCGACGAGGGCAGGCTGACGCTCAAAGACCCGATCGCGCGCTGGGCGCCGGAGCTGGCCGACGTGCGGGTGCTCGACGACCCGCGCGGCCCGCTGGACCGCACGCATCCGGCGCAGCGCGCCATCCTGATCGAGGACCTGCTCACCCACACCAGCGGCCTGGCCTACGGCTTCTCGGTGTCCGGGCCGATCTCGCGGGCCTACGTGCGGCTGCCGTTCAACCAGGGGCCCGACGCGTGGCTGACCGAGCTGGCCAAACTGCCGCTGGTGCACCAACCCGGAGAGCGGGTCACCTACAGCCACTCCATCGACCTGCTGGGGGTCATCGCCTCCCGCGTCGAGGGCAAACCGTTCCACCAGGTGCTCGACGAACGGGTGCTGGGGCCGGCGGGCATGACCGACACGGGGTTCTTCGTCACCGAGGAGGCGCGGCGGCGCGCCGCGACGATGTACCGGATCGACGAGCGGGGCGCGCTGCGCCACGACGTGATGGGGACCCCGCACATCAAACCGCCGTCGTTCTGCAATGCCGGCGGCGGGTTGTGGTCAACCGCCGGCGACTACCTGCGGTTCGTGCGGATGCTGCTCGGCGACGGGACCGTCGATGGCGTGCGCGTGCTCTCCGCCGAGTCGGCGCGGCTCATGCGCACCGACCGGCTCACCCCCGAACACAAGCGCCACGACTTCCTGGGAGCGCCGTACTGGGTCGGCCGCGGATTCGGGCTGAACCTGTCGGTGGTGACCGATCCGGCGCGCTCCGCCCCGCTGTTCGGGCCGGGCGGGCTGGGCACGTTCAGCTGGCCCGGCGCCTACGGCACCTGGTGGCAGGCCGACCCGGCGGCCGACGACCTGGTCCTGCTGTACCTGATCCAGAACATGCCCGACCTGACCGCCGACGCCGCCACCGCCGTCGCGGGCAACACGTCGCTGGCCCAACTGCGCACGGCGCAGCCGAAATTCGTCCGTCGCACCTATCGAGCGCTCGGCCTGTGAGCGATGCCCGGCTACCCACCTGACCGCATCGCCGGGCCCCGCCTGGTGCTGCGGCTGCCCGTCCTCGACGACGCGGGCGCCCTCTTCCAGCGGGTGGCCCGCGATCCCGAGGTCACCCGGTATCTGCTGTGGGCGCCCCACCCCGACGTGGCGGCGACCCGGCGGGTGATCACCGAGAAGCTCAACGTCGGCGACGACGAGCGGACCTGGGTCATCGAGCTGCGGCACAGCGGCGAGGTCGTCGGGATGCTCAGCTGCCGGCGGAGCGCCCCGCACTCGGTGGAGATCGGTTACTGCCTCGGCAAACGGTGGTGGGGCAAGGGTTTGCTGTCCGAGGCGCTCGACATGATGCTGCACGCGCTGGAATCCGACCGGCAGCTCTACCGGGTGTGGGCCACCTGCAGTCCCGACAACCGGCGGTCCACCCGCCTGCTCGAGCGCGCCGGTTTCTTCCTGGAGGGCCGGCTCGCCCGTCACGTCGTCTACCCGACCATGGGTCCCGAGCCGCAGGACAGCCTGCTCTACGCCAAGATCCTGCGGTAGCCGCCGCCGGCGTCGGCGGGCAGCGCGAAGACGGGCAACGCGGAACCCACCGCGGCCGTCGCCGCGTTGCGCTGGGCCTCCATCCGCGCCAACGCCGCCTCGGTGAACACCGACAGACCGAGGTCGGGGTCGTATCCGTGAATCTCCTTGACGTCGAGCTGGGCGAGGAAGTAGATGATCTCCTTGGACACCACCTGGCCGGGCACCAGCACCGGGAAGCCCGGCGGGTAGGGCACCACGAATGTCGTCGAGACCAGCTTCTTGCCCTCGGCGAGCCGCCGCCCGGCCATGCCGATCAGCACGTGCTCGCGGTCGGACTCCTCGTAGCCGGCGTAGAAGGCCGACCGCATGTCGCCGAACGAGCACGCGTCGACGGGGCGGAAGGCGATGTCGAACTCGCTGAAGTCGGGCAGGTGCGGCAGGTCCTCGGTGATCTCCTCGACGCGGCGGGCCGCCAGGGCGCGGTCGTCCTTGCCCCGCTCGAGCTGCCGGCGATCGAGGTCCGAGGCGATCCGGCGCAGCACGTCGAGCAGGTAGTGCACGCTCGACCAGGTGACCCCGATGGTGAAGATCAGCAGCACGCTGTTGATCGAGGTCTTGTTGATCTGGATACCGAACCGCTTCATCAGGATGTTCTCGCGGAAGTCGTAGCCGTTCATCCCGGTCCGCCCGATGAACAGCGTGACTCGCGTCGGGTCCAGCACGAACTGATCCGAGCGCCACGCCTCGTTCCACTCGGCCAGCGCGCCCTGCCGCACCTGCCGGTAGGAGCTGACCGTCGAGGCGCGGAACTCGTCGGGCACCAGGTCGGACTCGTCCAGAATGCGCAACCAGCGGCTGATCAGCGCATCCTTGCGGACCCGGTGGCGGAAGACCAGCGCCATGTTGTAGACGTGCCGGACCAGTTCGAACCCCTCGATGTCGACCTGCCGACGCGCGAGGTCCAGCGACGCCAGCAGCTGCTGGTTCGGCGACGTCGAGGTGTGGGTCAAAAACGCCTCGTCGAACGCGTCGCGGGTCAGCGCCTTGAAGTCCTGGTCGCGCACGTGGATCATCGACGACTGCCGGAACGCCGACAGCGACTTGTGCGTGGAATGCGTCGCGTACACCCGAACCCGGGCGCGGGCGGGATCGGGCAGCAGCCGGCGGGTCACCCACTCCGAGCGGTCCACCCCGTCCATCTCGGCGCTCCACCGCCGGTACTCGCCCGCGTATTCCGGTGATGCCAGCATCTGTTCGAGGCGCTCGGCCGCGATCATCGCGGTGCGCTGCCGCGCCCACGGCACCGCGGTGGCGAACGCGTACCACGCCTCGTCCCACAGGAAGCAGATGTCGGGCTTGATCGCCAGCACCTCCTCCATCACCCGCCGGGGGTTGTAGACGACGCCGTCGAAGGTGCAGTTGGTCAGCAGCAGCATGCGCACCCGGTGCAGCTGCCCGGCGGCCTCGAGGTCCAGCAGCGTCTTCTTGATCGTGTGCAGTGACACCGCCCCGTAGATCGCGTACTGCGGCAACGGATAGGCGTCCAGGTACAGCGGGTAGGCCCCGGCCAGCACCAGGCCGTAGTGGTGGGACTTGTGGCAGTTGCGGTCGATGAGCACGATGTCGCCCGGCCGGGTCAGGGCCTGCACGACGATCTTGTTGGCCGTCGACGTCCCGTTGGTGCTGAAGTAGGTCCAGTTGGAGTTCCAGGTGACGGCGGCCTTGTCCATCGCCGCTTTGATGTTGCCGTGCGGGTCCAGCAGCGAGTCCAAACCGCCCGAGGTCGAGGACGTCTCGGCCATGAAGATGTTGCGGCCGTAGAACTCGCCCATGTCCTGCAGCGACCTGGAGTTGAAGATGCTGGCCCCCCGCGCGACCGGCAGCGCGTGGAACTGGCCGACCGGCGCCGCGGCGTACGCCCGCAGCGCGTCGAAAAACGGTGTGGCGAAACGGTTCCGCAAACCCGCGAGCACCGTGCTGTGCAGGTCGGTGACGTCGTTGAGCCGGTAGAACGTGCGGTCGTAGATGTCGGGGTCGTCGGTCTCCGCGGCGATCGACTCGTCGGTGAGCAGATACAGGTCGATGTGCGGCCGCAGCTCCCGGATCCATTCGGCGCATTCGATCCAGTCGTGGGTTTGGCTGGTCGTCGGGTTGTCCCCGTCGCCACCGAGCAGCGTGGTCATCAGCGGCACCCGGTCGCGGGACCGCAGCGGCAGGTCGTCGCGGATGATCGCCACCTGGATCTCGCCGTTGAGCGCGACCGCGGTGATGGCGTCCTCGATGCTGCCAACCACCAGCAGCTCGTACTGGATCTCTTCGGAGGGGCGGCGCAGCGCCCGCAGGCACTCGACCAGGCTGTCGGGCGCCGTCATCGGGGCATCGTCGGCGAGCAGCACGGTGTAGAACTGTTGCTGTTTGGCCTGGGCGACCAGCTCCTGCTCGGCCAGCGACGCCGCGGTGTCGAAAAGCCCTGCGCGGTCGCCGTATTCGGACAGTAGCCGCACCGCCAGCGACACCTCCTCGGCGAGCCGCACCGTCGACAGCGCCTCCAGGTGGGCCCGGAAGGTCGCCAGGTTCGCCGCACCCGGGTACAGCCAGTACCGCTCGTAGGCGGCCAGCCGGTCCATCAGCCGCCGCACCTTGGCCACCTCGTGGTGGATGTCCTGCTTGCTCAGGTCGACCTCGGCCAGGTGGCGGCACGCGTCGTCGAGCATGTTCCAGGTGTCCAGCCGCGTGTACGACGGGTTGGCCACCGCCGCCAGCGCGGACACGTGCAGACGTCGCGGCCGGCCCCAGTGTCCACTCATAACCTCACCTGTCCTTTGGTGCCCCATGATCACGACGGCGACTTCGGCCACAACGGCAACTCCGGCCGGCTCACGAGTCGGGCGCCCGGCTGCGGACGGCCTGGGCCGCAGCCCGGATCTGCGGCGTCACCAGCATCACGTGACCCAGCACGCCGTTGAGGAAGCCCGGCGACTCGTCGGTGGACAGCTCCTTGGCCAGCTGCACGGCCTCGTCGACGGCGACCGGCTCGGGCACGTCGTCGGCGTAGAGCAGCTCCCACACCGCAACCCGCAGGATCGCCCGGTCCACCGCCGGCAACCGGTCCAGCGTCCAGCCCTGCAGGTGCGAACTGATCAGGTCGTCGATGTGCGCGCTGTTCTCGCCGACCCCGCGCGCCACCGTCACTGTGTAGGGATGCAGCGGCGCGACATCGGGCTGCGCCTCGGCCAGCGCGGTGCGCACCTCGACGGCCTCCCCGGGGCTCAGCCCGCGGGCCTCGGCCTCGAACAGCAGGTCGACGGCGCGTTTGCGGGCATGGTGGCGTCCTTTGACGGGGCGCGCGGGTTTGCTCACGCGTTGACGCGCCCCAGGTAGCTGCCGTCGCGGGAATCGACCTTCAGCTTGTCGCCGGTGTTGATGAACAGCGGCACCTGGATCTCGGCCCCGGTTTCCAGCGTGGCCGGCTTGGTGCCGGCGCTGGAGCGGTCGCCCTGCAGGCCCGGCTCGGTGTGGGTGACCTCGAGCTCGACGGTCACCGGCAGCTCGAGGTAGAGCGCGGCGCCGTTGTGGAACGCGATCTGCACCGGCATGCCCTCGAGCAGGAAATTCGCGGCACCGCCGACCAGCGATTCGGGCAGCGGGTGCTGCTCGTAGTCCTGGCTGTCCATGAACACGAAGTCCGAGCCGTCGCGGTACAGATAGGTGGTGTCGCGCCGGTCGACGGTCGCGGTCTCCACCTTCACGCCGGCGTTGTAGGTCTTGTCGACGACCTTGCCCGAGACCACGTTCTTCAGCTTGGTGCGCACGAAGGCCGGCCCCTTGCCGGGTTTGACGTGCTGGAACTCGACGATCTGCCACAGCTGGCCGTCGATCGCCAGCACCAGTCCGTTCTTGAAGTCGGCGGTCGATGCCACGGTCGGGTTATCTCCTAAAGAATGGTCAGTTCCTTGGGGAACTGGGTCAGCAATTGCGGGCCGTGCCCGGCGGTCGCCGATGTCTCAGTGGGCACGACCAGCGTGTCCTCGATGCGGACACCGCCGCGGCCGGGTAGATAGACACCGGGCTCCACGGTCACCACGGAGCCCGCCCGTAGTGTACCGGCGGAGGTGGCGCCGATCCCCGGCGCTTCGTGGATCTGCAGGCCCACCCCGTGGCCCAGGCCGTGGCCGAACTGCTCGCCGTAGCCGGCGTCGGCGATCAGCTTGCGGGCCGCGCCGTCCACGTCGCGAAGCGCGGCACCGGGCACCAGCGCCTCCCGGCCGGCGCGCTGCGCCTCGGCGACCAGCCGGTAGATCTCCATTTGCCAATCGGCGGCCTTCCCCAGCACGAAGGTGCGCGTCATGTCGGAGTGGTATCCGGCGACCAGGGCGCCGAAGTCGATCTTGACGAAATCGCCGGCGGCGAGCACCGCATCGGTCGGCCGGTGGTGCGGGATCGCCGAATTGGCGCCGGCCGCCACGATCGTCTCGAAGGAGATCGCGTCGGCGCCGTGGTCGAGCATCAACGCCTCCAGCTCGCGGCTCACCTCGCGCTCGGTTCGGCCGGGCCGCAGGCCGCCGCGCCGCACCAGGTCGGTCAGCGCGGCGTCGGCCGCCTCGCAGGCCAGCCGCAGCAACGCCACCTCGCCCTCGTCCTTGATCTCGCGCAGCGCCTCCACCGTGCCGGCGGCCCGCACCAACTCGGTGGCCGCCTGGCGTTCCCGCAGCTCGGCGGTCAGGGCGTCGAAGCCGTCGACGGTGACGACGTTGCTTTCGAAACCCAACTTGCCCACCCCGGCGTCGGCGGCCCGCCCGACCAGGTGCCGGCCGACGGCCCGGTCGATCGCGATCTCGACGTCGGGCGCCTGCTCGGCGGCCTGGGTGCGGTACCGGCCGTCGGTGGCCAGCACCGGGTTCCGCCCGGGCGAGTCGTCGGCGAACACCAGCAACGCGCCGTTGGACCCGGTGAATCCGGACAGATAGCGGACGTTGATCAGGTCCGTGACCAGCATGGCTTCCAGCCCGGCGGCGGCGATCTGCGCCTTCACGTTGTCTCGACGCTGCGAATGTGTCACGCCCCTTGACGGTACTCGCTACGCTGAGGGCCCATGACTAACTGGATGCTGCGCGGACTGGTATTCGCCGGGGTGATGGTCGTCGTCCGCTTGATTCAGGGGACGATCATCAACGCCTGGCCGACGCAGGCCGGGCTGGTCAGCATCGTGCTGCTGCTCCTGTTCACCGCCGCCGCGTTCGTGTGGGGGGTGTTCGACGGCCGCGCCGACGCGACCGCCAACCCGGACCCCGACCGGCGCCGGGACCTGGCGATGGCCTGGCTGCTGGCCGGCCTGGTGGCGGGCGTCCTCAGCGGCGCGGTGTCCTGGGTCATCGCGCTGTTCTACAAGGGTCTCTACACCGGGGGCCTGATCAACGAGCTGACGACGTTCGCGGCGTTCACCGCGCTCATCGTGTTCCTGGCCGCGATCGTCGGAGTGACCCTCGGCCGCTGGCGGGTGGACCGCAATCCGCCGTCGCCCCGCGAGGGCGCGGACCAGGAGCGGGCCGACACCGACGTGTTCTCCGCGGTTCGCGCCGATGACACCCCCACCGGCGAGCTGGCCGTGCCGGCGGGCGCGTCCGCGGCCGGCGCGCCGTCGGCGGTGGCCACCGCGGAGCGCGAGGCACCCACCGAGGCGATCCCGGCGGGCACCTGGGGCGGCAGCACCGAGGACATGCCCGCGGCCGCGGCCACCGACGAGGCCCAGACCGAGGTGATCGAGCCGGTCCCCGCCACGGCGACGAGCGAGACGGGCGAGGCCACCGAGGCCACCGAGGCGACCGAAGCGGTCACCGGGCAGCCCTCCGAGGAGCCGGAGCGCGGCTGAACCGAGCCGGCTGACTCAAGGCTGACTAGGAAGCTGACTGGAAGCTGACTCAAAGGCCCCGCATGCTGACCAGGTAGCGCAGGGCCAGCAGGTAGCCCTGCACGCCCAGGCCCACGATCACCCCGGTCGCGACCGGGCTGATGTAGGAGTGGCGCCGGAACTCCTCGCGCGCATGCACGTTGGAGATGTGCACCTCGATCAGCGGCGCGCGCAACTCGGCGCACGCGTCGCGCAGCGCGACCGATGTGTGGGTGAGGCCGCCGGCGTTGAGGATCACCGGCTCCCCCGCATCGGCGGCCGCGTGGATCCACTCGAGCAGTTGGGCTTCGCTGTCGCTTTGCCGCACCACGGCGGTGAGCCCCAGCCCGGCGGCCTCGCGCTCGACCAGCGCGGCCAGTTCGTCGTGCGTGGTGTGCCCGTACACGCCGGGCTCGCGCCGGCCCAGCCGGCCCAGGTTCGGGCCGTTGAGGACGTTGACGATCACGGGGCGCACACTCCCGCGTACGCGGCCGCCAGCAGCGACGGGTCCGGCCCGGCCAGCCGGCCCGGCTTGGCCAGCCCGTCGAGCACCACGAACCGCAGCACGCCCGCCCGGGATTTCTTGTCGCCGGCCATGTATTCCACCAGCTGCGGCAGCGCGTCGGCGTCGTAGCCCACCGGCAGGCCCAGGGACGTCAGGATGGCGCGGTGCCGCTGCGCGGTGGCGTCGTCCAGCCGCCCGGCCAGCCGGGCCAGCTCGGCGGCGAACACCAGGCCCACCGACACCGCGGCGCCGTGCCGCCACCGGTAGCGTTCGCGGCGCTCGATGGCGTGGCCCAGGGTGTGGCCGTAGTTCAGGATTTCGCGCAGCCCCGACTCCTTCTCGTCGGCGGCCACGACCTGCGCCTTCACGACGATCGCGCGGCGCACCAGCTCCGGCAGCACGGCACCGGCCGGATCCAGGGCCCCCTGCGGGTCGGCCTCGATGAGGTCGAGGATCACCGGGTCGGCGATGAACCCCGCCTTGACGACTTCGGCCATCCCGGAGACCAGCTCGTTGCGCGGCAGCGTCCCCAGGGTCGCCAGGTCGACCAGCACGGCCAGCGGCTGGTGGAACGCGCCGACCAGGTTCTTGCCCGCGTCGGTGTTGATGCCGGTCTTGCCGCCGACGGCGGCGTCCACCATGCCCAGCAGGCTGGTGGGCATGTGCACGATCGAGACCCCGCGCAGCCAGGTGGCCGCCGCGAAACCGGCGACGTCGGTGGCCGCGCCGCCGCCCAGGCTGACCAGGGCGTCCTTGCGGTCGATGCCGATGCGGCCCAGCACTTCCCAGATGAACCCCACGACCGGCAGGTCCTTGCCGGCTTCGGCGTCGGGGATCTCGATGCGGTGCGCGTCGACGCCCTGTTCGGCCAGCCGCGCGCGGATCTGCTCGGCGCCGGCCGCCAGCACCGGCTGGTGCAGGATCGCGACGCGGTGCCGGCCGGACAGCAGCCGGTCCAGCTCGGCGCCCAGGTCGGTGCCGATGATCACCGGGTACGGCGGTTCGACGGCCACCTCGACGGTGACCGGCGCGGTGGTGCCGGTCACGTGGCCGCCCCGCTGGGCTGGGTCTGCGGCAGCCGCGCCACGATGTGGCGCACCACCGCCCCGGGGTTGCGCCGGTTGGTGTCCACCCGGATCGTGGCGACGCGCCGGTACAGCGGGACGCGCTGGGCCACCAGCTCGCGGTACCTCTCGGCGCGGTCCGGGCCGGCCAGCAGCGGCCGCGCGGTGGAGCCGGCGGTGCGCCGCACCCCTTCGGCGGCGCTGATCTCCAGGTAGACGACGGGGTGGCCGGCCAGCGCCGCGCGCACTGCCGGGCTGGTGACGGCGCCACCGCCCAGGGAGACGACCCCGTCGTGGTCGGCCAGCGCCGCGCGCACCACGTCCTGTTCGATGCGGCGGAACTCCTGCTCGCCGTCGGTGGCGAAGATCTCGGCGATGCTGCGGCCCGCCCGCTGCTCGATCGCCGCGTCGGTGTCCAGCAGTTCCACGCCGAGCGCCCTGGCCAGCCGCCGCCCGATCGTGGATTTGCCGGAGCCGGGCAGCCCCACCAGCACCGCCCTGGGCGCCATCACGCGGTCCCCCGGGCCGCCGGTGCCTCCCGCTCGGCGACCGCGCGCCGGTAGGAGTCGATGTTGCGGCGGGTCTCGGTCAGCGAGTCGCCGCCGAACTTGTGCAGCGCCGCGCGGGCCAGCACCAGCGCCACCATGGTCTCGGCCACCACGCCGGCGGCCGGCACCGCGCACACGTCCGAACGCTGGTGGATGGCGACGGCCTCGTCGCCGGTGGCCATGTCGACCGTCGCCAGGGCCCGCGGCACCGTGGAGATGGGTTTCATCGCGGCGCGCACCCGCAGCGGCTGGCCGTTGGTCATGCCGCCCTCGAGCCCGCCGGCCCGGTTCGTCGACCGGACGACGCCGTCGGGCCCGGGGTACATCTCGTCGTGGGCGCGGCTGCCGCGGCGGCGCGCGGTCGCAAAGCCGTCGCCGATCTCGACGCCCTTGATCGCCTGGATGCCCATGACGGCGGCGGCCAGCTGGCCGTCGAGCCGGGTGTCGCCGCTGGTGAACGATCCCAGCCCGATCGGCAGGCCCAGCGCCACGACCTCGACCACACCGCCGAGCGTGTCGCCGTCCTTTTTGGCCGCCTCGATCTCGGCGATCATCGACTCCTCGGCGGCCTTGTCGTAGGCGCGGACCGGGCTGGCGTCGATCGCGGGCAGGTCTTCGGCGCGTGGCGGCGGGCCGTCGTAGGGCTCCGACGGCCCGATCGCGATCACGTGGGAGAGCACCTCGACGCCCAGCGCCTGGCGCAGGAACGAGCGCGCGATCGTCCCGGCCGCGACGCGGGCGGCGGTCTCGCGGGCGCTGGCCCGCTCCAGCACCGGCCGGGCGTCGTCGAATCCGTACTTGAGCATGCCCGCGTAGTCGGCGTGGCCGGGCCGCGGCCGGGTGAGCGGCGCGTTGCGGGCCGAGTTTTTCAGGTCGTCCGCTCCCTCGGCGTCCACCGGGTCGGCCGCCATCACGGTCTCCCATTTCGGCCATTCGCTGTTGCCGATCTCGACGGCGATCGGCCCGCCCAGGGTGATGCCGTGGCGCACCCCCGACAGCACGGTCACCGCGTCGCGCTCGAAGGACATGCGGGCACCGCGGCCGTAGCCGAGCCGGCGGCGGGCGAGTTGATCGGCGATCTCGGTGGAGGTGACCTGCACGCCGGCGACCATGCCTTCGAGCACGGCCACCAGCGCACGACCGTGCGACTCCCCGGCGGTGATCCAGCGCAACACCGGACCATTGTCCCATGTGGCCCCGGGTGCTCTGACACGAAAATAGAAGTGACCACAAGCCGGTGAGCGCAGGTAGGGGTGACCCGCCGGCGCTGTCGATGGGGTTCGTGAGCCCGTGTGTGGTTATGCGGTGTCGGCCAGGGGTTGCAGGG
>Ga0078972_1003195_pt1 | contig 50100 bp, 39 predicted proteins | sample YelNatPaOPGAMG01_FD_67568 | JGI IMG/M metagenome (GOLD analysis project Ga0078972, IMG submission 67568) | Hot spring thermophilic microbial communities from Obsidian Pool, Yellowstone National Park, USA - OP-RAMG-01 (SPADES assembly) (version 2) | ecosystem: Environmental > Aquatic > Thermal...
CTGTATCCCCCTTTTCCAAAGGGGGAACTCTTCGGGTGAGTTCGCCGTAGCCCGATTTCTGCGTTGACTTGTCTGTACCGTAGCACCTGTCGTGAGCCAGATTTCCCATTTCCTTCATTCACCCCCACCTACATCCTCCCCCCTCCGCCACTAAGACCTTGTCGGACTATCGCAAGGGGGAGGAGATATGGGTAAGGGATAGTATCTAAGAGGAGAGGGTTCTGCAATTGGCAGCAGACATCTTAATGGGTGACCTTATTAGATGCGGTCTAAACTGCGGTATTGTATGGCTTCTGCGAGGTGCTGTGGCTTTATTGTCTCTGAGTTGTCTAAGTCCGCTATAGTCCTTGCTACCTTCCTTATCCTGTCATACGCACGTGCTGAAAGTTGCATCTTCTCAAGTGCTACCCTTAACAACTCCTGACACTCCTCATCCAGACGGCAGTGCTTCTTTATCTGGCTTGTTGTCATATGACCGTTAAAAAATATTCCTTCCCCTTCAAACCGCTTTTCCTGTATCTTCCTTGCTTGCTCTACCCTTTCCCTTATCCTTTCTGACGGCTCCTCTTCCCGTTCTCTTAAAAGGATACCTGCAGGTAAACTTGACACCTCTATGTGTATGTCTATCCTGTCAAGAAGAGGCCCTGAGATTTTCCTTCGGTATTTCAACATCTGTGAAAGTGTGCAGTGGCACTGTCTCGCACTATCTCCATACCATCCACAGGGACAGGGATTCATTGAGGCAACCATCAAAAACCTCGCAGGAAATACCATCCTCCCCTTTGCCCTTGATATACTTACCTTCCCATCCTCCAGTGGCTGCCTTAAAACCTCCAGGACATCCCTGTGAAACTCGGGCAGTTCATCAAGGAATAAAACACCATTGTGTGCTAAACTCACCTCGCCTGGCTTCGGGATATTACCCCCTCCGATTAAGGCAATATCTGATATGGTATGGTGTGGAGACCTGAATGGCCGTTCTGTTACAAGACCTTCCTTTAATATCCCTGCGACAGAGTGTATCTTTGTTATCTCAAGTGCTTCAGAAAGTGTAAGGGCAGGAAGTATAGAGGGTATCCTTGAGGCAAGCATCGTCTTACCTGCGCCAGGAGAACCAATCATAAGTATGTTGTGGCCGCCTGCAACCGCTACCTCTATCGCCCTCTTTGCATACGCCTGTCCCTTTACATCCTTAAAGTCAAGTGAGTACTTTCTCTTAGAGTTAAAAAGTGCTTCAACATCGCATACAACCCGCTCTATCTCCTTTTTCCCTGTAAGAAATCCAACACACTCCCGCAGGTCCTTTACAGGGTACACCTCTATATCCTTAACAATAGCCGCTTCCAATGCATTATCAACAGGAAGTATAATCTTTTTAATGGAGAGTTCTGAAAGTTTTATTGCTATCGGCAGGATTCCCTTTACAGGTCTTAATGTCCCATCTAATGCAAGTTCTCCTACAAAACAAAACTCATTCGCACGGTTAAATGGAACTACACCTTCTGCAGCAAGTATTCCAATGGCAACAGGCAGGTCAAAATAGGCACCCTCTTTCTTCAGGTCTGCAGGTGCAAGGTTTATCACAACCTTTCTATCTGAAGGAAAGTCAAATCCAGAATTTTTTATCGCTGGCTTTATCCTGTCCCTGCTCTCTTTAACTGCCTGGTCAGGCAGTCCTACAATAGAAATAGACGGCATACCGAAACTTATATCCACTTCTACATCTACAGGATAGCCCTCTATTCCCCAGATAGTCAACGAGTTAATCTTTGCAAGCATCTTTTCTATCCATCCCTTTCTTATAGAGTTTCAATACCTGCACTGCTGTTCTATAAAGATAGTCATCCCCTTTTTCCATTGCCTCATCAAGAGAAACAACCCCTGGCACAATACTCAAGATTATAACATCCTTAAAGAGTTTCCTTCTATATATCTCTTCTTCAACACTACCGGCAAGAACGACAACCGGTATATTGTACCTTCTGCAAAAGGATATTACTACTCCAACTCCCTTACCATAACCCGTCTGATTATCAACCCTGCCTTCTCCTGTAATGAACAGGTCAGCACCTCTTATTTTATCCTCAAATCTCCCCATCTTTAAGACCGCTTCTATACCTGATGTAATCCTTGCTCCAAGAAATGCCACAAGGCCACCTGCAATACCACCTGCTGCCCCTGCGCCCTCTATCTTATTCATATCTATTCCTGCGGTCTTCTTCACTACCTTATTATAATTTTTCAGTCCCTTATCAATGACACCTACATCACTCCTTCCGGCTCCCTTCTGTGGGGCATAAACAAAGGCAGCGCCATCCCTGCCATAAAGCGGATTTTTGACATCTGAAAGGACTGTAAATTCACAGTTCTTAACCAGGGGAAATAAACCTGAAATATCTATTTCTTTAATCCTCATAAGGTCTTTTCCTGCTCCCGGATAAATAATCCTCCTGTTTCTATCTAAAAATTTAATGCCAAGCGCAGTGAGTGCACCTATACCCCCATCACTGGTGGCACTTCCCCCTACCCCTATAAAGATTTTTCTACAACCCCTCATCATCGCCTTTTTTATAAGTTCGCCCACCCCGTAGGTTGTTGTCTTTAATGGATTCCTTTCATCCTTCTTCAAAAGTGTAAGTCCCGCTGCCTGTGCCATCTCTATATATGCGGTCCCTTTGTTTTTCAGCCACTTTCCTTTTATCTTTCTGCCAAGGGGGTCTGAAACATCTTCAAAGAAAAATCTTCCACCTGCAAGAACTTTAATTACATCCAGTGTTCCTTCTCCTCCATCAGCAAGCGGGAAAATCACTGGCTTTACTGAAGGGAAGACATCAAGGCAGGCACCTTTTATTATCTCTGCTGCCTCAATATTACTGAGGCATCCCTTAAAGGACGCGGGTGCTATAACTATCTTCATTTTTTATGTTATAATACCACAGGTATAACTTAAATTTCAATAATTTACGGAGGAAAAATGCGGGAGGTAAAAACACTCAGGTATGGATGGAAGTTTCAAAAAGGTGACTTCCCTGAAGCAGTAGATATGGAATTTGATGACTCACAGTGGGAAGAGGTAAGGGTCCCTCATGATTGGGCAATAAAAGGGCCTTTCAGTCCCGACAATGATGTTCAGGAATGGAGCGGGCATAAATTCATAGGGATGACAGGCGGCCTTCCCCACACAGGAAAGGGATTTTATAGATTGAGGATTAATCTTCCTGATGGGATTAAAACGAAACGTGTAAGGATTGAGTTTGATGGAGTTATGAGCCACAGCAAGGTGTACATAAATGGCAGATATGTGGGAGAATGGCCCTATGGATACTCCTCTTTTGCATTTGATATAACTGGCTTTGTCTCTTCAGGAGAAAATATACTTGCTGTTTCTGTTGACAATAAACCGGATGCCTCAAGATGGTATCCCGGGGCAGGGATATATAGAAATGTCCGCCTTGTTATAACAGAACAAGTATCTATCTCACACTGGGACACATATATCACAACACCTTTTGTCAGTCCATCAGAAGCAAAGGTCCATATACAGACCACCATTGAAAACCACATCGGTAAGGAGGTTGCAGTTGAATTAGAAACAAGGATTGTCTCTCCTGAAGGAAAGGACGTTGCATCAAAGATAAGTAAGAAAGATATTGGAAAAAAGGATACATTTGAAGATGAACTTTCTATAAAATCACCTTCACTCTGGTCCATTGAGTCCCCTTCTTTATATATGGCAATCTCCACAGTAAAGGTGAATGGAAAAGTGATGGATGTTTATGAGACACCCTTTGGCATCCGCTCTTTAAGATTTGACGCAGAAAAAGGATTTTTTCTGAATGATAAATCAGTAAAATTCCAGGGGGTATGCCTACATCACGACCTTGGGCCACTTGGCACTGCCGTAAACAGGGCAGCACTCAAAAGGCAACTCTCCATTATGAAGGAGATGGGCGCAAATGCAATAAGAACAAGCCATAACCCACCTGCCCCTGAACTCCTTGAACTTGCTGATGAGATGGGCTTTCTTGTGATAGATGAGGCGTTTGATGCGTGGAAGATCCCTAAGCGACCCAATGACTACAATACACTCTTTGACCAGTGGGCAGAAAAGGACCTGCGTGCAATGATAAGAAGGGACAGGAATCATCCCTGTGTTATTATGTGGAGTATAGGAAATGAGATACCTGAACAACAGGATAAAGAAAATGGCGTAAGACTGGCAAGGTTCCTACATAATATATGTAAAGAAGAGGACCCAACAAGGCCAACAACATCCGGTATTAACATCTGGGAGGATGCCATAAAAAATGGATTTGCTGATGTTATAGATGTGATTGGATGGAACTATGCACCCCATAACTACGGGAAGTATCACCAATTATTCAAAAACAAGCCAATGTATGGAAGTGAGACAGCATCCTGTATAAGCACAAGAGGGGAGTATTACTTCCCTGTGGAAGAAGAGATGGGGGTAAAAAGGGAGACACTGCAGGTTAATAGTTATGACCTATCATATCCTGGCTGGGCAAATACTCCGGATGTAGAATTCCGTGCCCAGGATGACCATCCCTTTATAATGGGAGAGTTTGTATGGACTGGCTTTGACTATTTAGGAGAGCCCACCCCCTATTACGAAGAATGGCCCAGCAGGAGTTCATACTTTGGAATTGTTGACCTTGCAGGAATTCCAAAAGACAGGTTTTATCTATACCAGAGCAGGTGGGCAAACAAAAATACACTCCATCTTCTTCCACACTGGACCTGGCCTGGCTATGAAGGGAAGGTTATCCCTGTCCACTGTTATACCGTATGGGAGACAGTAGAACTTTTTGTCAATGGCAAATCACAGGGGACCAGAAGGAAAAGCCCTAAGGCGATTATAAACAGATACCGGCTTGTATGGAATGGGGTTGTATATGAACCAGGAGAACTAAAGGCAGTCGCTTATGACAGAGATGGAAAGATAGTGAAAGAAGTAGTTGTTAATACAGCAGGGGCACCAGCAGAAATACATCTTACACCTGACAAGAAAGAGATGGTGGGGGATGGAGAAGATATGGTATTTGTTTATGTTGATATTACGGATGAAAAAGGTGTGCTCTGCCCGAATGCAGATAATATGGTTCGGTTCGGACTTGAAGGGCCTGCAGAGATTGTTGCTGTTGACAATGGCGACCCTACATCAACAGAGCCATTCCAGAGTCATTACAGGAAGGTATTTCATGGGAGATGCGTGGTCTATCTGCGTTCAATAAAAGGGAAAACTGGCACTCTCAAACTTACTGCTGAATCAGAAGGGCTGAAAAAATGTGAGGTATCTATCAGTATAAAATAATGCCATACTATAAATTCTCCGATTATCTCAAGAAAAGGTTTGGCTGCCGTGTCCATAAAATCACTGTTGATGCTGGATTTTCCTGCCCTAACATTGATGGGACACTGAGCAAAAACGGATGTATCTTCTGCGATAACTACTCTTTCAGCCCACCTGTAAGAACTAAAAACATCCCGATGGCGAAGCAGATTGAAGAAGGAATTAAATACGGAAAGAGAAGATATAAGGCAGAAAAGTTTATTGTCTATTTTCAGCCATATTCAAATACCTATGCACCTGTAGATATCCTTAAGGAAAGGTATGATGTAGCAAAAAACTTCCCTGATATAGTGGGAATATCCATAGGGACCAGGCCTGACTGTATAGATGAAGAGAAGCTTTCTTTTATACAGGGATATACAGAAAGATATGAGGTGTGGATTGAATATGGACTACAATCTATTCACGACAGGACATTAAAACTTATAAACAGAAATCACACATACATTGACTTTCTTAAGGCAGTGGAAATGACAAAGGGTAGAAATATAAAAATCTGTGCCCACATCATTATTGGGCTTCCAGGAGAAACAAAGGAAGACATACTGGAGACGGCAAGAGAGTGTGGAAGATTAAAATTAGATGGAATAAAAATCCATCCACTCTATATTGTAAAGGGGACCGCACTTGAAAAGATGTTTAATAGCGGGAAGTACCAACCTCTTGGGTTTGACCGTTATATTGAGATTGCTTCAGAATTCATAGGATACCTGCCCCCGGAGACAGTGATACATCGGTTCACAGCCGACTGCCCGGAAGAGGTTCTTGTCGGTCCTTTATGGATAAGAGAGAAACAGAAAATTATCAGATGCCTTGAAGAATATATGTTGAGTAAAGGGCTCTTTCAGGGGTATCTTCTGGCAAAGACAGGTTGAACTTCTGCTTGTATCTGTTATAATATGGATAGATTACCGGGAAAGATAGAAAATGGACACAAACAGAAAACACAGTAAGAAAAAGGGGCATAACGATATAAAGGCAATCTATGAGATAAGCAAAGCCATCACCTCTGATATGTACATTGAGGACATATTAAAACTCATTGTAAATGTTACCGCACAGGTGACCGGCTCAAAGATATGTTCCATAATGCTTGTTGATGAAAAGGAAGGGCTTATTAAGATTCGTGCAACACAGGCAATGAGTGATGAATATCTCAAAAAGCCACCACTAAAGGTAGGGGAAGGTATAGCAGGGAAGGTAATAAAAACAGGGAAACCATTGGCTATTCCTGATGTAAGGGAAGCGCCAGAATACAAATACAGAGATATAGCCACAAAAGAAGGGCTGGTATCAATGCTCGCTGTTCCTATGCAGGTAAAAGGGAAGACCATCGGAGTATTAAATATATATACAGCAAAGCCCCATAAATTTTCTGAAACAGAGATAGAAATCCTTACTTCTATCGCAAACCAGTCAGCAATCATTATTGAGAATACAGAACTGATGGTTAAGACAAAGGTACTGGAAGAAGAGATAGAGACACGGAAAAAGGTAGAAAAAGCAAAAGGAATCCTGATGAAAGAAGAAAATCTAACTGAAGATGAGGCATATAACAAACTTAGAAAATTCAGTATGGACAGTAGAAAGGGTATAAAAGAAGTAGCAGAGGCAATAATAATTGCTCATGAGATAAAAAATAATAGATGAAGATATATACCATCTATGAAGAACTCAGGAAAAAATACGGAAAGCCAGAAGGACAGTGGAAACTCTGGTGTAAAAGGCCTAAAACAAAGGAAGATAAGGAACAGGTTATCATAGAGTCCATACTTACACAGAGGGCAAACTGGCAGAATGTATGCTATGCAATATCCCGCCTTAAAGAGAGAGGACTACTTTCCCTTGAAGAGGTTATCTCAGCAAAAGAAGAAGAACTTCAGGTATCTATAAGGCCATCCGGATTTTACAAAATCAAGACACAGAGATTAAAGACATTATGTAATTTTATTGTGAATGAGTGTGGCGGTGTGGAAAAGGCACAGAAAATAAAGGATGACATACTGCGGGAAAGGTTGCTTTCACTCAATGGAATAGGAGAAGAGACAGCAGATGACATACTCCTTTATGCATTTGAAAAGCCGTTTTTTGTCATAGATGAATATACCAGACGGCTTGTAAAAAAACTAAAACTGACTAACAGGTTTTCTTACAGGCACCTTCAGGAACTTTTTGAGAAAGGTTTAGGTAAGAAGGACTATGCACTATATCAGGACTTCCATGCCCTTATCGTAATAGACGGCAAATCCAGATAGATGCCTTGCTTTTTTCGGGGAGAACTTGTATAATTTAACATCTACCAAAAAGGGGGATATATGCTTAAGAAACGGCTCTTCACACCCGGCCCAACATCAGTCCCGGAAGAAGTTCTTCTGGAGATGGCTACGCCGATTATGCACCACAGAACAGATGAGTTTATTAAGATTGCCTCTGAGGTACTGGAAAACCTGAAGTATGTATTCCAGACAAAAAATGATGTCTTCATCATTGCATCTTCAGGAACAGGTGCTATGGAGGCATCTGTAGTGAACCTGCTTTCAAAAGGTGATAAGGTTGTGGTTATATCAGGTGGTAAGTTCGGGGAAAGGTTTAAGGAGATTGCCACTGCTTATCAGTTAGAGGTTATACCTATTGAGCCGGAATGGGGTAAAAAACTTGCACCTGAAACAGTAAAAGATGTGCTGACAAAAAACAAAGGAGTGAAGGCGGTCTTTGGAACACTCTGTGAGACATCTACAGGGACACACTTTGACATAAAGAGTATAGGCGAGATAGTTTCACAGTTTGAAGAGACCGTATTTGTTGTAGATACCATAAGTGCACTGGGAGCAGTTCCCTGCCTTACAGACGAGTGGAAGATAGATGTTGTGGTTACCGGCTCACAGAAGGCGTTGATGCTTCCACCCGGGCTTTCCTTCATATCAGTAAGTGAAAAGGCATGGAAAAAGGTGGAAAAGTCAGACCTGCCGAAGTATTATTTTGACCTTAAAAAGTATAAAAAGACACTTGCAAAGAGTGACTTCCCCTTCACCATCCCTGTATCCCTTGTCGTGGGACTGAAGAAGTCCCTTGAGATTATAAAAAGTACAGGGATTGAAAAGATATGGGAAGAACACCACAAGAGGGCAGAGGCAACAAGACAGGCGGCCATAGCAGCAGGACTTAAACTTTTCTCAGAGTCCCCTTCAGATGCAGTGACAGCAATCCTCCTGCCTGAAGGTGTAGAGGGTGATAAACTGGTGAAGATTTTAAGGACAAAATATGGAATATCTGTCGCAGGTGGACAGGACAAACTTAAAGGAAAGATTATAAGAATATCTCATCTGGGATGGCAGGATGAGTTTGATGTCATTACAGCAATCTGTGCTGTGGGTATAGGGCTGAAAGAGATGGGTATAGAGATTGATATTGAAAAAGGTATATCTGTCGCCCGGAAGTATCTCTTTGGTTAATTATATCTATTGATTTCTTTTAGGCAGGTGGACACTCTTTTTATTTATGTCCATTACTGCTTCCATTATACCTTCTGCAAAGGTAGGATGGCAGTATAAAATCTTTTCCAGAGCTTTTATCTGCAGTCCTCTGGCAATTGCAAGTGTTGCAAATGAAGCAAGTTCAGTCGCTCCTTTACCTATGATGTGTAACCCAATAACCTTTTCAGTATTTCTATCCGCTATAACCTTCACAAACCCTTCTGTCTTTTTATCACAGTATGCCCTTCCTAATGCAGCATAGGGAAATCTTCCAATCAGTATATCAAGCCCCTTTTCCTTTGCCTTCTCCTCTGTTAATCCACACACACCAATCTCCGGGTCTGTGAAAATTACCTCAGGCACAACATCATAGTCCATTACCTCATCCTTCCCGCATATATCTTCTGCTGCAATCTCCCCTTCTTTTGTCGCAACATAGGCAAGTGGATATTTCCCGTTAACATCACCGCACGCATAAATCCCATCAATATTTGTCCTCAGTCTTTCATCTGTCTTGATACCCTTCCTGTCTGATTCAAGCCCTTCAAGTTCTGGAATATTTGGAACCCTGCCTACACTCACAAAAATTTTCTCTTCTGTTATAGAACTACAACTGTCAAGTTTTTGATTGAGGTTTACCTCAACTCCTTTCTTCTCAAAGTTCTTTTTTAATAAATCCGTAAGTTCTCTATCCTTCCCCGGTAAGAGTGTATCCATCATCTCATATATCTTAACCTTCACCCCGAACTTGTTTAAGATTGAAGCAAATTCACACCCGATAAACCCGCCTCCAATAATAGCAACACTTTCAGGAAGTTTATGAAACTCCCATATATGGTCAGATGTTATAACCCTCTTATCATCCTTAAAACAGTCAGGAACAAAAGATGATGAGCCGGTAGCAATAATGATATTCTCTCCTTCATATGCCTTTCCTTCAACCTCAACGGTTTTTTTATCAACAAATTTTGCCTTCCCTTTTATCACACTAACCCCATAGGACTTAAGAAGTGCCCCTACGCCTGTCCTTAACCTTATGACCACATCATTCAATACCTCATTTAAAATGTTAGGCCACTCATACTTTACTGTTTTTTCAACCGACCTGTATCTTGAGGTGAGTTCCTCAGAAATACTGTATAATGCCTTTGTAGGAATACAGCCCCTGTTAAGGCATACACCACCGAGGGCAAGTTCTTCAATTAAGAGAACTTTTTTACCATATTGAGAAGCCCTTATAGCAGAAGGGTATCCTGCAGGTCCTCCACCGATAACAATCACATCATACCTTTCCATATTCACCCCTTGTGATAAAGTCCGCTGCCTCTTTTAAACTCGGAAAAACATAGTCGGGCTTTACCTCCCACTGCTCTATCTCTTCTTCAGACTTTGTTTTCCCTGTAAGTATAGTTATTGTTTTAAGCCCTGCTGATTTCCCCGCAATCACATCTATATCTGTATCTCCTATGAAGTATGTCTTTGAAAAATCAATATCTCCTATCTCTTCTTTCGCTTTATAAAACAGGCCTGGCTTTGGCTTCCTGCACTCACAGTTGTCCTCTTTTTTATGTATGCAGTAATATATCCTATAGATTTCTACCCCTGCCTTTTTCAATTCTCTTTTCATATTCTCTGTAATTTCGTTCAGGTCATCCTCTGTAAAAAGCCCCTTACCAACTCCTGCCTGATTTGAAATGATAATAATCCTGTAGCCCGCATTATATAAAATCTTTAAGCCCTCTACCCCTTCAGGGATAAACTCAAACTCTCCCCAGTTTTTTATATAGTCATCAGGAGTAAAGATTGATATAACACCATCCCTGTCAAGAAATACCGTCTTCATTTTTATTTTCTAATTTTTTAGAAAAATGGGGATGACTCTTTAAGCCCGAGCATTATATTCATATTCTGGACTGCCTGACCTGCTGCACCCTTCACAAGGTTGTCAATGGCAGAGATAACAACGAGTGTCTTACTGTCTGTAAGTTTAATACCTATATCACAGAAATTTGTATTTACAATATTCTTCACCGATGGTGATACACCGTATTCCATAACCCTTACAAACGGCTCATCTGCATATGTTCTTTCGTATATCTCCTGTAGTTTCTCCTCTGCCATCTCACTCTTTAATGTGACATAACAGGTGGAAAGGATGCCCTGATTGTAAGGGACAAGGTGCGGGACAAATGTGATGGAGTACTTACTACCCCCTATCTTATTTATCACCTCTTCCATCTCAGGAGCATGCCTGTGTTCTCCTATCTTATATGCCTTTATATTCTCATTGCACTCAACAAAAAGTGTTCCAAGTGAAGGCGTTCTGCCTGCCCCTGTAACACCGCTTTTGGAGTCCACAAAAACTTTTCCTTCTATCAGGTGGTTCTTTACAAGGGGTGCTAACGCAAGGATTACTGATGTTGGATAGCAACCAGGGTTGGCAATAAGGTCTGCCTTTTTTATCTGCTCCCTGTTTATTTCAGGAAGTCCATATATAAAACTGCTATTTAACTGTGGGCAGGTATGTTTTGTGTACCACTTCTCATATATCTTTATGTCATCAAACCTGAAGTCAGCACTGAGATCCACAATCTTTTTCTTCATCTCTACAAGGGGAGGGACAAACTTCATTGAAACACTATGAGGTAGTGCAAGAAAAACAAGGTCACAGTTTTTCTCTATATCTTTCCAGTCAGGGGTATTTTTACACTTTAACTGTATAAGCCCTTTCAGTTTGGGTATTATCTCTGTTATCTCTGGTGTGCCTTCTTCAGGTGCGACAAACCCTGCGGTTATTTCTGCCTCTGGATGAGAAACAAGAAGTTCTACAAGTTTCTGCCCTGCATATCCAGAAATCCCAAAGATTCCTGTCCTTACCAATCTATCTTCCCCTTATCTCTTTGTCCACTGGAACTTCTTTCTTGCACCTTTCTGGCCATACTTTTTTCTTTCTTTCATACGAGGGTCCCTGGTAAGCAACCCGAACTCCCGTAATCTGGAAACCAATGAAGGATTATATTTTGCCAGTGCCCTCGCAATACCTAACTTCAAAGCATCCACATTGCCTGATATTCCACCACCAGAAACCTTTGCATAAACATCAAACTCTCCGGCTGTCTCTGTCACGGTAAGCGGCTTTATAACCTCATCTACCTGAAAAGGAAGTGGAAAGTATTCCTTAATATCCTTATTGTTTATAAAAATATTTCCTTTTCCCTTTTTAATCTTCACCACAGCAGTGGATGTCTTCCTTCTTCCTATTCCAATAATCATATCTGTCTGTTCTGCCATATTTTTCCTCCGTAATAAGATAGTTAGGGGATACACTCCCCTGAAACCCTTTTCCCCCACCTTCATCCTCCCCCTTAGAGGGGGGAGGGAAAGGGTGGGGGTGCAGAGTAGATTTTATGAGATTTTGGCGAGATTGTCAAATAGCCCTTCAAGGTTTTGATAAAGTTTGCCATAAAGAATGTGAAACTTTTCGTATATCTCTGCAGTCGCTCTATCTGGCTCAAAGACACCTTCTTTCTCTTTCACCAGTTTCTTACAGGCGGTCTTTACATCACTATACATACCAACCCCTACCCCTGCAAGGACTGCTGCACCAAAAGAAGGACCTTCTTCCACCTTTAATCTTACAGTATAACCACCAAATATATCCGCCATTATCCTACACCATAGGTCGCTCTTTGCCCCTCCTCCTGTAACCCTGAACTTCTTCCCTTCAGGAACACCAATCTCCCTCATAATTCTGATGCTGTCCTTCAGCCCAAAAGCCACACCTTCCATCACAGCCCTTACAAAGTGTTCTTTTTTGTGTTTAAGTGAGATACCAAAAAATACACCCCTCGCATCAGGGTCTGGATAGGGACACCTCTCACCTGTAAGGTATGGCAGAAATACAAGCCCTTCACTTCCAGCAGGGACATTTCCTGCCATATCCGTCATTTCATTATATGATACATCCTTACCAAAAAATGTGTCTCTCAACCACCTGAAAGAACCACCAGCAGAGAGCATCACCCCCATTATATGCCACTTTCCCGGGACCGCATAACAGAAGGTATGTAAACGTCCCTGCGGGTCAACAAAAACATCTTCTAAGTGTGCAAAGACAACACCACTGGTACCAAGAGAAACAGATACAAGGCCCTCTTCTACTATGCCACTACCAACTCCTCCTGCTGCCTGGTCCCCTGCACCTGCTACTACTGGAGTCCCTTCTGTAAGCCCTGTTAAACCAGCAACCTCCTTTGTTATATAGCCGGTTATCTCAGGTGATTCAAAACACTCAGGCAATAAAGAAGAAGGGAGAGAAAGAGCAGCAAGTATTTCATCAGACCATCTTCTATTTCTGACATCAAAGAGTGATGTCCCGGAAGCATCTGAAACATCTGTGGCAAAGACCCCTGTGAGACAGAACCTTATATAGTCCTTGGGTAGTAGCACCTTTGAGACATTCTTATATACCTCAGGATGATTTTTCCTTAACCACATAATCTTGGGTGCCTGAAAACCCGTAAGAACTGGATTACAGGTTATCTCAAATACCCTGTCTTTACCAACCGTTTCTGTTATCTCCTCACACTCTTTTGCTGTCCTCTGGTCACACCACAGAATGGCTGGATGGATAACCTCACCTTTGCCATTAAGAAATACACTGCCATGCATCTGACCTGTAAGCCCTATACCCTTTATCTCTTTACCTTTAACCCCTGTCTTTTCAAGGAGCCCTTTTATTCCCTTTAAGGTTGCATCCCACCAGTCAGAGGGGTTCTGTTCTGCCCAGCCAGGTCTTGGAGTAGAAAGTGGGTATTCCTCAGTGATACTGCCTTTAACATCTCCTTTCTCATCAATCAGAAGAAGTTTAACCCCTGTAGTACCAATATCAATTCCTATAAGGTATCCCATAACAATTACACTTTTAACTGAGGCGGGTATAGAAAGTTAAGGTATCTCTCTGAAACCTTTGCCTCATCTGTATAGCCAGCATGTACATAAATCCTGTGATAGAGTTTCAGTTCATTCCTGTATGGTAGTATATAGGTCCCGGAGATACTTTTATCCCCTGTAAAATCAGAGAGGCCAAAGAAGTTCGCTGTAAAAAGCCCGTAGTCCCTTATGTGCCACCAGGTAGGATATCTCAAATTACAGGGATAATCAAATACAGCAATCCCACACCTTGTCCCTTCAATCTCACCGCAGTAATCACACCACTCTGCCCTTTTTCCCCAGCACTCCGCCTCTCCTTTTGCTCCATAGGCATTAACCATAAATCCACTTGCACGGCCTTCCATTACAGGATTCACCCTGATGCTTAAAAGTCCTGACTCCTTTGTATCCTTGAATACTGCCTCACCTTCACTTGCACGAAGGACAATACGGTGGTCTATCATCCGACCATTTACTGGAAGGTTATAGATGACTATTATCCTTTCTTCTTCAAGGAGCTTTTTCCCTTTATTATCAACCCAGTGATTCAGTGCGTGTATCTTACCATAGACAGGTCCTGATGTAAGTTCAATAAACTTTTGATGGACTGTCCTTCCATGTCCCGGCATCTCTGACCAGTTGTCAGTTCCATTGATATCCCCGTGTGAAACCCATATACCTCTGTGGTGAGGATGATCTAAATTTTCTGGATTTCCTTCTGATGCAGGGGTTCTCAGGACAACCTTACCATCAGGTCCTACAACAGGGAAAAGGTAAGGCCTTACATTCTTCTCTGAGTAGTTGTATGAAGTGAATAACTGCTCCTGTATAAATACATCTACTACTCCCTCTTTTTTATTGTCTGTTAACTTCACAAAGGATGGAGCACTCTCTACCTTTTTCACAGAGAATTTTATCTCTTCTCCCTCACCCATCGGATGGGGAATAAAAACTAAATATGTCTTACCATCCCTCCTTTCTGTCTGTCCATAAAATTCCTTTTTACCATTAGAAAGAATAAATACACCTTCTTCTCCATCCCACTCAATAGAGATGGGAGAGTTAGCAAACTCCCTCTTCGCCCTATTTACTAACACTATCTCCTTCATTATCTCTCCTTTCTTTACATTGTTTAGACCTTAACATCAGGTATCTCTGCCCCAGTTGATGATGGCGACTTTAAGAACTTCTTCAATGTTTTTTACCATTATTATCTCAAGGTCTTCTTTAACCTTTGCAGGTATCTCTCTGAGGTCTTTCTCGTTCTCCTGCGGGATGATAACCTTCTTAATACCGGAGCGGTGTGCAGCAAGAATCTTTGACTTCAGCCCTCCTATCTTTAATACCTTGCCCTGAAGCGTTATCTCGCCTGTCATAGCAATCTCTGCATTTACTGGCTTACCGGTAAGGCAGGATATAAGAGCAGTAGCAATGGTTATACCAGCAGAAGGGCCGTCCTTTGGTATTGCACCCTCAGGCACATGTATATGGATATCTATGTCCTTGTAAAAGTCAGGGTCAAGCCCGAAGTCATTGATATGTGCACGAACATAACTCAGTGCTGCCTGTGCTGACTCTTTCATAATTTCCCCTAACTGCCCTGTAAGGATTAGGTTTCCCTTGCCTTTCATTGTAAGAACTTCTGTAAAAAGTATCTCTCCACCATATTCAGTCCATGCCATACCTGTGGCAACACCAACCTTATGTTCCTTCTCACCCATAGGGGTAGGAAACCTTTCAGGGCCAAGGTAGCTCTCCACATTTCTTGCAGTGATACGATAGAACCCTTCTTTATTTGTCTCCACAATCCTTTTTGTTACCTTCCTGCATATATTTGCAATCTCCCTTTCTAAATTTCTCACCCCTGCTTCTCTTGTATAGTTCCTTATAATCTTAAATAGTGCGTCCTCTGAAAATTTTATATTCTTCTCTGTAAGCCCATGTTCTTTCAGTTGTTTGGGAATAAGATGCCTCTGTGCAATCTCCTTCTTCTCCCATATCGTATAGCCGGGAAGTGAGATGAGTTCCATCCTGTCAAGTAAGGCAGGTGGTATGGTATATTCCGTATTGGCAGTGGTTATAAACAGGACATTTGAAAGGTCAAACTCAACCTCAAGGTAGTGGTCAGAAAAAGAGTGGTTCTGTTCAGGGTCAAGAACCTCAAGTAAGGCGCTTGCAGGGTCTCCTCTGAAGTCCTTTCCTAACTTGTCAATCTCATCAAGCAAAAACACGGGATTTTTCACCCCTGCCTTCCTTATTGACTGTATTATCCTTCCAGGGAGAGAACCGATATATGTCTTCCTGTGGCCCCTGATTTCCGCCTCATCCCTCATACCACCTAAAGAGACCCTTACAAACTTTCTTCCCATTGCCCTGGCTATGGACTTACCAAGTGATGTCTTACCTACACCTGGTGGTCCAACAAAACAGAGGATGGGCGACTTCATCCCTTCTGACCTTTTTCTTACGGCAAGGTATTCAAGGATTCTCTCCTTTACCTTCTCAAGACCATAGTGGTCTTCATCCAGAATTCTGGCAGCATGCGCAATATCAAGGTTATCTTCTGTCTTGACATCCCATGGAAGATTGATTAGCCATTCAAGGTATGTCCTGATGACAGTGGCTTCAGGAGAAAGGGGCATTGTTTTTGATAGTCGGGAGAGTTCTTCCATTGCCTTTGCTTCTGCTGGCTGCGGCATCTTTGCCTGTTTTATTTTCTCCCTTAACTGTGCTATCTCATCACTCTCCCCTTCCTTCCCTAACTCCTTCTGTATCTCTTTCAGTTGCTCACTTAAAAAATATTGCCTCTGGGTATCCTCTATCTTTTTTATTACCTGGCTCTGTATCTTCTTCTGTATTTCAAGTAGTGCTATCTCTTTGTTCAATATATCTATCAACAACCGCAGCCGCTGGTCCACCTCAACCTTTTCTATCAATGCACCTTTATCCTTGAGTTTAAGGGGTAGATAACCGGCAATGGCATCACACAGACGGGAAGGGTTTTCTATAGTAGAAATTGTAGAGTAAAGTTCTCTTGGAACTGCAGTATTAAGGTTAAGGTATTTGTCAAGCATCTCAAGGGCAAGCCGTGAAAGTGCCTCTATCTCCTTACCTGACACCGATGCTTCTTTTTCAACAGCATTTTCTATCTTAGCAGCAAAAATCTTTTTATCCTTGAAAAAGTCCTTTATAATTGCCCTGTCAAGAACTTCTACAAGAATCTTCATCAACCCACTCTGTTCTCTTACACTCTGGATAACCTTTGTTCTCACTCCGACAGAGTAGATATCTTTAAATTCAGGGTCTTCTACCTGGGGGTCTTTCTGGAAGACAACAAGAAGTTCTTCTTCACTTGCCAATGCCTCTTCTACAGTATTTATTGACCTTACCCTGCCAACCAGAAGAGGAACTACCATATTGGGAAATATGATAAGGTCCCTTAATGGTAAAGCAGGTAGCAACTTCTTGCCTGTCCTTTCACTCTTTTTCAGTATAGCCATCTTTCCTCAATAAAGAAACCTTTGCGGACTGGATGATTTTATCTCCCAGTCCATATCTTACACTTTCTTCTGCATCCATAAAATAGTCCCTGTCAGTATCTTTTTCAATCTTTCTGATAGAGTTTCCAGTATGTAATGCAAGTATTTCTGTAACTATCTTTTTCAACCTTAACATCTCCTTTGTCTGGATACTAACATCCTTTGCAGTCCCTTCCACGCCGCCCCAGGGCTGATGGATTAATACCCTGCTATGGGGAAGGAGATACCTCTTTCCCTTTGTCCCACCTGCAAGAAGTAGCGCACCCATACTGGCTGCCTGTCCTATACAGTATGTTGCCACATCGCAGGAAACAAACTGCATAGTATCATATATGGCAAGCCCTGCTGTTATAGAACCCCCGGCAGTATTAAGGTAAAGATGGATGTCCTTCTTTGGGTCCTCATTCTGAAGGAATAGAAACTCTGCTATTACCACATTTGCCAGACCATCTGTTATGGGTGAGCCAATAAATATAATCCTGTCCTTCAGAAGACGGGAATATATATCATATGCACGTTCTCCCCTTTCTGTTGCCTCTATCACATAGGGTATCAATTGTCCTTTCATTTTATTATCTCCAGTTTTTTCTCTTCGCCTGGTAATATAACTCTTTCTATAAACTTTGCATTATCCCTCATAAATCTGAATGCCTTTTGAATCCTTATCTCATCCTTCAGGTCTTCCATCCTGTTGGCTTTTTCAATCTTCTGTCTTATCTGCTCCGGTGTCTCCCCTGCTGACCTGCTTATCTCATTTATCCTTTCATCTATCTCTTTCTCATCCACCTTTATATTCTCCATCTCTGCCACTTTTTCCAGGACTAAATATCTCTTCACAGAAGCCACTGCAGCTGGCTTTACCTTCTCAAATATATCCTTCGCAATCTTTTCTATCTCTTCCCTGCTCTTACCTTCCATATTCATCTGTCTCAGATGCTCCTCTGTATATCTTATTGCTTCATCGGTAACCAGCTTGTCAGGCACAGGAAAATCTGTATCTTTAAATATTTCATCCCATAACTGCTTGTTTTCCTGCGCTAAAGCGTTTGCCTTCTTATATGCTTCTAACTGTTGCCTTATCTTTTCCTTCCATGCCTTTCTCTTTTCAGGGTCAATGAGGGCTGAGGCAAAAGAAGGATTTTTTTCCCACTCTACAAGAACACCTTCTATCTCTTTTTCTGTGACTGGCTCAGGGGTTACCCTTTTTACAGGTATGCCTTTATATTTTTTCAGTTGGATATCTGGCTTAAGTTCTATATATACCTTAAACTTCAGGCCTTCTTCACCAATAGACACATCAAAGACATCTGGCTCTGTAATCGGCGAAAGCCCTTTTTCTTTTATTGTTTCAATATAGGCATCAGGAATGAGCCTGTTAAGAAGTTGCTCATTTATAGGTTTTTCAAACTTTTTTTCTATGATTGCTTCTGGTGCCTTTCCCTTTCTAAATCCTTCTATTTCAGCATTTTCCTTTATTTCTGATATAACCTTACGTCGTTCTTCATCTACCCTCTTTTTATCCACAACAAAAGAGAGTTCTCTACCCAGTGCGGATTTTTCTGCTATCTCTACCTTTACATTTTCCATTATATTTTCCTTTCTTAGTTATCAGTTGTCTCTTCGATTCCCTTACTAAAGATTGTAAATAAAGCGGGGTACGGGAATCGGCGCCCTCGCCTCCCACTACGGCTCGGGTCGGCCACCCGCTGAAATTGCTCCTCCTCGTCGCAATTTCTGACTTCGCTCCCTTCGATTCCCTCACTAAAGATTGCAAATAAAGCGGGGTACGGGAATCGAACCCGTATAACCAGCTTGGAAGGCTGATGTTTTACCATTAAACTAACCCCGCGTTTGCAAAATAGGGTTATTGCATACCTATGCTACTTCCCCTGTCCAACCTATACTTATCAATGAAACTAAAGTGGGCAGGGGAGGATTCGGCGCCTCCGAACAGGTTCTCCGGTCGCCACCCGCCCATTCGTTGCTCTTACTCATCGCAACTCATAAACGGGCTCCCTTCGAATCCTGGGTGGTCATTGCATACCTCTACTCCTCTCCCTGTCCAACCTATATCTGTCAATGAAACTAAAGTGGGCAGGGGAGGATTCGAACCTCCGAAGGCATAAGCCGCCAGATTTACAGTCTGGTGCGATTGGCCGCTCCGCAACCTGCCCATATCAAGCACCCGCTCCGCCGCAACGATTATACCCTCTGAGACCCTTTTTACAGGTGGGCACCTCCTCTGACGGCTTTGACTTTTCGCTCTGAGGCGAACCTGTCAGCCCCATCAGAACTTGGTTCCCTTGTCTCAAGTGTTGGCTCAAGGGTAATTTATCATCACGCACGGAGCAGGCTATAATAATTTTACCTCTTTTCCCAAAAAAAGTAAAATGCCTGGCGTTCCTCAAAAATAATCTTTGACGAAAATGTAGAACTCAATTATCCTCAATCCTAAAATTGACAGTCCCTCTGATAAATAATATAATAATCTTAATAAGGAATATATGGTAAATACTAAAAAACTTACAGCATTGGTTACCGGTGGGGCGGGTTTTATAGGTTCTCATCTAATTGAAGAACTCTTAGATAGAGGGATGCGGATATTGATAATTGACAACCTTTCTACAGGAAAAAAAGAGAATATAGCCCACTTATTAAAAGGGAACTATGACATAAAATTTTATAAAGCACCCATTACCAATAAAGTATTATTAAAAAAACTTATAAAAGAGTCCGATATTATCTATCATCTTGCTGCAGCTGTAGGAGTTAAATATATCCTTGACCATCCTGTTGATTCTATCATAACCAATGTTGAAGGAACGTCTCTCATCTTACATCTTGCTGCTACTTATAAAAAGAAAGTGGTCCTTGCTTCAACATCGGAGGTTTATGGTAAACATGTGTGTTCGCCTATAAAAGAAGAGGATGACAGAACCCTTGGCTCTACGAGTATAAGCAGATGGAGTTATTCTGACTCAAAAGCAATAGATGAGTTTCTTGCCCTTGCCTATGCAAAAGAAAAGAACCTACCTATTGTAATAGTACGGCTTTTCAATACTGTTGGTCCAAGACAGGTAGGCCATTATGGTATGGTATTGCCGAGATTTATTGAAAGGGCACTTTTAAATAAACCAATACCAGTATATGGTGATGGTTCACAGATACGGACATTTACATATGTAAAAGATGCTGTAAGGGCAATCGCTGACCTGAGTTTATCCCCAAAGGCAGTAGGACAGGCATTCAATATTGGAAGTAATCAACCGATAACCATAATGGAACTTGCAAAAAAGGTAAAAGAAAAGACAAATTCAAAATCGCAAATAAAAATTATCCCTTATAAAAAAGCATATGGTAAAGATTTTGAGGATATAGAATGCAGGATACCTGATATCTCTAAAATAAAAAAAACAATCAAATATAGCCCACAGTATGATATAGACAGCATAATAGAAAACACTATTGATTATTTTAAAGGTAAGATCCTACAGAAAAAAAGGAGATAATGGCTACCTTTCCTTATTTTTTTATTGGCCCAAATACAATTATGAGTATTGCAGGATTAGTACATGGCCCAGACAAAACAGAACCAACACCCCCTGAGGACTGGAGAAAAGCAATCGTTGATGTGATAATACCTGCACATAACGAAGAAGATAATATCATATTCTGTCTTGAATCAATTGCAAGGCAAACATTAAAACCGAGAAATATCATTCTTGTAGATGATGGTAGTACCGATAGAACCTGTGAATTTGCAGAGATATTTTCAAGTATTAACAATATAAATATTACTATAATCCGCAGAAAATCATCTATTGGTAAAACACCTACCATAAAACGACAATCACGGGAATATGATGCTGATGTTGAATTTATTCTTGATGCAGATACTATTCTTGTATCAGACAACTATATTGAAAGAACTGTCCAGGAACTTTATAAAGCAGTTGGGATTGCTTCTGCCTGTGGAGTAATACTCCCATTAAGAGATACCGATAAGGTCAGCAAGTTAAATACCCAGCCCGTCAAGAAATTCTGTTCCATCTTCAGTAGTGCTCAAGCCTGTAAGCCAGAAACTTTGCTGATGAAAATAGAAAAAGTTATAACTGTCAATTATCGTGAGGTTCTATATACATTTTTACAAAGGTTTATATATAAAGGTCAGATGGTTTATTTTGGGACTATATTGAACCCTGTCGGCTGTGCTGTGGCATATAGACGTAAGTATGTTAAGGACCTTTTTGATAAATATGAGCCCATATTAGGTGATGACCTTACAAATTCCGAGGATATCTTTATCGGCTTTGCAATGCTAAATCACGGATACAGAAACATTCAATTGATGGATGTAAGTGCTAAAACAGTTGAACCAAAAACTATCGGTCTGCCCAAACAAATATACCTCTGGTCATCATCCTTTTTCCAGTGCTGTTATTATTTTGATTCTCTTTTAAAAAGTCCTTTTAAGTCAATCAGGAGATTGCGATATATCCGTTCTCAAGATCAAAAAAAGATCCAGGAAAAAAGACGAATAAAAGAACCCTACAGACAGGCATTTGGTGATGAGTATACGAAAAAATATGGAAGACCAATAGGATGGGTGGCGTTTACATCTGCTGTTGAAAAAACCTCTTTTCCCATCGTTCTTCTCTTTATGGTAGTATTCAAATTATGGGAACCCTTATATATTACTGCAGCTGCAGAGGTAATCTTTTCATCTACTATTATTGCCATTGTTGTTCCGGAAAAGAAAAAGAAGATAAAATACTTTTTTCAAAGTATTATTATTTCACCTGTCCGTTATGCAACCCTATTTTATGACCTGATTGTTATGTTAAAATTCTCTTACGATATCTGGATTACAAGAAATAAACGGTGGAGAAAATGAGAAAAAATAATATTATCCTCTTTCCTTTGATAATTATTTTATCCTTTCCCTGGATAATGTATGCAACAGGACCTAATAATATTCCAGAATCACCTGAAGCCGAATTTTATTTCCGCCTATCACAGACGCACTCTACAAACAATAAACCTGCAGAAGCACTTTCAGCAATAGAAAAAGCGGTATTACTTTCCCCTGAGAACATTGAATACCTGCGTGCCCGTGCCCAGATTGCAAACTGGAATAAAAAGACAGATATCGCCATAGATAGTTATAAACGTATTCTGCGACTTCTACCCAATGATAAGGAAGCACAACTCGGTCTGGCAAAAGCCCTATCATGGAGTGGTAAACTTGATAAGTCAATAGAAATCTTTAAGCATTATCTTGCCCAATATCCTGATGACGAAGAAGCACTTATTGAATATGCAAAGGCAGAGATGTGGCGTGGAAACTATGATGTTGCTATGAAAACAGTAAATAGATATGCTGAACTATATGGAGAGACAAAAGAATATCTTGAGGTAAAAGCCAGAATCCTTGCCTTATCTAAAAAACCAGATGCTGCATTGAAGATTACAGAGACATTTGTTAAAGAAAACCCTGATGATTATGATATGGTGTATTCTCATACAATAGCACTCAAACATAAAAATCTTTTCAGGAAATCTATTGAAAGTTTAGATATACTTGAACGATTACGTCCGGATACTACAGAAACAAAAAATATTACTAAATTTGTAAAAACATCCTTTCGCCCTTCTGTATCATTGGGTTTCAGTTTTTACAATGATTCGGATAACCTGAATATTATTGACTATACATTGACAGGAGGATACTCTTTAACTCCAGAGACACGACTTAAAGTAATAGGAGAATATACTTCTTTAAATGCAGACAAGGGGAGTGGACTGGAGAATATAGATGGCAGTAAAGATAGTGATTACAACCAGATATTGATTGGAATAACTCACCAATTTTCACCTGTAATTGCTTTAGATATAAATGCCGGTATTGCCTCTGCAGATGCCTCTTATTCTAAGTTTGTTTATAATATCCTTGCTGAATTACAACCATCAGATGGGTTAAAATTCGGGCTACAGCGTTCAGAAAATTTCTTTGCTATTTCTCCACGAACTGTTTCACTTGGTATAGAAAAAGAAGAAAACAGATTATATATGCAGTGGGAACCTGACTTTTTATATACTTATATAATTGACCTGAAGTATGTTTCTCTTTCAGATGATAATAACTTCTGGGAAGTATTACTTGCACCAAGAAGGACTATCTTACGGAAAGAAAAGTACAATATGGATATAGGAATATCTGCATGGCTAACAGGTTTTGATGAAGACCTCAATAATGGATATTATTCACCGGAACTATACCAACGTTATTACCTCACTGACTTTTTTTACTGGAAAATCAGCGATGACGATGGTATAAGTATTATACTTTCAGCGGGTCTGCAAAAGGACGAGACAATGGACTCTTTTCATTTTGGTAGCAGTGTTGATATTGAAGGAACTTTTGGATTATTTCGTGACTGGATGTTAAAAATTAGAGCAGGTATTTTAAACAATACAAGACAGACAAGTGGTTCTTTTGATGCATTTAAGATTGGTGCAGAATTAACTAACCGTTTTTGAATTATAAATTACACCTTTTATAAAAATACCTTAAAAGGACTTATTTATATGACATTTTTTACACATAGCCCTGAAGAGACAATAAAATTAGGGGAGAAGATTGCAAAATTTCTCAAGAAGGGAGATATTGTTGGATTTACAGGGGACTTAGGTAGCGGCAAAACAACGATGATTAAAGGTATAGTAAAATCTCTGACAGGATATGAAGCCACAAGCCCTTCTTTTGTTCTGATAAATGAGTATCCCGGAAAGATACCTGTATTCCATTTTGACCTTTATAGATTAAGGTGTAAAATAGAGATGGAGACGACTGGGTGGGAAGAGTATCTTGATAAAGGGATTCTCCTTATTGAATGGGCTGACAGGGCCTATTATGGAATGTTGCCAGAAGGGACAATACTTATAAATCTTTCCATCATAAACGATAAAAGAAAGATTACAATAAAGGGGCTAAAAACAGGGAGGATAAAAAATGACAGGCAGAGAAAGGGTATTAAGGGCACTAAATCATCAAATACCTGACAGGGTTCCAATACAGGACTCTCCATGGGGTGCAACAGTAAGCAGGTGGCACAAAGAAGGACTGCCTGAGGATATTTCACCGGATGAGTACTTTGGATATGAGTTTGCATTTTTTGGCGCAGACCTTTCCCCAAGGTTTCCTGTAAAGGTCATTGAGAAAAATGAGGAGTATATCATTACAACAACTCCGATGGGTGGAGTAAGAAAAAACCACAGGGACTATTCTACCACACCTGAGATTATTGACTACCCCGTCAAGACAAAAGATGACTGGAAAGAGATAAAGAAACGTCTGAAACCGGACTTTACACGGATTGACTGGGCAACAGGACTTGCAAATAACAAGACCGCTATAGAGGAAGGAAAGTTTGTATGCTTTTCTGCTGCCTGTGGCTATGATGCGCTACAGAGTTATATGAAATCCGACCAGTTGCTCATTACCATAGCGGAAGACCCTGAATGGGTAAAGGATATGGTGATGACACTTGCTGAACTGATTATCGTCACAGCGGAGTTGATGATGAATAATGGGTTTAAGTTTGATGGTGCATTTCTTTATAATGATATGGGATACAGAAATGGCTTGCTTTTTTCACCTGACAGTTATAGAAAGACACACTATGAGGCAGACCGACTTTTATATGGCTACTTCCACTCAAAAGGTCTAAAGACACTACTTCACAGTTGCGGGAATGTAACAGAACTTGTTCCCCTTCTTATAGAAGTAGGACTGGACTGCCTTCAGCCACTTGAGGTTAAGGCAGGGATGGATGTAATCACCCTTAAAGAAAAATATGGAGACCGGCTTGCCTTTATGGGAAATATAGATGTCCGTCTGATGGCAGATGAAGACCCTGCAAAGATAGAAGAAGAGATAAAAAAGAAGTTTGAGGTTGCAAAAAGAGGTGGTGGATATATCTATCACTCAGACCACTCCATACCAAATAATGTCAGTTTCCAGCAGTACTGTAGAGTAATGGAGTTAGTGAAAAAATATGGCGTATATCCTGAATATACAGAACAACAGGAACTACCACCAGCCAGGGAAAAGATTGAGGTAGCACCTGAAACAAAGCCCGCTGAAAAGCCAGGTCGGAGATTATTTGGAAAGAAAAAAGAGACAGCCCCGCAGAAACCCGCTGAACAGGAAAAACCGGCACAGGCAGAAGCAGAGAAAAAGAAAAAAGGGATTAAGATATTTGGAAGAAAGAAAGGATGAGTATGAGAAAGGCAATAGGGATAGACATAGGTGGAACATACATAAAGGCAGGATGTACTGATGAAAGTGGAAATGTCCTGAAAAAACAGCAGTTTCCTACCCTTGCTGAGAAAGGAAGTAGAGATATTGTCCTGAAGCAGATAGAAAGTGCCATTGAATTTGCTATGGATGGCTTGGATGAACAGCCAGCAGGCATAGGAATTGGAACACCCGGGGTTGTGGATAATGAAGGGGTTGTATTTGAAGCGCCAAACATCCCGGGCTGGAACAATCTCCCCCTAAAGAAAATCTTTTCTGAAAAATACAAACTCCCTGTGGTTGTAGAAAATGATGTCAATTCCATTACCTGGGGAGAGTTTTTATATGGGGCAGGAAAGGGCTACAACACAATTATATGTATTACATTAGGGACAGGTGTAGGTGGAGGTATTGTAAAGGATGGAAAACTTATGCGTGGAAGTAAATACTCTGCAGTGGAGATAGGCCATATACCCATTGACTATAAGGGACCTCAGTGCAAGTGTGGAAACTATGGTTGTATAGAAAGGTTTGTTGGCAGGGACTATATAGTGGAAAGGGCAATAAAGGCAATAAAAGAAGGCAAAAAAACACTCATCTATGACATCGTAGAAGGGAAGATTGAGGAGATAACACCGAAGATAATATCAGATGCCTATAAAAAAGGTGATATAGTTGCACGGGATATATGGATAGATGTAGGAATATGTTTAGGTGCTTTGTTTTCAGGACTTGTTAATCTTTTAAATCCTGATGCCATTATCATAGGCGGTGGTATCTCAAAAAATGTTGAGGTTATGTTTGAAACCATTGAAGAGACCATCAAGAAACGGGCTATGAAAATCCTTGCAAAGGATGTAAAGGTCTTACCATCAGGGCTTGGTATGGATGCAGGAATTGTCTCAGCAGGTGCACTCGTATTCCAGAAATGAAGATACTCTATTTCGGTAGTGATGCCTTTGGTGTACCCTCACTTGAAGAACTGAAAAAAAAATATCACTTAATAGGTGTTGTTACTGCTCCTGACAGGCCAGCAGGAAGAGGTATGAAGTTCTCCTCTACACCTGTAAAGATATGGGCTGAAGAAAACAAGGTTCCTGTCTATCAACCAGAGGATATATCAGACAAAAGGTTTATAGAAACACTTAAGACACTTTCTCCTGAATTTATTGTGTTAATCTCATACGGAAAGATACTTCCTGAAACAATTATAAATATCCCTTCCTGTTGTTCAGTAAATGTTCATCCTTCTCTTTTGCCTGAATATAGGGGGGCAGCACCTATGGAATGGGCACTGATAAATGGTGAGAAAGAGACGGGTATAACTGTTATAACCATAAAAGACAGGGTTGATACAGGTGATATTATAAAACAGAAGAAGATTCAGATTGAAGATACGGATGATATATTCTCACTGAAAAAACGGTTATCTGAGATTGCACCTTCTTTACTTATTGAAGGGCTTGAAGATATAAAAAAAGGGATAAGACCACATCCACAGGAAGGAAGACCAACATACGCAAGAAAACTGAAGAAGGAAGATGGGCTTATACACTGGGAAAAGTCAGCAACAGAGATAAATAACCTTATCAGGGGAGTGAAAGAGTGGCCTGGCGCATATACCTATCTTGACGGTAAATATATTAAAATCTATGGCGCAATACCTGTGCCGGGAGGAAAGAATAAACTGGCCGGTGAGATATTAGATGTAGATAAGACAAGTATCTATGTTGCCTGCGGAGAAGGGATGCTGAAGGTCAGTGATGTCCAGATGGAAGGAAAGAAAAGGATGACAGCGGGTGAATTTTTAAGGGGATACCCTTTAAAACCAGGCAAGATATTTTCAGAAAAGAGATGAAAAAACAAATCTATCAGTCCTGCAAGTTCTTCAAAACGGATATGCCCTGCATCTATCATAAAAAAGATGGACGGATATGTTCGGAATGCAGTGATTTTAGAGAGACAACTGGCACTATCCTTATTATAAAAAAAGATGCAGCGGGCGATGTCCTGAGGACAACTGCTATACTTGAACCACTGAAGAGAAAGATGCCGGACCATAGGATAATATGGCTAACAGCAGAAACAAATAAAGATGTCCTTTCAGGTAATCCCTATATTGATGAGATATGGACACCATCTTTTGAAACATCACAGGCAATATCTTTTTTAAAATTTGACACAGTGATAAACCTTGACCTCTCGCCTGATTGTCTAATCACAGCAGCAACTGCAAAGGCAGATAAATTCTATGGCTTCAAGTACAAAAAGGATGGAAGTGTCTCCTGTTCTAATAAGTCAGCAGAAGAGTGGTTTTTAATAAGCCATAATGATGGACTTAAGAAAGCCAATAGAAAGACATACCAGCAGTTTATAACAGAGATTGCAGAACTTCCTTGCTATGGTGAGATTATTGTGCCACTGCAAAAACCATCTATTGAGAAGGCAAATATCTTTGCGAAAAAGCACCATTTAGCAGGGAAAAAGGTTATAGGTATCCACACAGGAAGTGGCTCTAAATGGCCAACAAAAAGATGGCATGAGAGAAACATCATCCAGTTGATAAAGATGCTTGCAAAGAAAAAATATCCTGTCTTGCTTTTTGGTGGTATGGAAGAAAAAGATATTATGGAAAAAATTATTAAAAATGTAAGGGGGCATTTAGTCAATACTGGATACAATAACACTATCCCTGACTTTTTTGCACTTCTTGACCTGTGTGATGTGGTGATTACAGCAGATACACTTGCACTACATATTGCAACAGGGCTGAAAAAGAAGGTAGTGGCACTCTTTGGTCCAACATCACCCTATGAGATAGCGGACTATGGCAGGGTAGAAAAGGTCATAACACCCCTTGACTGTTTCTGCTGTTATAAAAGGGAATGCAATAAAAAACCATTCTGTATGGAAGAGATACATCCTGAGACCGTCTTTTCTAAAATAGAAAAAATATTATGAATGAAAAATCCATAGCAATGGTAATTCCTACATATAACGAAAGGGAAAATATCATCCCCTTGATAGAAGAACTCTTGAGGCAACCACTTGATATAAGGGTTATACTTGTAGATGATAACTCCCCTGATGGAACAGCGGGGGCTGTGAAGGAGAGATTTGGAAATACTCCTTCTGTCAGTGTATATGTAAGAAAAGACAAAAGAGGGAGAGGACTTGCAGGAATATATGGCTTCAGAGAGGCACTAAAGACAGGAGCGGATATTATTGGTGAGATGGATGGTGACTTTTCACACCACCCTTCCTTTATACCATCAATGGTGGAAAAGATTTCATCTGCAGATGTTGTGATTGGCTCCAGATATGTAAAAGGTGGGAAGGATATTCGGAGAGGGCCTGTGCGTCGTCTTGTAAGCAACCTTGCAAGACAATATATCCGAATTATGCTTGGTGTAAAAGTAAAAGACCCGACATCCGGCTTTAGATTATTCAAAAGAGAAACAATGGAAAAGATTGTAAATAAGTTGAAGGCAGAAGACCCTTTTATAGTTACAGAGGTGCTCTTTTATCTTAAAAAGTGTAATGCTGTTATCTCTGAGGTCCCCATAACATTTTATGAAAGAAAGGCAGGCACATCAAAACTAAAACCATCAGTACTTATTAAGTATCTGTTTAAAGTGTTAAAGCTAAGGATGGGCTATGGAAGAAAAAAGATATTTTAGATATACCTTTATCCTTATAACACTTACAACACTTATAAGGATATATCTTGCATCTACTATCGGACTGGGAGTAGATGAGGCACACTATGTCCAGTATGCACTCCACCCTTCCCTGTCTTACTACGACCACCCTCCTCTGGTGGGCTATCTTATAAGGTTTTTTATCATTGCCATAGGCAAGTCACTTCTTTCCGTAAGGATGCCCGCAATCATATCAGGTATAGGAACCGCATTCCTGCTTTTTCTCATCGGTAAAAGATTATATGGACCATCTGCAGGTTTCTGGGCAGTGGTTATCTTCAACTGTATCCCGCTTTTTTCAGCCATAGGAGGAATAACCATTGTCCCTGATACACTCCTCTGTTTTTTCTGGGTTCTACTGGTATTCCTTATCTGGGAGATATATAGGACAGAAAGAGGTGAACTCTGGTATCCTGTGGGTATAATCACAGGGCTTTCACTTCTGACAAAATATACCGGATTTATACTCTTCCCGTCCATTCTTATCTTCGTTATATCCATACCATCAATGAGAAAGTGGATGAAAAAGAGAGAGACATACATTGCATTTTTCATCAGTGTGGTACTATTTTTGCCTGTTGTTATATGGAACTATGAAAACCACTGGGTATCCTTTATATTCCAGTTTTCTCACGGGCTGGGTGAAAAGGAATTTTTTAATGGAGAGAGATTTTTAAGAAATATCGGCGCACAGGCAGGTGTATTTTCCCCCTTTATATTTTTCCTGCTTGTATACACACTCATATGGGCAGTTAAACAGGCAATAAGAAAAGATGACAAAGCCATACTTATCCTTTCATTCTCCCTGCCTGTCATATTTCTTTTTGCATATTCAGGACTTTCCAATGAGGTCTTACCACACTGGCCAGCCACTGGATACCTCACGCTTTTACCTCTTATGGGAGCCATTGCTACACTTTCTTTTAAAGGGCAGGTAAAAAGAAGGATGAAGATTCTATTCCTCAGTTCTTTAATAATAGGGGGCTTATTAACAGTCATCATACCTGTCCAGTTAATATTTCATCCTTTCCCACTTTCTCAGGATATTGACATCTCATCGGATATTACTGGATGGGGACAACTTGCAGAAAGGATAAGGGAGATAAAAATAAACGAAAAAGAAAAGGACTTTTTTGTATTTACCCACAAGTTTTATATAGCGAGCCAGTTAGCATACTACCTTGAGCCAGAGATACCTGTATACTGCCTGAGTAAACGGATAGACCAGTATGACTTCTGGCAGGAAAGTGAAAATCTCAAGAAATCCCTTTACGGACGGAATGGGCTATTTTTCTGCGATGACCACTTTAATGTAAATCCAGAGAAGATGTATGTGTTTAAAAAAATAGAAGAAAAAGAGATATTGCCTGCTGGTTATTCAGGAAGAAATATAAAAAATTTTTATATCTACAGGTGCCTTAACTTTGACACAGAAAAGACAGACCCAAATCTATTACAGTCATTTTCTTTTACACATAGAAGTTTCAAAGAAGCATTTAAGAGATGGAATGAGAATACATTTTTATTCATAAACAGTTATGCCTGTAAAAACAGGGTGCTGGATATATTCTTTTTATCCTTCACCTGGTTAGGGTCAAACCTTGTCCTTGTCCCCGTTGTTCTTCTTTTGATATTCTTGCGGCATCGGAATTTGGAAAATTCCGATGATGCAAGTAGTTCGCTGAAAGCGAACTATAAGGTTTTTGAAAAGAAAAAACTCAAGATGTTCACCCCCACCCTTTCCCTCCCCCCTCAGAGGGGGAGGATGAAGGCGGGGAGAAAGGGTTTCAGGGGAAGAATTCTCCTGACTATCTTGAATAAACAAAAGGGAGGTAGATATATCTCTGTATTTATCCTCGCACTTATTATCAGTGGGACTATTGGCTACATACTGAAAGAAACAGTTGCAGCACCACGACCACTTGCATATTTTGGAAAGGATACGGTTAACATCTTAGGGCCACCACTAAAGAGGGGCTCTTTCCCTTCAGGTCATAGTTTGACAGTATTCACAGGTGTTCTGGCCCTTTCCCGGGCAATCCCTTCTTATGGGCTCATCTTCTGGCTATTCGGGATTCTTTCTGGTATTTCAAGATGCTATGTAGGTGCACACTTCCCTGTTGATGTCATTGGTGGATTTTTGATAGCGGTCTTTTCTTTCTATATCTCACTGTGGTTAACACCAAAGATAGATATGCGTCAACTCTTTAAAAAAAGATATATCGCATTAACTTTATTATTTCTCCTTTTCTTACTTCTACCACAATCCAGCAAACATCCTATCTATCGGGATACATACGAGGTTGCAGAAAATATAAAGGTTATAAAACCTCTTGCTGTAAGGTTCTTCACCCCTTTCACTGACTTTCCTCTTTACTTTATAAATCTTTCCTCTCCAGAAAGACAACTTCTGTACTGGTTTATCTGGCTTTCTGCTATATGGCTGGTTTTGGTAATTCTGAAACATAAAAAGATAAAAGAATTTATCCGTGGCATATTTATAATCCTTATCGTTCTTTTACTAACTGTTATCTACGGCATATTTCTTCCAGTCCAGAGGTACAAACTTATTCCGAAAGGTTCTGATGACATCCTTATTGACCTGCACTCTCACACAATATACTCCCACGATGGAATTGCAACCCCTGCGTATAACCTTCAGTGGCACAAAAACTATGGATTTAACTGCTGGGCAGTAACAGAGCACGACTACACAGGTCCTGCAAAGATATTACAGGAAGCAATGATTAGGCAAAACAATATACCTTCTGTCTGTATCCCCGGCCAGGAGATAAAATTTAAGGGTATTTATCTTAACATTTTAGGTATTGAGAAGACCATCAACCCGAAAGAGTTTAATGACCTAAGTGAACTTATAAAGAGGGTCCACAGTCAAGGAGGGGCAGTTATTGCTCCTCATATATGGGCAGAGAAAAGGGCGACCCAATCCCTTGAGGAGCTTGCTCTTGCAGGTATAGATGGACTTGAGATAGCAGGGAATTCCTCTGTTCCATTAACACAGGAGAAACAAAAGGAACTGATTGAATTCTGTAAAAGGAATGGCATTGTAATGGTAAGCGGAACCAACTGGCATGGATGGAACAACCTCTGTAATGTATGGACTTCTTTCAGGATAGAAGGATGGAAAGAGATGGAGCCAGAGGAAATAGAAGATGCAGTTATAAATGGACTCAGAAACAGGGATATAGACAGGTTCAGGGTCATTACATACCAATATAACTACGCACCAAAAAACCCTATCTTTGAGCCATTGAAAATACTCTATTTCTATATCACTTCCATTGACAGACTTCAGAGGTTCTTCTTTATCTTCTGGCTGACTATTTTATATATCATCTTCCATTCAGTAAAGGACAGAAGGAAACTAACTGGAATGGTATGGCTTGCCATTGCTCTTCTGCTTTTCTTGAAAGGGGTTTACTTCCTTGAAGAGTGGCACAGGGTAAGAATAGTAAATGAAATTCTACCTGATGTAAGCAAGGGCCTTTTCACAATGGCAGCCATAACCTTAATACTTTCCCTCACACCTTTGAAACGTAAGAGGTAGAAAGATAATTAAGGTAAATCCTTGTTAAGCCCCGTTAAAAAGAAAAAGCTTAAGGTGGCTTCCGTAGAGTGGAGATAATAGCAGGTTGAAAAATTGACAGGTGGGATTAGATGGGGTAAGCTAAATGCAAACGCAGTTTACTAAATATTTATAATAAATCTACTATGTTAATCGTGCAGAAATATGGGGGAAGTTCGGTTGCGACTGCGGAAAAGATAAGGTATGTCGCAGAAAAGGTGGTTGCAACAAAGCGGGCAGGGAATAAGGTAATTGTTGTTGTCTCTGCAATGGGAAAGACAACAGATAACCTTATATCCCTTGCAAAAGAGGTCCATCCTTCACCACCTGAAAGGGAGATGGACCTTCTTCTATCCACAGGAGAGATGGTCTCTGTCGCTCTGCTTTGTATGGCAATTGAGAACCTTGGAGAACCGGCAGAAGGGATGACTGGATACTTTGCAGGGATAAAAACAGACAGTTTCCATACAAAGGCACGCATCCAGACGATAGAACCCTCAAGGGTATTAAATGAATTAGAAAAAGGGAGTATTGTTGTCATTGCGGGCTTTCAGGGGATAAGCCCTGAAAGCACCATAACTACATTAGGGCGCGGTGGCTCAGACCTGACAGCAATCGCAATTGCAGCCGCAGTAAAGGCAGACCTCTGTGAGATATATACAGATGTTGAAGGGGTATTTACAGCAGACCCACATCTAATCCCTGAGGCAAGGCATATCCCTGAGATTTCCTATGATGAGATGCTTGAGATGGCATCTGCTGGGGCAAAGGTTATGCAGTCAAGGGCTGTAGAATTTGCTAAAAGGTATAATGTGCCTTTTGTAGTGAAGTCAACTTTTGGTAAAGGGGAGGGAACAATGGTGAAAGAAATTGCTCTTAAAGAAGGGGCAGATGTATCCTCTGTATCACTTGATGAAAAACAGGCAAAACTTACCATATTCAGGGTTCCTGACAGGCCCGGTATTGCAGGAAAGATCTTCAGTGAACTCGGGAAAGAAAATATCAATGTGGATGTGATAGTGCAGAATGTAAGCAAGGAAAACTTTGCAGATATATCTTTTACCATAAACATAGCGGATGTTGATAAGGCAATGAAGATTATGCAGAAGGTTGCAAAAGAGATAGATGCACAGGATGTTCTGTGTGATAAAAATATAGCGAAAGTTTCTATTATAGGTATAGGGATGATGAACCATCCCGGTGTTGCAGGAAGGATGTTTGAAACACTTGCAAGGGAAGATGTCAACATTGAGATGATAAGCACATCTGAGATAAAAATCTCCTGTGTTATAAAAAAGTCAGATGGAGTAAAAGCACTGAAGGCACTCCACAAAGAATTTATAAAGTGATATTTTGCCAGGGGATTGCCTTTCCATCAGGGATTTCAGAGAGATATAAAGACATATCTAACCCTGCCTCACTGAAACTTTCCTCCCATAGAGAAAACCTGAAATACTCATCCCAGTTTTCCATCTTGCCACCTTTCTCCCACACCTTTTTTATAACAGATGCAAGTGCCTCATCTCCCCTGCCAAGAAATGTTTCAACACAGCTCATATGATAGGAGTGGAAGTTAAGTTTTATACGGTCGCTTCTCCTGACATTTTTCACAACAAGTGCCTTCTTGTAAAGATATTCCTCTTCTGTTATAAACCTTTTTCTTTCAAAGACAGTGTGGGGCTTTGGTATAAATGTATTGAAAGCAGATTTTGTGCTTATAATTCTTGAAATTTCATTGATAAGTTTTGCTATATCAAGAATATCAGCGTCCTTCTCTTCGGGTAGCCCTAATATGAAATAAAGTTTTATCTGTTTCCATCCGCCTTCCCTTGCCTTCTCCACAAGAGAGATAAGTTCACTGTCCTTTATCCTCTTTCCTATCTTCATCCGCAGTGACTCACCTGTTTCAGGTGCAAATGTCAGACCTGTCTTTTTTATCTCCTTTATCTTTGTCGCAAGTTGAAAAGAAAATGTATCTATCCTTATGGAGGGGAAAGAGATGGTAACCTTTCTATCTCCAAATTTAGAAACCAATCTATCTACAATCTGCTCTATCTGCGGATGGTCGCCTGAAGAAAAGGAGAGAAGAGAAAATTCTTCATAGCCGGTATTTTTATATACCTGCCCTGCTATATCCAGAATCCTCTCTACGCTCCTTATCCTTACAGGCCTCCAGCAACTCCCTGCCTGACAGAAAAAACATCCATGGCTACAACCACGCATTATCTCAATGGAAACCCTGTCATGGACTATCTCAGTAAGAGGGACAAGCCACTTTAAAGGAAAGTAAGCATTATCAAAGTCCTTCACAAACCTCTTTTTAACCTTTTCTACAGGAAATAAAGGGACATATACCCCTTCTAAAGATGCTAAATTAGAAAGTATTCTTTCTCTTTCTTCTCCTTTTGTTTCCTTTAGCACATCTACCAGTTCCAGTATGACTTCTTCTCCCTCCCCTATGATAAAACAGTCAATAAATGGCTTCAGTGGTGCAAAGTTAAATATACAGTTTCCACCTGCAATAACAATAGGGTCTCCCTCTTTCCTTTCTGAAGAAAGAAGCGGGATATCAGCGAGGGAAAGTATATTTAAAATATTGGTATAGTTAAGTTCCGAAGAGATACTGAAGCCAATAACATCAAAGTCCTTCAGTGGTCTTTTTGACTCAAGGGTAAATATGGGAAGGTTATTGGTCTTAAGCAGGACTTCCATATCACCAGCAGGAGAAAATACCCTTTCACATACAACATCTTTATCTTCATTCAAGAGCCCGTAGATGACCCTGAGCCCTAAGGAAGACATCCCGAGTTCATACAGGTCTGGATAGCACAGGGCAATCTTTACCTTACACTTTTCAAGTTCCTTATGGACTGCATTAATCTCTTTACCTGTATAGCGGGAAGGGACAGAAACATAAGGCAGTAGTTTTAGAATTTTATCTTCCATATAATTAAAACATAATGGTGTTTTCTTTTATGTTTACTACAAGGACCACAGAGATAAGAGATACCAGAAGTGAAGAGCCCCCATAACTTATAAATGGTAAAGGAATTCCGACTACTGGGAAAAGTCCCATTGTCATACCGGTATTTATCACCACATGGGCAATGAATATAGCAAGGATGCCTGTCGCAAGTAGTTTAGCAAACCTTTCTCTTGTATAGTATATAACCTCAGCAATACACTTAAAAAACATAAAGTATATACCAAGCAGTACAACTACGCCAATAAATCCAAACTCCTCAGCAAAGGCACAGAATATAAAGTCAGTGTGGTATTCTGGCAGAAATGCAAGTTTTGTCTGTGTTCCCCTTAAAAATCCTTTACCAAAAAAGCCACCGGAACCTATGGTAATAATGGACTGTATAAGGTTATATCCCTTACCAAGCGGGTCTCTCATAGGATTGAGAAATGTCAGTATTCTTTCCCTCTGGTATGGTTTCATTATAAACCACATAAATGGGCTTGAAAAAACCCCCATAAGAAAAAGTGTTATTATCTGCCCTTTAGTTGCACCTGCCTGATAGATGATTGCAAAGAAGATTACTATAAAAATAAAGGCAGTCCCTAAATTTGGCTGCTTCAATACAAGAAGGAATGGTATACCGACAATAAAGAGTGTAACGAGAAGAACAGGGAATCTTTTTATATCCTTTTCAGCAAGGTATGCAGCAAGTGTTATCACTGTGACGAGTTTTGCAAACTCTGATGGCTGAAGATTGAAGATGCCCAATCTTATCCACCTTGAGGCACCACCCTGCCCGATAAAAAGAACTGCAGTCAATAGCAGTATTATTATAAAGTACAGCAGTGGGGCAATCTGTTGGAAGTCCCTGTAGTCAATCCTTTTTATGAAAACACATAACACTGTTGCAATAATAAGCCAGAGACACTGTTTTAGAAAAATACTTTCTCTTACAAGAACTCCTTTAGATGCACTGAAAAGTATAACAAGCCCTATAAATAACAATACAGATGTCCAGAAGATGAGCCCCTTCTCCACTATATGCCTCTTAAAATGTGCCAGCATTCTCTAACTCCTCTGTTTCGCTATGAGTTTCATCACTAACCTCAGGGATGAGTATCCTTTTCAATGCACTACCTGCAATCCCTGCTGCCTCTCCACTTGACGCACTATCTAAAAAGACGACCATTGCTATCTTCGGACTGTCAGCAGGTGCATAACAGACAAAAAAACCGTGTGTTCCAAGTTCCAGCTCCTCAGAACCTCTCTGGACAGTTCCTGTTTTACCTGCAACCTCAATCTTGTCTATCCTTGCCCTGCTCCCTGTCCCGAACATAACAACATTTTTCAACCCACGCTTAAGTATCTCCATTGTCTTTTCACTTACATATACCATCTTTTTCAGTTCAGGTGTAAACTCCTTAATTTTTTTTCCATCAGGTGCAACTATCTCTTTTACTAAATAGGGCTTCCATATATTACCACCATTAGCCACTGTGGATATAAGAGAAAGAAGTTGGATAGGGGTTACAAGGATAGGACCCTGACCTATTGAGAGATTTAAGGGGTCTATCTCACGCTTATCTGGTAGATACCCTGCCTTTTCACCCGGAAGGTCTATCCCTGTGGGACTTCCAAGTCCAAACATAGAAGCAAACTCAAGCATCTTTGCCACACCAAGTTTCATCCCGATTGTCCCGAAGAATATATTGCAGGAATATGGCAGGGCAAGGTTTATATCCACCCATCCATGTCCTCCCTCTTTCCAGCAGTGGAATACTCTGTCTCCAACCTCCATCTCACCTGTACATTCAACACGGTCATATTCTTCTATTACTCCTGTTTCCAGTGCTGCTGTCTCTGTGATTATCTTGAAGACAGAACCCGGGGAATACATCCCCTTAATCGCCCTGTTAAGAAACGGATGTCCTTCTCTATTGAGATACTCTTCAATATTATCCGCATCAAATCCAGGCCTGCTCACCATAGCAAGAATCTGTCCATTTCTCGGGTCCATTACTACCACACATCCCCTTCTATCGCCTAATTCCTGAGAGACAATCTCCTGTATGGTCTGGTCAATGGTAAGGACAACATTATTGCCCGGTGAAGGGTCTTTTTTGCCCATCACCTTTCTCTGATGTCCGAGTGCATCCACCTCAACCTGGATACCACCAGGAATACCCCTGAGATAGTCATCATAGACCTTCTCTATCCCTTCCTGGCCTATAAAATCGCCCATCTGATAGCCCTTGTCTTTCAACAAACTTAACTGTTCATCAGATATCTCCCCTGTGTAGCCAAGTATATGACAGGTATCCTTACCAAGTTTATATTCTCTGATAAGCCCTTCCTGGACAAAGACACCTGGTAGCACCGGCATATTTTCTTCTATAAGAGAGACCTCCTCTTTTGTAAGTCGCCTTTTGATATATACCCTGTCAAATGGATTGGCATACCTTTTTTTAAATCTTCTTAATATCTCCTGCTTATCCATAGAAATAATACCCGAAAGGATTTCTGCTTCCTTTTCAGGATTTTCTAAATCATAGGGGACAAATACAAGATGTAATGCAGGTGCATCCTGGGCAAGTGGCCTCATATTCCTGTCATAGATGACCCCTCTGGGAATTCCTGTGTCAATAGTCCTTATACAGTTCCTCAATGAAAGATTTCTATAATAAGGATACCTTATTATCTGAAGGTAAAAACACCTTAATATAATCACAGCAAAAAATACCTTCGTCAGATTGATAAATAATCTCTTTTCGCCTTCCATCTTAACCTCAACCTTCTTTTGCCACACTCAATAAAAAATCCGACTAAAGAATTGTATGAAGCAAACAGTAGAGAATATTTAAACAGTGTCCATCCATTCCACAAAAATCCTTCAGGATATTTAAAGAGTCCCATAAGGAAATACATAATGCTGAATATGAAGATACCAGCAATTCTTCCTGCCATACCTTTTATCTTTAAGAAACAGTTTATATATACGATGACAAGGAAGATTATGCCTGTCATCCCGTAAAATCCTTTTGAGATAAGGTCATAAATAATCCCGGTAATAAAAGCCATAAAAAGTGCCAGTTCTATATTGTCTTCCCATACAAGAATAAGCAACCATATAAGGAAAAAAGAAGGGGCCACCGGTGACCTGAAGTAATTCAAAAAAAATACCTGCAGTCCCATTATCACCAGAAATTGTTCACCTAACAGTATAAATCTTCTATTCACCTATTAAAACCTCTTCCAGCCCTGAGGTGCAACTGAATGGCTTCACATAGATCTTCAGGAATAGTGTATCAGGGCTTTTCTCTATCTTAGTTATCTCTCCTACCTCAATACCCTTGGGATAGAAATCGCTGTATCCAGAAGTAAGTACCCTGTCCCCTTTCTTTACATAACTGCTTGAAGGTATATACCTTAAAGTAAGAAGAGGAATGCTCCCACCTTCCAGTACTCCTATCTCTCTTGTGCTATCTATTATGACACTGATTTTTGATTTTGTATTGAATACCGTCATAACAGAAGCAGAGTCCTTATCTACCTTCGTTATTCTCCCTATAAGAAACATATCTTTTGAAAGGACCGCCATATTCTCTTTCACACCATTGTCTATACCTTTATTAACAACTATTTCCGCAGGGAAAACCATCGGCTTTATTGATACAACCTGTCCTATAATTGTCTTTTTTAAAAAAGGGTTGTCTTTTCTTATATCAAGGATTTCCTTTAGCCGGGTATTTTCTGCAATCAGTTCTTTGTAGTTTATTATTCTGGTCTCTTCTTTGGGACTGTTTTCAACACCGACAATCTTCACAGAATGATATCTTACAATCATTACTGAGAGGAAAATCTCCACTATAAATATAACTTCCCTTCTGAAGCGCCATAACATTTTTCAGTTTTTGCTTTTGACTTATTTTTATTCCTGTGGGAATTCTTTAAGATACCTGCTTTCCTCCAGCATCTTTCCGGTTCCCCTTACAACAGCACTCAACGGGTCATCTGCGAGAACAACAGGAAGTTTTGTTTCCTGGGAGATAAGCTTATCTATCCCCCTTAAAAGGGCCCCACCACCGGCAATGGTAAGACCATTTTCAATAAGGTCGCTTGCCAGTTCAGGTGGTGTCTCTTCAAGGATATTTCTTATAGCATTGACTATCTGGGAAAGTGTATCTTTTAATGCCTCCCTGATTTCTTCTGATGTTATCTTCACCATCTTTGGAAGTCCTTCCACTAAACTTCTACCATTGACATCCATTGTCAATTCTTCTTCAAGAGGGAATGCAGACCCGATATTAATTTTAATCTCCTCTGCTGTTCTCTCACCTATAAGCAGGTTATACTTTTTCTTCATATAATCAATAATTGCCTCATCCATCTCATTACCTGCCACCCTTAAACTCTTGGTAAGGACAATCCCACCGAGGGAAATAACAGCCATCTCAGTGGTTCCCCCACCTATATCAAGGATAAAACTTCCTCGTGGCTCTGACACAGGTAGCCCAACCCCAATAGCAGCAGCCATCGGCTCTTCAACAAGATGTACCTGTCTTGCCCCTGCCTTTAAGGCAGTATCCCTCACAGCCCTTCTTTCCACACTGGTTATTCCTGATGGGACTGCAATTATTATTCTTGGAGGTAGTACAAACCTGTGCTTTGGTGTTTTTGCACGTGAAATAAAATACTTTAGCATAGCACCACATGCCTCAAAGTCAGCGATTACGCCATCCTTCATTGGTTTCATAGCAACGATATTGGCAGGGGTCTTTCCTAACATCCTTTTTGCTTCATTTCCAACAGCCACCACTTCTTTTGTTTCACTATTTATCGTAACTATGGATGGCTCCATAAGAACAACACCCTTACCACTGACATATACACAGGTATTCGCTGTCCCTAAGTCAATACCCATATCACTTGAAAAAAAACGTATAAATTTAATCATACCTTCCCTCTCTTTTAAGATGTGGTTAGTAGTTATAAGTTTTTATTCTTCTGTTATTTTATATACAATATCTCCCGGATGAACCTTTTGGTCTACCTTAAATCCTATATCATCTCCTGCCTTCGCTACATCAACATCCTGGTGTTCTTTCTGCATAGAAACAATCTCCTGATAAAAATCTTCACTGTGCCCCTTTATATGAACCTTATCCCCTTTTTTCAGTTCTCCATTTTCTATCTTCATTGCTGCCACCTGTATATGGTTGAAATAGTGTGAAATCCTTCCTATTTCAATCTCTTTCATCTCTCCTCACCCCCTTTTTGTCCTCTTTCAGTATTTTGATGAAGGTCTCCACAATCTCTCTATCAAACTGAATATCTGCATATCGTCTGAGCTCTTCAATTGCCTCTTCTTCTGTCATCGCACCTCTATAAGGCCTTTCAGAAACCATAGCACTGTAAGCATCTGCAACAGCAAGAATTCTGGCAAGCAAAGGAATCTCGTCTCCCTTTAATCCAGCAGGATAGCCATTTCCATTAATTCTTTCATGATGATGAAAACATGCTTCAACTTCTTCTTTTTTAAGGCCGAGCGGTTCCAGGATTTTAACGGTCATTGATGGATGCTGTTTTATAACCTCCATCTCATCCTTATCAAGAGGGCCTGGTTTCAGAAGAATAGCATCTTTTATGCCAAGTTTTCCGAGGTCATGCAGGTAAGAAGCGTTCTTTAATACCTCAAGGTTATGGGACCCGATACCCATATGTTTCCCTATGAGAAGGGAATAATAGGCAACCTGTTCTGAATGTCCTTTTGTATAGGAATCCTTCGCTTCAAGAGAATTAATAAGTGATTTTATAGAGTTAATATAAGAGTTCTTTATCATATCAAAAAGGATGGCATTTTCTATACCTATACCAACCTGGAGGGCAAAAATTTCTAAAAATTTTATCTCCTCTTCAGATATTTCTTTTACTGTCGGAATTTCTACATAAATAAAACCTATCTCTTTTTTTGTTCCTACCAGAGGAATGGTTATCCTGTAATTTTCTGCCTTTTCAACAAGTGCTTTTCTCTCGTTAAAAATACTCTCAACCTGTGTATATCTATAGCTTACAGAAAGTTTTTCAGGTAGCTTATTTTTTACCGGGATGTACTTTCTTAAGATGAAGTTTTCTCCTTCTTCTCCGGCAATATAGATAGCGGTAAGTTCTGGTTGATATATATTATTTACAATATTGATGACCTTATCAAGCAGTAAATCAAGTTCTGTCAGGGAAACAATTACGCGATTTAGCTCCAGTATTGTCTTTATCATATTCAATCTGGAAGTCCCAGGTGCAGAACCATCCTCTTCAATATTCCTTTTAACAGCAAGTGATAGGTCTTCAAGAGAAAATGGTTTTATAAGAAAATCAGAGGCACCATCTCTTAAAGCCCTGACTGCATTTTCAACAGTTCCAAAAGCCGTTATGATAACCACAGGGATGCCTTTTTTTCTTATTCTTGAGAGTATTGTAAAACCATCTATATCCTGCATCTGCAGGTCAAGCAATACAATATCAAAGGAAGATCTTTCCATCTGTTTCAGGGCTTCGTTCCAGTCATGGTAAAAGGAAACTAAATATCCTTCCCCTTCCAGAAATTCCCTGCAGAGAGCCCCTATCTCCGGTTCATCATCTATTATGAGAACTTTTTTCTTATTCATTTTATATTCCTGCTGTTTACCCACTTTTTATTATACATCTTTATAATTAGAGAGCCAAATTCTTTTCACCTTCAGAAATGAATACTGCTGGAAGTTTAATTATAAGATTTTTTCCGGAAGGATGGAGATTACATCTGAAACTTCCTCTGTGGAATTCAAATATCTTTCTGGCAAGCATAATCCCTATTGAGACAGTGCTTCTCACTGAAGGGTTGAAAGGGACAAAAATCTCTTCCGGGTTCTGAATATCTATTTTATTGCCTCTTTCGTCTATGTCTATCTCTATATTCTCACTATCCCTGCGGAAGGCAATATATACAGGAACATCCCCGCCTGTATCATCATATATAAAGTCAATGATATAACCAACTGCCTCCTTTATCTTATCCGCATCGGACTGGACAAAAACCTTATCCTCTCCTGAAAAACTAAACCTTATACCTTTTCCCCTATCCCTTTCTTCTATGGCTCTTTTGAAAAGTTCTACAATATCCACACTGGTTACTCTAAGTTCCATCGTATCAGCAATTTTATTTATCCTTTCTATTATCTCGTTTATCCTTTGAACCTCTGTTTGGACAACCTGTGAAAATGTGCCTCTGAACTCTTCGTCATTATATTTGGCAGGCAACATCTGGGCAAATGTCTTTATCGCAACAAGCGGATTTTTTAGTTCATGGGAGAGACGTGAAGCAAGTGAACTCCAGTATCTATTTCTTTCCGTCTCTCTTTCCTTCTTCTCCATTTCCTTAATAATAGTAAGATTCTGAAATATAGCAACCGCTCCGCTCACACATCCATCTTCATCTTTGAGCGTGTTTGTACTCAGTCCCAGTATAACCTTTCCCGGTATATATTCAATCTCCAATCTATTAAATGTCTCCCCTGAATTCAGTGCCCTCCTGATAAAATCGGCTATCCGTGAACCTGCCTTTTCTATTGGCTCATTTCTTATATCCTCAAATTTTATACCTGAAATCTCCTCTGCATAGGAATTAAATACAACTATTTTCCCATCCCTGTCCACGGCTATAATACCTGTTGGAATGTTACGAAAGATTGCCTCCTGATATTCCTTACGGAAAAATATCTCTCTGTATAGAAGACCATTTTCAAAGACCATACTCAGATAGTCCATTATCATACTTAAAGAGGAGAGCTCTTTCGGGGTTAGTTCTCCCCCTGTGATTTTATCACCGGCAAAAAATATCCCTATAAGTTCACCTTTTAATGTCTTCAATGGGAAGGCAATACGGCAGTTAATGGTATCCATAAAACCACGACATTCAAAAGGAATATCATACTCATAAGAGAGGTTAAGAATACGGTTTTTATTGAAAAACCAGAGTATAAGTGGATGGTTCTCTCTAAGTTCTAACCTGTTGAAAACATCCCCTATCCCCAGTGAAACCGATGGCACAAAGGATGTCCCTTTCTTTAGAAGGATAAGCATCCTGTTAAACTGAAACCTTTTTTTGATGAGCTTAAGAACTTCTAACCCAGTCCTGTCAATATCTGAGAAATTCTCAGCCACTATCTGCAAAAATAACTGAAAGAATGATTCGCTTTGCATCTCAGAAGATGCATCTTCATCAGGACCAGTACTTTCCCTTTTCTGTATCGTACCTTCTTTTTTTGCCTGCATAAGCTTTTCTCTTTCTATTGCCCTTTTTACAATGTGTTTTATCCTGTCTGTATCAAATGGCTTTTCCACCACTTCAAATGCACCGAGTTCAAGGGCATTCCTTGCAATTTTATCAAAAGAAGGGACGAGTTTCACTATTGTAAGGGTGGGGTCATATGAAAGGAGTTCGGTAAGAAGTTCCAGGGAGTTCACCCTGCCAAATTGGGAATCCAGTAAGATAACCCTTGGTCTCCTTTCTGAGACAACCTTCAATGCATATTCCGGCTGAATATCTTCTATAAGATATCCCTCCTTAAAGATTGCCTTTAAGGATATAGAGATTGCTTTATTTTCCGTTATAAGTACCAAATAGTTCATCCGTCTGGCTCTCCTTCTGCTTTACAGGTAATTCTATAAAGACCGTGGTTCCCTTCCCTTCAACACTATCTACCTTTATACCCCCCTTATGCTCATCTATTATCCTTGCCACTATTGAAAGTCCAAGCCCTGTCCCTTTTCCTTTTGTAGTAAAAAACGGCTCAAATATCTTATCCAGAACATCCCTTTTTATCCCGCAGCCATTATCACTTATTGCTATTCTTACCATATCATCTTCTTTCTCTGCCTTAATCTCTATGACCCCTTTTCTATCTATTGCCTGAACACTATTGATACATATATTGAGAAGTGCCTGTTTTAACTTATCTGCATCTCCTTTTATAACAAGTGGTTCTGAAGAAAAACTTTCTTTTATCTCAATCTTTTTATCTGGAAATTGTGGCAGCAAAAGAACAACGGTTGCTTTTATAACCTCCTTTATATCCACATCTTCCCATACAATACCTCTCGGCTTTGCAAACACAAGAATATCTTCAACCAGCGCATTTATCCTGTCAACCTCTCTTATAGCCAGTGAAGAAAACTGCTCACGGAAATCTTTATCATTATACTTCTCCTGAAGAAGTTGTGCAAAGGTTTTTATAGAAACAAGCGGGTTTTTTATCTCATGGGCAATGCCTGTTGCCATAACACCTAAAGAGGCAAGCCGTTCTGCCCGTTTTATCCCTTCTTCAAGTTCCTCCAGATGGGTAACATCCGAAAATATCATCTGCGCCCCTGTTAATTCACCTTCCTTACTGTAGAATAAAGAAGCATTGGCACTGAGAGAGAGTTCTCCACCATCTTTCTTCATCTTAAATTGTAGATGGCGGAGGTCTTTTTTATATTGAATAGAATACATAAGAATTTTTCTTATCTCTTCAGGAAACACCTCTGCAAAATTCTTTCCTTCAATCTCTATTTTATCAAGTCCTGTAATTTTCTCTGCCTCTCTATTAAAGATGTTTATACAACCATCTGCATCTGTCCCGATGACCCCTATCGGCAGGTTTTCAAGGAGTGTTTCCTGGTATATCCTTTCTCTTTCAAGTTGTTCATAGAAAAGGAAGTTCTGAAACTTCAAAGAGAGATAATAAGAGAGGCGGGAAAAGACCTCTTCATCCTCAGGAGAAAAGAACTTACCTGAGACCTTTTCACCAAAGCATAAAATCCCGATTAACTTATTATCACTCAGAAGGGGTATCGCCATCTCAGCATTAAGTTGCTGCATCTCCTTTATAATGGCAATGTTTTTCTCTTCAGGAATCCTTCTCTCTAACTCACCTTTTACAAGTGGGGTATGCCTTTCTTTAAATACCTTTTCAAGAATTACAGGATACACATAATCTTCAGACACAGGTGTCTCCTGTAACGACTGAGAGATAACAAAATGCCTGCCGTATCCTTCTGTCTGAGTAAAAAAGATTTTTCCCTCTTTTATACCTACACCTTCAAGGACTATCTTCAAACACCTTTCAAGAAATGTCCTTATATCCCCGACTGTGTAGAGAACCCTTTCCAGTCCTTTAAGGGTATCTTCAGGTGAATACTCAAGGTTAAAAATTTTAAAATTGACAAAGTTATTTATCCTGTTCCTTAATGGCTCAAAAACAAACACAATAACAAGAAGTGCAAGTGTTTCAGGCAGAATAGATTCAGCAGGTAGTCCATAGGAGAATAACTGCTTAAAAGAAAAAAGGAGAAGATTGTACAACAGAAATATAGAAAGGATAAGGAGGGAATAAGCAAGCACCCTCCGCATTACAACCGAGACATCCATAATCTTATATCTTGCTATTCCATAACCAATAATCCCGTTCATTATCAGTGCACCTACTGGAGCAAATTGAACAAGAACAGAAGTCTTAAAAATTAAAGGAAATAAAAAGTCCGTAATACACACAAACAATAATCCTAAAGAACACCCGAGAAGAATATATTGTAATTCTGCCCTTGACAGGCCTCTCTTCTGTTTCAAATTTTTAAACAATATCCCTAAGGCATAAAGCCCAACTGTTAAAAACAAAATAAAGAAAACAAAAAATGGCCATCCATAGGTTGCTTCAGGGACATTCTGGACTGTTACAACTTCAGGTTGTTTTAAAGAGGTAAAAAAATTGGGTAAAAAACTAACAGAAAAACAACAGAAAGATAATACAAGCATTATCAGAAAATCCTTCCTCCTGAAAAATGGTCTTTTTTCTCCTGTGATTGAATATACAAGAGACAAAAGTAATAGTGGAACAAAACTCCCAACTGCAAATGCCATCTGAATCCAGAAGGCAGTTGTTTCTATTGTGTTTGATTCAACAATAAATAGCACTGTCAGATTCCAGAGCCAGATATTTGCTACCAGATAGGAAAAGATTCTGTTTATAAGACGCTTCGGATTACTTTTATATACAAGATAGATGATAAATGCATTTAACAACAGTGTAAATATCAAAACTATTGTTGATATATTCATCCAGATCTCCTGATTAAAACAGAGGAATTTGCTCCACCAAAGCCATGTGAGTTAACAAGAGCAATGTTAATCTCATTCTGTCTTGGATAGTTGGGCACATAGTCAAGGTCGCAATCAGGGTCTGGAAACTCATAGTTAATTGTGGGAACTATAACATCTTCCTTCATCCCGAGAACAACAGATATTACCTGCATCACTCCTGCTGCTGAATATGGATTACCTATGTGCCCTTTTATTGAACTCACCGGTATTCTGTATATACAGGAGCCAAAAACATCTTTTAAGACCTTTGTCTCATAAAGGTCCAGAAGTTTATCTGAAGGTGCATGGGCTGAAACATAACTTACTTTATCAGGACTGACATCCGCATCACCAAAACACTTTTCTATGGCACGTTTAAGTCCTGTCCCCATCGCTTCATCCTTACCCTCTATACTCTGACCATATCCTATGACTTCTCCATAGATATTTGCACCTCTCGCCAGTGCTGACTCCATCTCTTCAAGGATAATAACTGCTGCCCCTTCAGAAAGCACCCCTCCATCCCTGTATCTGTCAAAAGGTCTGCTTGCTTTAGAAGGATTATCATTTTTTGTAACCATACCTGCTGTATAGAGACAGGCAAGCATAACAGGAGTTACAGGACTGTCAGACCCTCCAGATAAAACAATGTTTAGTGTCCCTTCTTTTATCAACTGATATGCCATACCTACAGCATCAAGTCCTGCAGCACACCCTGTAGAAATGGTAAAATTGCAATTATTTATATCACAAGCATCTGCTATCGTACTTGCAGGAGCATTAGGCAAACCGACAGCCGAGGCAAATGATTGAACTTTTTCATTCCCTTTTAGGTAAAGGGCTTTACACTGATGCTCTACTGTTCTGATATCTGTACTTGCTACTCCTATTACTATTCCAATTTGATATTTTTTAGAAGCATTCCCAGTTAAGCCGGCGTCTTCCAGAGCCATCTTAGAACAGGCAACTGCAAACTGAGAAAACCTTGCCATCTTCCTTGCCTTTTTTTTCTCTATAAACTCCTCCGGATTAAAATCCCTCACCTCTCCTGCAATCTTTACAGGAAAGTCAGTTGTATCAAAAAAACTTATCTTTTTTATACCGCACCTGCCTGTCTTCAATGCATACCAGAAGTTATCCTTCCCTATACCATTGGGAGCAATAACCCCTATCCCTGTGATTACAACCCTTCTTTTCACTATATCCCCCCACTCTTTCTGTTAATATACCTTATCTCTTCCTCAAGTTTTTCTCTATTTCCAGAGTAAAAATAGTACCTGTTGGCACTTAAAAAATCCCTCAGGGTTGAAAATCCGCTGAATCTGTAAAGCAGATATGCCTCATCAGAAATGGATGTCTCAATCCCTTCTTTCTGCAGGTCCTTCTGGAACTTCTCTGTCTCTCTTGCAAATTTCTTAAATGGCATACCGTTTATCCTGTATGGCAGTGGTTCCCAGTATGTGGGCGGGAAAAGATTTTTTATCTGGTATGTCATTATCTTGAAAGGATATGTCTCTTTATCCTCTATTGTAAAGTTAAACCTTTCAGGAAATTTAAACCATAATGTTTCCGGGTATATCCCTGCAAACTGGACAAGGACAGAATCAGGTCTAACTTCCTTTATAAAGTCCATTGTCTTTTTCCTGCTTTCTTCTGTTTCAAATGGTGCAGGATAGATTAAACTTACCACAGTAAAGATTCCTGCATCCTTACACTTTTTAAGAATTCCTTTTGCCTTAACTGTATCTATATTCTTGTTCATTCCCTCTTTAAGAATCTTCTCATCAGCGGACTCAAGACCAAAGAAAATGGACTCACATCCAGATTTTTTTAATATATCAAAGTCAATATCAAACTCACCAAGATGGCCAAAACTTGTATATCTAACATCAATCTTCTCATCAATGATTTTTTGTGCAACATCCATCATAAAACTACCGGGTGTACTTGAACCTGCATATTTAAAAAGTTTAACACCATACCTTTTTTTATATTCTTTTATCTCATCAACAACCTTTTGAGGTGACTTTGTTCTTCTCTTCCCGCTTTTTACAGGATGTATGCAGAAATAACAACTATTGGGACAGCCACGGCTCTCATCTAAAACCAGCATCTTCAGTTTTTCATTGATATTAAGATATACATCAGGGGTATAGACAGCAAGTGGTAGTTGGTTAAGGTCTTCTATGAACTTCCTCGGTGTCTTTATAACAGAACCGTCTTCTTTACGAAATATTATATTGGGAATCTCATCCAGCCGCTTTTTCCCTGCAACAAAATCAGCAAGATGGACAATTGTTTCCTCACCTTCACTATAACAGAGCGCATCAAAAAACTCACCAACCTTATAAATCTCCTCTCCAAATATATCAACCTGCGGTCCACCACCTATGACCTTAAGTTGTGGATATCTCTTTTTAAGATACCTTCCTGCCTCAAGAGACCATCTGAAGCCATCCCCTGCCCAGAGTTTAAATCCAATACAGTCAATCTTATCTTTCTGTATACGACTATCAAGATATCCCTGAAGTTTTTCAGAAAACTCTTCTTTACTCTTCTCTAACTTTTTATCTATAACCTTTAGTTTCAATAAATCAAATACCGATGGTCTCTTCCCTTCAACAAAAACCTTATGTGAAAACCTTTCAAGAAAACTGCTTATCTCGTCTGTGAACACATCAGAAAATAATGATGGCTGGTTAAGGTCAAGAATCTTTACATTATGATTGTTATTGATAAGGGCACCTGCAAGCACACCAAGTCCTACATCAGGAATAAAGTCAGAGAGTATCTTTGGAAGTCCTGCTGTAGAAACAAGCAAAAAATTCATTCCCATATCTTTTTATTATACAAAATTGTCCGTATTTTTCAAAATCTCTTTATCAATCCTTCCCTTGAGGGAGAATGATTTTGTAAAACTACTCTTTTGTATTATAATAAATAAATCAAATAGGGGGTGTAACATATTAGCTTCAGAAAGTCAAATTTATTTTTCTTTTCAATATATACCGACCAAAGTATAACATATCTTTAGATACAAATCAACCCATTTTCAAATAATTCAGTAATACATCAAAAC
>Ga0078972_1003196_pt1 | contig 50066 bp, 48 predicted proteins | sample YelNatPaOPGAMG01_FD_67568 | JGI IMG/M metagenome (GOLD analysis project Ga0078972, IMG submission 67568) | Hot spring thermophilic microbial communities from Obsidian Pool, Yellowstone National Park, USA - OP-RAMG-01 (SPADES assembly) (version 2) | ecosystem: Environmental > Aquatic > Thermal...
CTGGCAAGAAGATCGGATCTTACCTCGGCAGGGTCGCCGTTCGGTCCTCCGGGAGATTCAATATCCAGAGAACAGGAACGGTGGTTCAGGGAATTTCACACAAAGCCTGTCGACGTCTGCAACGGGCTGACGGCTATGGGTATACAGTCGCCACACCCAACCGAAAGGAGAGCGCATTCCTCTCCGGCGTAAACGCCGAGGTTGGAAGTCGCGCGCAGAGGATGATGTGAGGGTTGGGATCGTTGGCGCTTCCGGATACGCCGGAGGGGAGCTTTTGCGTCTTTTTTCAAACCACGGCAGGGCGAAGGTTGTCCGTATTGCCGGGGAGTCGAAGGCCGGGACCACGATCTCCTCCGTCTTCCCCCATCTGAGAAGTCCGCTCGTCCTCGAGCGAGTCTCTGAATCGCCTCACTGGGACGATGTGGATGTCGTCTTTTTCGCCCTTCCTGCGGGCCAGTCCTTTGATCTCGTGAGACATTACAGGGCTCGCGGAACGCCGGTCATCGACCTCGGACCCGACTACAGGCTTGAAACACCTGAGCTCTATAGAAAAGTGTACGGCATCGAACACGGAGATCCTGAGGGTCTTCGGGAGGCGGTCTACGCTCTCCCTGAGTGGGCGGGGAACCGCCTCGGTGAGGCGCCGGTCGTGGCATGCCCCGGATGCTTTCCCACAGGGGCACTCATGGGTCTGCTTCCCTTTTTCAAGGAAAAGCTGGTTGTCGAAGGGTCGGCCGTGGTGGACGGAAAGTCCGGGATCAGCGGAGCGGGCCGAGGTCTCTCGCTTGACACCCACTTTCCCGAAATCGCCGAAGGAATGGCGGCCTACAAGATTCTCGAGCACCGCCATATTCCGGAGATGGAGCAGATCCTCCGTCCCTTTTCCGGGGGAGAAATCGCCTTCGTTCCCCATCTTGTCCCCATGAGCCGGGGGATTCTCTCGACCCTTTACATGACGCTCAGGGAGCCGGGAATCCAGGCGGAGTTGGAGTCTGTCCTCGACCGGTGCTATGAGGGGAGTCCGTTTGTCAGGCGGGTCGAACAGCCTCCGAATCCTCTCCATGTTCGGGGAACCAACGAGGTTCTGATCTATGTGCGGGCCAGGGGACGGCGACTTGTCGTTGTTACGGCGATCGACAACCTTGTCCGGGGGGCCGGCGGGCAGGGAATCCAGGCGATGAACCGGCGGTTCGGATTTTCGGAAAACGAAGGATTGGCCTCTCCGGCACTCTTTCCCTAGGCAAAGGAGTTCGTATGGGAAAATGGGCAAGTCTCCTGGTTTTATCAGGGCTGATTCTTCTTGCGGGAATGTTTGCCCGTGCCGGGGCCGAAACATCTCCTCCCTTCAAAAAGGGAGAGTGGAAAATCGATGCCGTCATGACAATGATCTCCGAAAGTCCGGGAATGCCTTCGATGCCGAGGCGGCGTTCGTCCGCTCTCGAATGTCTGACGAGCGACCATCTCGTTCCGGGAAAGATGCCAAAGATGAATAACAAATGCACTTTTACAAAACATCTGGCCGGAAATACACTGTTTACTACCATTCAATGCGGAAACCAGGAGACCAAGGGACAGTATACCTACGAAAAGACCTCTTTCCACGGAAAGAGTGTCACCCTTATCAAGGGGGCAATGCCGATGAGGATGGAGACCCGGTTCAAGGGCCACTACGTCGGACCCTGCCCCCACTCCTGATAAAAAGACGGTTTTGTCCAGGGGCCATTTGGGCCTGTTTCTGCTAAACACTGAAGCCCTCTTTCGGGGGCTTTTTTGAAAGAGAGTCCATGTCGAAGAAGAAAACGGAGGGGGGAATCACCTACCCGAAAGGCTTTCGGGCCACAGGTCTCTATTCCGGAGTCAAGAAAAACGGGAAGCCGGACATGGCCCTGATTGTCTCCGATGCCGACTGCGTCGCGGCCGGAGTCTTCACGACCAACCAGGTAAAGGCTCCGGCGGTTCGCCTGAGCCAGCGCCGGGTCCGGGGAGCGGGACTTCGCGCGATCGTCGTCAACAGCGGGAACGCCAATGCGTGTAACGGGGAGCAGGGGGAGCGCGATGCTCTCGCTATCTCGGAGAAGCTCTCCCTTCATCTGGGTTGCGATACGAAGAAGATCCTTCTGGCGTCGACGGGGGTGATCGGCCGCCCGCTCGACATGGAAAAGATCGTAACGGCCCTCCCCCGCCTGGTGGCGTCCGCCACCCGAGAAGGTCATGAAGACTGCGCCAGGGGGATCATGACCACCGACACGAGATCAAAGTCGGCCCAGGCCGAAGGAATCGTGGATGGGAAAACGGTCAGGGTTGGGGGTATTGCCAAGGGCGTGGGGATGATCCATCCCCAGATGGCCACATTGCTGGTCTTCCTCACGACCGATGCCGCGGTCGAGAAAGAGGCCCTGCGATTGATCCTCTCCCAGGTGTCGGACAGGACCTTCAACGCTCTTACGGTCGATGGCGATACGAGTACCAACGATACGGCAATTATTCTGGCCAACGGTCAGGCCGGCAATCTCCCTGTGGCAAAGAACCGCGAGAGCTACCGGGAGCTTTTTTCCCTGGTTCTGTCCGTGTGCGAGTCTCTTCGTGACCAGCTGATCCGAGACGGGGAAGGTGTCACGAAAGTGATCCGTATCATTGTGGGCGGGGCCCGGACAAAAAACGATGCGAGGAAGGTCGCCCAGTCGATCGCCCGGTCTCTTCTCGTCAAGACGGCCTTCTTCGGAGAGGACGTCAACTGGGGAAGGATCATGGTGGCGGTTGGAAACTCCGGAGTCAGGGTCTACGAGGAGCGGATCGACATCTTCATGGGTGAGGTCGCCCTCGTGCATCGCGGGGTCGGGCTCGGGACGCTTCAGGAGGAAAAGGCCCTCGAAGTGATGAAAAAAAAGGAGATCACCCTCCGTGTTATGCTGGGAATCGGCCCGATGGAGGCGGAGTATTGGACCACTGACCTCTCCGTCGACTATGTGAGGATCAATGCCGGATACAAGGGAAGAACCTGATCTGGTTGAAGATTATTTTTATTTGTGGTAAAAATGAATGTTTATGTGGGCGGCCCGCGACACCGCCCGGAGGGTCCTGCCTTCCTTCGAATCCGGAGGGAGGTCAAGGATCTTCGTGTGATAAAAGACGACAGGGTCGACAGACCCTTTTGACAAATTGACCAAAATTCGAAAGCGGACAGCGGAGAGATCCGGAGTCCCACGGGTCCAGAGAGGCTAGAGTCGCAGATTCCCAGCCTCTTTGGCGGGACAGGTTCGCAGGGAAAAACCCAGAGAAAGGGAAAACCTCATGGCAGCAGTCACAATCAAGGAACTTCTCGACGCCGGAGTCCATTTCGGACACCAGACAAAACGCTGGAACCCCAAGATGAAGCGTTTCATTTATGGTGAGCGCAATGGAATCTATATCATCGACCTCCAGCAGACGACCCGCCGCTATCGTCAGGCGACCGCCTTCATCAAGAAGATCGTTGGCGATGGAAAGACCGTCCTCTTCATCGCGACCAAGAAGCAGGCCCAGTCGATTATCGTGGAGGAGGCCGAGCGTTGCGGGATGTTCCACATTACCCAGCGCTGGCTCGGAGGCATGCTCACGAACCATCAGACGATCCGCAAGTCGGTCGACCGTCTCAAGAAGATTGAGGCGATGAAGGAAGGGGAGCAGTGGGCCCGCCTTCCCAAGAAGGAGATCGCCCAGCTTGAAAAGGAAGAGTCGAAGCTTCGCGGGACCCTCTCCGGAATCCGGGGAATGGGCCAGCTTCCCGGAGCCATCTTCGTCGTCGACCCCAAGAAGGAGCACATCGCGATCCACGAGGCCAATCGCCTGGGGATCCCCGTTGTCGCCATGGTCGACACCAACTGTGACCCGGATCTGATCGACTTTCCCATTCCAGCCAACGACGACGCCATCCGTTCAATCCGCCTGATGGCCGAAGGAATCGCCGACGCTGTGATCGAAGGCGGTCTCTCGCGCCGCACGGCCCAGAAGGCCCCTGAACCCGCAGCCATCAACGCGGGCCTTGAGGAAGCCTTCAAGGCAGGAGACGAGAAGGCCGAATAGGCACATACGCTCTTTTTTGACGCGACCTCCTTCCCGTTCGGGCCTGCCGCCTGAACGGGGGACGGCGCACCCGGAATGTAAGGATAAACGGAGGATCTGCAAGAGATGGAAATTGCCGCAAATATCGTAAAGGAACTTCGGGAGAAGACCCAGGCCGGTTTCATGGACTGCCGAAAGGCGCTTGTCGAGGCTGGAGGGGATCCCGAAAAGGCCTACGAGATCCTGAAGAAGAGCGGGGCTCTCAAGGCGAGCAAGAAGGCTGATCGGGAAACCGCCGAGGGTGTTGTCGGCTCCTATATTCACGCAGGAAGCAAGATCGGTGTCTTGGTCGAGGTGAACTGCGAGACGGACTTTGTGGCCCGGACCGACAACTTCAAGGATCTTGTCAGGAACCTCGCCATGCATATCGCCGCAGCCGCTCCGGTCTACGTCGACCGGTCGGCCGTATCCGAGGAGACGGTCGCAACGCTCCGGCAGGGTTTTCTCTCCGAGGTATCAGACAAGCCTGAAAAGGTGCGGGGAACCATCGTGGAAGGCAAGCTCGACAAATACTTTCAGGAGAGCTGTCTCCTTGACCAGCCCTACGTCAAGGACCCGGGAGTCACGGTTCGCGACCTTATCGCTTCTGAGATTGCCAAGATGGGCGAAAATATCGCCGTCAAGCGCTTTTCCCGGTTCCAGATAGGAGAAGGGAAGGGCTGATGCCCGGATACAAGAGGGTCCTTCTCAAACTGTCGGGGGAGGCCCTCATGGGTGACCTCTCCTTCGGCATCGATCCTTCGGTCCTCGATCGGATCGCCGGGGAAATTGGGGCGGTTGCCGCCGAGGGAGTTGAGCTCGGCGTCGTCATCGGCGGAGGCAATTTTTTTCGGGGTCTTTCGGGGATCAGCCAGGGGATCGATCGTGCGTCCGCCGACTATATGGGGATGCTGTCGACAATCCTGAATGCCCTGGCCCTCCAGTCTCTCCTCGAGAAGAAGGGTGTTTCGACCCGGGTGCTTACCGCCCTTGAGATGCGGGCCTTGGCTGAGCCCTATATTCGAAGGCGCGCCATGCGCCATCTCGAGAAGGGGCGGGTCATCATCTTTGCCGGTGGGACGGGAAATCCCTACTTTACCACCGACACCGCCGCGGCCCTCCGTGCCATGGAGATCGGGGCCGAGGTTGTTCTCAAGGCGACCAAGGTGGACGGCATCTATAGTGACGACCCCAGAAAAAATCAGAATGCGGAGCGGTTCGTCGAACTGACCTACCTCGAGGTACTCGAAAAGAAGCTCAAGGTGATGGACTCGACCGCCGTCTCTCTCTGCATGGACAATAACCTGCCGATCATCGTCTTCGACCTCTACGCACCGGACAACATCGTTCGCGTCGTAAGGGGAGAGCCGGTGGGAACGCTCGTCAGACAGGGATTCTAGACAAAAGACCCGGGTGCGGGCCTGGGAACGGGGAGGTGCGGAGTGGATTCTGAGGTCAAGATCTATGGCGTCAAGATGGACCAGGCGGTCGAGCACTTCCGGAAGGATATCAGCACGCTCCGGACGGGTCGCCCGTCCCTGACCCTGGTCGAACATATCCGTCTCGACTACTACGGCAATCAGGTCTCCCTCGACAAGGTGGCCGCTCTTAACATTGTCGACAACCGTATGATTACGATCACCCCCTGGGAGACGAAGCTCATCTCCGATATCGAGAAGGCGATCATGGCTGCCAACCTGGGACTGACGCCGCAAAATGACGGAAAATGCGTTCGTATGGTCGTTCCGCCGATGACGGAAGAGCGTCGCAAGGACCTGGTAAAGCTTCTCAAGAAGATGGCCGAAGAGGCCAAGGTGACGCTCCGGAACCTCCGGCGCGATGCCAACGAGGATCTCAAGAAGAAGGCCAAGGACGGCCATCTTCCCGAGGACCGTATCAAGCGTCTTCAGGAGGATGTTCAGAAGCTCGTCGACGGTGCATCGTCGAAGATTGACGAACATGCCAAGAAAAAGGAGCAGGAGATCCTGACAACCTGAGATCCTGACGGTCCAGCCTGCCCATGACACCGTATGCTCCCCTTGCCGATGGTTTTTCGGCCGAGGTCTCCCCGGCGGCCCGGAGCCGTGTAACCGTCGATCTGGGGGGGCTTCTCGACAATATCCGGGAGGTGAAATCTCTTCTCGCTCCCGGGGAGGATCTTCTTCCCGTAATCAAGTCAAACGCCTACGGACACGGGATTATTCCGGTGTCGAGGGCGATTTCTCATGCGGGAATCCCTCGCGTTGCCGTCATGGGAGCCGACGAGGCCAGCCTTCTTCGCGAATCGGGCCATCCCGGCCAGATCGTTCTGCTCGGTGGATTTTCTCCGGGGGAGATCTCTCTCTGCCGGAGCCTCTGTCTCACTCCCGTTCTTCATCATTCGGACCAGATCAGACTCCTCGAACTTTCCGCGTCCGACGGAAAAATTCTCTCCCTTCATCTGAAGATCGACTCCGGTATGGGAAGGCTTGGCTTTCTCCCGGAAGAGCTTCCGAGGGTTCTTGATCGACTGGGGGCCTTGTCCTCTGTCAGAATTGAAGGGCTCATGACCCATTTCCCGGTCTCGGAGGACCGGGAGGACTCAGAGATCTGTCGGGAGGTCTTCCGGAGGGGGATCCTCTCCGTTCGGGACCACCCGGCCCTTTCACGCCTCTCTGTCATCCATATGGCGAGCACCGGGGCAGTCCTCACCGGAGGGGTCTCCCTGGACCCTCCCATATTTTCCTCGGGACGCCCCTTGTCCTCATGGGCCCGGCCTGGTCTTCTTCTGTATGGACATTACCCGGCAGCCTCCCGGGAGATCCGAAACGGATGGCTCCGCTCTCCCGCAGTCCGGCCGGTTTTCGGAGTCGAGGGTCGCCTTTTGGCGGTAAGGGTTCTTCCCCGCGGCAGCTCCGTCTCCTATGGTCGGACGGTGCGTCTCGCCCGGGATAGCCGGATCGGGGTCCTGGGTCTGGGCTACGCCGACGGCCTTCCCCGCCTTCTTTCCGGGCGGGGGTGGGCGGTAGCCGCCGGGCGGCGGCTCCCCTTCCTGGGCCGGGTCTGCATGGACATGGTGGCAGTCGACATGACCGAGATACCGACGGATGAAATGCCGAAAGACTGGGTCTCACTCATTGCCCCCGGGGACCCGCTCTCCATGACTGTCGATCATCTGGCACACGAGGCGGGGACGATCCCCTACGAAATTCTTTGCCTCATGGGCCATCGATCGGAAAGGAGGTACATTGGAGGGGCGCTCTCGGCTTCGGATCTTCCTCTCTGAAAGGCTCCCCAGGATCCCCGAGGTGGCCGGTTCTCTTTTCTTGATGGGAATGGCAAGCCTCAGGGGACTTTTCCGGCCGTCCTTCATCGCCAGGAATTTCTTCGAGCAACTCCTTCGCATCGGGGCGGACTCGACTCTGGTGGTGGTCGTAACCGCCTTTTTCACCGGGATGGTTTTGGCCCTTCAGGCCTGGATCGGATTTCGAAAGTTCAATGCCGAAGGGCTCGTGGGAGCAGTCGTCACCCTTTCCATGACGCGAGAGCTTGGACCCGTTATCACAAGCCTCATGGTGACAGGACGCTCGGGTTCAGCCATGGCAGCCGAACTCGGAAGCATGAGAGTCAGCGAACAGATCGATGCTCTCGAGACCCTTGCCGTCGACCCGATCGACTATCTGGTGACGCCGCGCCTCTACGCCTCTCTGGTCGCGCTTCCGCTTCTCACCGCATTGGCGGACCTGGTGGGGATCGGAGGGGGATATGTCGTCTCGGTCAAGCTTCTGGGGCTTTCCCCTCATCTCTACTTCCAGGAGATCAGCCACTATGTGACCCTTCACGACTTCCTCTCCGGGATCGTGAAATCGGTCTTCTTCGGGGGGCTCCTCTCCCTGTGGGCCTGCCGGACAGGCTTTGTCGCCTCAGGAGGTGCTGCAGGAGTGGGGAGGGCCGTAACCTTCGCGGTGGTGAGCGGGTCGATGAGTATCCTTGTCGTCGACTATTTCCTGACGGCATGGCTCTTCTGATGGCCACGACAGACAGTATCTCAATCGAGGGTCTCTCGAAGCGGTTCGGCAGCCAGGAGGTTCTCAAAGACATCACCTTCTCCGTGCCCAAGGGGGAAACCTACTGCATTATCGGGGGGTCGGGGCAGGGGAAGTCCGTGCTTTTGAAACACGTCATGCGGCTCATGTCTCCTGACCACGGGATCATCAAGATCGACGGCGAGGAGATCGGCTCTCTTTCTGGGGAGGAGCTTTCCCGGGTCCGGAAGAAGATGGGGATGGTCTTTCAGGAGTCGGCCCTTTTCGACTCCATGACGTGTCTTGAAAATGTTGCCTTTGGGCTCTTTATGCATCGCCGGGAGATTCCCCGCAAGGAGATCCTGGAATTGGCGAGAGAGAAGCTTCGTATGGTCGGATTGCCCATGTCGGTGGAAGAAAAGTCTCCTTCCCAGATCTCAGGGGGGATGAAGAAGCGTGTGGGAATTGCCCGGGCGATCGCTCTGACTCCCGAAATCCTTCTCTATGATGAGCCGACGACCGGACTTGATCCCATTCTTGCCGCCTCGATCGACGAACTGATCATGCAGATGAAAAGGGATCTTGGCGTGACGAGCCTCGTGATCACGCACGACATGAGCAGCGCCTTCCGGATCTCCGACAGAATCCTCTTTCTTTACCGGGGGGAGATCCGCTTTTCCGGGACCCCGGAGGAGGTCCGGGAGACATCCGACCCCCTTTTGAGTCAGTTCGTCCATGGGGAGACGGGAGGGCCGATCCCGGTTCTCTCCGACGAGATGAGGGCTTCGTGAAGGCTCCTTTTTACCTTGAGGGCTTTTTTTCAATATCCGTTGAAGGAGTTCGTCAGTGAAGCTCTCCTCAGAAACGAGGTTGGGGATCTTTGTGCTTGTGGCCGTGGGCACGCTCGTCTTCCTCTCGATGCGCCTTTCTCACCACAGGATGAATCCCGAGCACTCCTACGCATTCTATGCCGAGTTCGCTTCGGTCGACGGTCTCGAAAAGGGGACGGATGTCGAGGTGGCCGGCGTCAAGGTGGGAGAGGTCGATAAGATCGTGCTCGGGGACTCGGGTCGGGCCCGGGTCAGGATGCTTGTCGAGAAGAAGGTGGTGATCCCCGCCGATGCTCGTGCCGTCATATTTTCCAACGGCTTTCTCGGAAAGATGTATGTCGAGATCGAGGAGGGTCCCTCGAGAGTCCACCCCTATCTCGACCCCTCTCGAGATCCTGACCGTCCGGGTGTCTTGAAGAGGATATTCGGAGGGCTTGCCCCTCCTCCTGCGTTGGCAGATCCTCTACCGGCAACCCCCGCGCCAATCTCTTCCCAGCTCGCTTCCCCCCCGTCTTCGGAGAAAGAGGTGAGTTCGGGCGGGACCCTCTCTGCCCCCGGAACGACGGTCAGCGTCAACCGGCTCATCAAGAAGCTCAATAAGATTGCGGACGACATCAGCGCCGTCTCCCACTCCCTCAAGGCCTCGCTCGGGACTCCGGAGGGCAAGGATGAGCTCAAAAAGACCCTCAGGCATCTCGATGAACTGACAAAGAACCTTCGTGATTTCTCCGTCTCCCTCAAGAAAAAGTCGCCGGAAATACTAAAGCGGGTGGATTCGATTGCGACAAAGATCGATAACGGTGTCGGGACGATCGGCTCTCTTGTCAACAAGAATGACGCCTACGATAGCGCCAATAGCTCTCTTGCCCATCTCAACAGCATTCTCAAGAAGATCGACGACGGCCAGGGAACCGTCGGCCGGCTCGTCAACAATCCCGATGTCTACGACAACCTCTCCAAAACCCTGAAGAAACTTTCAGGGGTAACCAACAAGGCCGACCGCATGCGGCTTGACGTTTGGATGCGGGGTCTCTACATGACGAAGGCAGCGACCTCGGAGGGGTTTTTTACTCTCGACCTCTACCCCCGTTCCGACAAGTTCTACCGGATCCAGGTGGTGAGCACCACAAACCCCTACTATACCCAGAGCACCTCCTATACCCAGATCAACGGAAACTACGTCGCAGGGCCCACCCAGGTGACGGGCACCACCCAGGGGATCAAGTTCAGCGCGGAGTTTGGCGAGAAATTCGGAGACTTCGATGTCCGGGTCGGGCTGATCCAGAACAGCTTCGGGTTCGGGGCCGATTATCAGATTCTGAAGAACTTGTTTCTGACCTTCACCGTCTACAATATCGGCACCTACGATCCGATGACCCCCAACCCCTATTCGCGGATATTTCTCACCTATACTCTTTTTGGCCATCTTTGGCTCAATGCGGGCTACTACAACGCCTTCAACGCCTCGGTCGCCTCTCCCATGGTGGGCGGCGGGCTTATCCTGAGCGACGAGACGCTCAAATATCTCATTGCGGGCCATTTGCCTTAGGACGGGATATCGGCCGAAGTTTGACGCAGGGAGTTCGGGACAGGTATTCTTTAAGGACCAAAAAGCTTCCGAAAAATTCATGGATAGTGGCCTGTCGCTTTTCCCCCGACGGGGAGAGGCAACGTATGGCCTTTCTGACTTGCCGCAAGGATGATGATGACTGAACGATTAGATCCCGAAGAGCAGCAGGCGCTCGAGTGGGAAGGCTCCTCTGGAGTCGAAGGGGGGGCCGACGGAACGGATTCGTCTCGTCCCTCCATGCCTCCGGTAGCCTCCCGGAATGTTCGCGACCATATCCTTATCAGATTTCTCTCTTCCCTTATTCTGGCGATTGTCCTGTTCATGACCCTTGCAGTCCTGACGATTTTCGGGACCTTCATCGAGCAGGGCCGGGATGCCTCCTACTATGTCACCACCTATGGGACAAAATGGGGGCCGTGGATCGTTGGACTCAAGGTCGACAACATCTACCACAGCTGGTATTACACAAGCTTTCTTGCTCTCCTCTGCGTTAACGCCCTGACCTGTGTCTACCGTCGCTTTCCCATCACCATCCGGTCGCTCTTCCGGGAAAGGGTCTCGGTCAGCCCCGACTTCATGAAGAAACAGCGGGAGTATTCCGAGATCTCCGTTTCCCGATCCCGGGTGGCCGTCTCCGATCTTCCGGAGGTCGTGAAGAATCGGCTTCAAAGCCGCCGCTACAAGGTTGAGATGGCGCCGGACGGAAAAGATATTGCCCTCTATGCCCACAAGGGGGTCCTCGGCCGCATCGGCTCGCATGTCGCACATCTGTCGGTCATCGTGATTCTGGCGGGAGGACTCCTGGGGAGCCTTACGGGCTTCCGGCTGTTCGGGACCTTTTATGTTAATACCACCACCTTCATTCCCCAGGGGGGATGGGACCTGCGGGTCAACAAGTTCTGGATCACCCATTACAAGAACGGGATGGTGAAGGCCTACTTCAGCGACGTGGATATTTTGAAGGACGGCAAGGTTCTGAAGCACAAGGTCGTGGCCGTTAACCATCCCCTCAGTTTTCAGGGGCTCCGGTTCTACCAGGCGAGCTTCGGCGAGGCGCCCGACCGGCTGGAAAAGGCCGACATCCTTGTCGTCGACAAGGTCAAAAAGAAGTTTATCGGGCGCTTTTCTTTGGCGTGGGATACCCCGTTGGCCGTTCCGGGAACTCCCTATACACTGAAGATGGTCCGGTACGTTTCGGACTTTGCCTTTGACCCCAAGACCGGGACGGTCTTCACCCAGTCGGAAAAACCCAAGAATCCCGCGGTCCAGATCGAGGTCTCCCAGGATGGCAAGCTCTTGGGAAGTCCGTGGTATTTTTATAAGTTTCCCCAGGTCCAGGTCTTGAAAAAAGTTCCGGATTTCTTTATTTTCGGGGGGTACCATGCTCCCTTCTACACCGGTCTGGAGCTTGCCAAGGATCCGGGTGTTCCGATTGTCTGGACCGGCTCCTTTCTGCTCGTCGGAGGACTCTTCCTCTCCTCCTTCATCTTCCACCGGAAGATCTGGCTTCGCATCCGTCTTCGGGGAGAAGGGGTCCAGATCCTGGCCGGAGGCTTTGGCCACAAGGACAAGATCGGTTTCGGGCGCGAGTTCGAATCCCTTGTCTCCGAGATCCGCTCGGATCTCTCCCCTTCCGACGAGGCGACGCCACGTCCGGAGAGGGAGATGGGAACGCCGTCCCTCTCTCCGGGAGTCTGAGCCGGGAAAGACGGTTTTACGACAATTGACTCTCCTGCAACCCCCCGGGACCTGTCTTATGGTTGCCAGCGGGAGGTGGGAGCGGTATATAGCTCATATTGCAAGGAGATAAGCGATGTCCCTGATCAACTCTGTCGGTTCCTCCTTTATTCTTTATAATACTGTCATCGTTCTTTATCTCGCTGCTACGGTAATTTATTTTCTCTTTCTGATCTCACATCGCAAGGAGGTGGGCGCGATTGCCTCCACCGTGACCTTTTCCGGCTGGATCGTCAATACTGTCGCCCTTGTGGGACGGGGAATCGCTGACCACCATGCCCCCTGGTCTAACCTTTATGAAACACTCTTTCTTTTCTCCTGGGCCATGGTTCTCGGGTACATGGTGATGGAGTTCAAGTACAAGGTCCGAGTCGCCGGGGCCTTTGTCCTCACGATCGTCATGTTTGCCGTGGGAGCCGCCCGGATGCTTCCCTACCGCTATCAGATGGTGGAGCCCCTGAATCCCGCACTGAACTCCTACTGGCTGAAGGTCCACGTCTTCACGATGTTCCTCTCCTATGCCGCCTTCGGAATCTCTGCGGCACTGGCCGGGATCTATCTGGCCAAGCGGCGCGCGGAAAAGAAAGGCTCTGTGGGCTGGATCCTGCAGGAGTTTCCCTCGGCCGAAGATCTCGACGACCTCACCTACAAGTCGGTCCTGGTGGGCTTCCCGCTTCTCACCCTGGGGGTCATTTTCGGGGCCATGTGGGCCTATGAGGCCTGGGGAGGCTACTGGTCCTGGGATCCCAAGGAGACCTGGTCGCTCATTACCTGGTTTGTCTATGCGGCTTATCTCCATGCCCGCATGACCCGGGGCCTCCGTGGGGCACCGAGTGCCTATTTCTCGATCCTCGGCTTCGTGGCGGTAATCTTCCTTTACTGGGGCGTAAGCTTCATCATTCCCGGTCTTCACGCCTACGCGGCCTGAGCCTGAAAGGAACAATGGATAAGATAAAGGAAAAATGGCCCTATCTTGTTGCCGTGGGCCTCGTGTTCCTTGCGATCGCCTATGTCGTCAAGACGGCAAATGTGACCCCCGTCTCGGTCGGCATGCAGGCTCCCGACTTCAATCTCGAGACCGTTGATGGAAAGAGCGTCAACCTTTCTGCCTACCGGGGCCGGGTGGTCATGCTCAATTTCTGGGCCACATGGTGCAAGCCCTGCCGGCAGGAGATGCCCTCCATGGAGGAGATGAGCAAGGGGTTCCGCACTGCGGCCGGAGAGCGGTTCGTCCTTCTTGCGGTCAACGAGAACAACGTCTTCTACCAGGGGAAGATCAAGCCCTTTCTCTCCAAGTACGGCATCGATTTCTTGGTCCCTATCGACCCGCTGGGAAAGCTCGACCATCTCTACAAGATCACCGGCGTTCCGGAAACCTTCGTCATCGATCAGAAGGGAGTCGTCGCTGAGCATGTGATCGGTCCCCGGGATTGGAGGATGAAGGACAGCCTTCTTGTCGTCCATGACCTCCTCGATCATGGTCCCAAGACCCCTGCAGCCTATCTGGCCGCCCAGAGGGCCGCTGCGGAGGAGTGAAATGGGTCCAGCTTCCCTTCCGGAGCGGACGGGATCCTTACTCCTGTTGCCGATTTTTCTTCTGGGTTCCTGTCTTTTCGCCCTGTGGTTGTGGGAGGGTTCTCCGGCCTTCCTGATCTCTCGGAGCGGAGGTGTTTCCGGGGAAGGGGCGAACCCTGAGTGGTGGGAAACGGAAGTTTCCTCTCTGTTGTCTTCTCCATCTGCCCAGGCCGGATCGCTCTCTCACCCTCCGACGATGCCTGCGGTTTCCCTTTTGGACCTGTCCGGGAGGCCCGTGCCGGTCGGGAGTCTCGTGGGCCATCCCCTTCTCCTCGTGAACCTCCTTGCGACGTGGTGCACGCCCTGCCTGCGGGAAATCCCCTCCCTCGTCGCGCTTTCCCGGCGGACGGGAGGACTTGTCGCGGTGGTCGGAATTGTGGAAGGGGCCGAGGACCGGACGGTCCTCGTGGGGATCAAAAAAAGGTACGGGAAGAGGTTTCCCCTGCGACTTGATCCCGCTATGCGGTTTTCGGCGGGACTGGGAGTCCATGGCCTTCCGGAGAGCTTTCTCGTCGATTCCCGAGGAAAGGTCGTAAGCCGCGTCGAGGGACGGGTCGACTGGACCGATCCGCGGGTGGTCCGCTATCTCAAGAGTTTCCTCGCAAAAAAGGCAGGCATCTGATGTCACACCAGCCGATCTCCTGGACCCTGGCCTTTCTGGCAGGACTCGTCTCTTTTGTCTCTCCGTGCGTTCTCCCCATCGTTCCCTCCTATGTTTCCTACATAACGGGGCTCTCCTTCGAGGAGCTGACAGGACGATCTCAAACCCTTTCCCGGGAGGTCATTCTCCGGGAGTCCCTGCGCCATGCCCTGGTTTTCAGCCTTGGATTTTCCACCCTCTTCATCGGCTTTGGGGCCTCGGCCTCCTTTCTGGGAGAGCTCCTCCTGACCTATCAGGATGTTATCCGGAAGGTCGGGGCGATCCTGATCATTCTTTTTGGTCTTCTGATCGCGGGTTGGCTAAGAATCCCCTTTCTGAGCCGGGAGATGCATCTTCCCTTTCTGGGCAAGAAGGCGACTCTTCCGGGATCGTTTCTGGTGGGGATCGGCTTTGCGGCGGGGTGGACCCCTTGCGTAGGGCCGATCCTGGGGGCGATCCTCTTCTACGCCGGATCCCAGGGAACGGTCATGAAGGGGGTGATTCTCCTCGGATTTTACTCCCTCGGACTTGCTATTCCCTTCATTCTTGCCTCGGTTCTCTTCAATCTCTTCCTGGGGAGCATGCGCTCCATCCGTCGCTTCATGCCGCTTGTGACCCGTCTCTCGGGAGCCTTTCTGGTGGTCATGGGGGTTCTTATCTTCTCGAACGCCTTTACAATCATCTCCGCCTTCCTGACCCAGCACCACATCGGCTGGACGCCGAACCTGTGACCTTATTGCCTTCCGAAGAGGCCAGAGGCGGACCCTCCCAGATCGGGGTCGATGCCCTCGTCGTGGGGTTGGGGCCAGCCGGAAGCACCGCCCTTCGCCTTCTCAGCGAGGCGGGGATCTCGTCTTTGGGAATCGACCGGGCCTCCTTTCCCCGAAACAAGCCCTGCGGGGGAGGGGTCTCGGCCCGGACCCTTCCCCTTCTTCCTCCGCATCTTTTCGAGGAAATCCCCAATCAGGTGACCTCGGGCATCTCCCTTACCTATCGGGGCGGAGTCTCCCAAAATCAGGACTTTGGACGGCCGATCGCCTATCAGGTGCGCCGCGATCAGTTTGACTTCGCCCTCATCCAGGCGGCCGTCGGCTCGGGGGCCCGGGTCATGACCGGGGTCGGGGAGGTCAGCGCCCAGCGCGAGGGGGAGGGGTTTGTCGTCATGGCGGGGGACCGCACAATCCGCACCCGGGCGCTCTTTGCCGCCGACGGCGCTACGAGCCGGGTTCTCCGGGACTTGGACCCGGACTCTTGCCGGCGTATCCGGGAGACGCCCTCCCTCCGACCCTTTACCTCGGCCGAGGGCTTCGGCGATCTTCACCATCCCATCGATGCGCGCCACGTCGCCATCGACCTGGGTTTGGTCACCGGGGGCTACGCCTGGTCCTTTCCCAAGAAGGACTCTGCCTGGGGGCTCGGTGTCGCGGGATTCCTTAAACCCCTCGTCGACCCGCGGGGGGAGTTCTCCCGCTACCTCGAGAGCCGGGAGGCCGACATCGACGCCGGAGGGGTCCTGACGTGGCCCCTTCCGAACTTCCGCTCCGTGCACCATGGGAAGGTTCCGGGACTCTTCCTTCTGGGGGACGCGGGAGGGATTGTCGATCCCTTTCTCGGGGAGGGAATCTACTATGCCATCCTGTCGGCCACGCGGGCGGTCGAAGCCCTGACCGGGGTTCTTTCCCGGGCCGGTCATGGTGGTCAGGATGCGGTCGCCCAGGCCTCCCGGGACTATGCACGCTATGTCATGAAATCCCTCTGGCCGGATTTTTCCCAAGGGGCCAGGCTTGCCCAGGTCCTCTATCGCTTTCCCTCCCTCTTTTTCCGCATCGCCCAGCGCCATCCTGGTTTTCTCGTCCTCTATGCCTCAATCCTGACCGGAAAGCACGACTACCGTTCCTTTTCCAGGGCGGTGATCCTCAGAGCCCTGTCGCTTCTCCTTCCCGGCCGGCCCCCTCTCTCCGGCCCTGCCCTGTGAAGAGCCTTGCCCGCCGCCTGCGCCGGGCGGGCAGTAAAAAAAACCGCTTGTCGGGCGATGAAGGCAAGGTCCGTCTCGACCGGAGCTGGGCCTTTTTTGGACTCTTTCTCTTCTGGGCCGGGGGTTTTTCGGGGGGGAGCCGGGGAGGGTTCGCCTCCCTCATGCTGGGGCTCACCGCCGTTTCTCTTGGACTTCTTTCCGTTCTCTTTCACGAGATGGGCCACCGTGTGGCTGCGCGTCTTCTGGGCGTCTCCTACGAGGGCCGGAAGCTCTCCTTCTGGGGGGCCTTCCCGGAGCACCGGGTGGACTTCGGGCCTCCTGTTCCGGCCTCCATTACCGTGCGGTTGGCGGGCCCCGCCGCCAGCATTCTTCTCTGGCAGCTCTCCCTCTCCGCTCTGGGCGCCGGGGGGGGGAGCTGGACCGCCTTCTTTCCCCAGATCGCCTACTTTCTCCATCTCTTTGCCGTCCTGAACGCCTTTCTTGCCTTTATCAACCTCTTTCCGGGATACCCCTTCGACATGGGCATCGCCGTGGCGCAGATCTTCTGCCGGGCCAACGGCCTCGACCGTCCCGGAGAGGGAAGTCTTCCCGAACGGCTGGGCTGGGTGGGGGCCTTTGCGGTCTCCCTTTTCGGACTCATGCTGCTCGGCCGGGGTATGCCTGTTTCGGGTTTCGGATCTCTCATCCTGGGATCCCTTCTGCTCACAGTCCTTCTGGACTTCCGCAGGAGGAACCGGGTGGCGCGGATCCTTGAGGAGGAGGGGCTCTCCAGGTGGATGGAGCCAGTTCCTTTCCTCGTACGCGACGAGATGTGGATGCAGGAGGTGATCCTTCGGGGGTTCGGGGAGGGGCGGGGAGAGCGCCTTCCTGTGGTGGGACGGGAGGGGGAGTACCGGGGGGAGATCACCTGGGAACGTGCCCGGAGCCGGTCCTTTTCTCAGTGGGAGGGGGTCCGGGTGCACGACCTCGACGACCTTGCTCCTGGCCCTGTCGTCGATTGGGAGGACGGGGCCAGCCGGATCCTTGAGATCCTGGGCCGCTCTCCCGAGGGGGTCCCTGTCCTGAGAAACAGTCGGGTGTCGGGCTTTCTCCGGTCGGCTCCCCTCTCTCTCTCGGGAACGGTCGACGGCTATCTCGAGGGACACTCTCCCTCCCGGAGAAGACCGGGAGAAGGGGCCATCCCTCCAGAGTATTCCCTCCCCCGGAAAAAGGAGGACAATTCGGCCGGAGGTTCCCTCGAGGGAATCCCCCCGTCCCCCTGAGGGGAGAGGGCCAGGGACTTTCTTTTTCGGCCGATATCTCGTTCGGAGGAGATCTTTTCCGGCCGAACAGGTGTTTTCAGGGCATTGTCAGGCAGGCAGCCTGTACCCTTGTGTATGAAAAAGCGTGATGCACGCATCGACTACAATGGGGTCATAGGTGATGCCACGATTGCGTGTGATCTCGTCAAGTGCCACGTCAATTCCCAGCCCCGGTCGATAGGGTCGATGGGAGGAGATCGCTTCGACGACGTCGGCAACAGCAATAATCTTCGATTCGATCAGCAGATCCCCTCCCTTGAGCCCTAGCGGATAGCCGGAACCGTTCATCCTTTCATGATGTTGCAGGATAATATCGGCGATTGGCCAGGGAAGTTTCACCTTTTTCAATATGTCGTATCCTGCCTGGGGGTGCGTCTTGATCAGCATGAACTCAATTTCGCTCAGCTTGCCCGGTTTGGAGAGAATTTCCGCCGGAATATGGATTTTTCCCAGGTCGTGGATGGTCGCTGCGAGGTGCAGTCCATGGGCCTGTTGCTCCGGTAGTCCCATTTCCATGGCGATCGCCTTGGCCAGATCCGCCACCCGTCTCTGGTGCCCGGCGGTATAAGGATCCCGCGCCTCCAGCGTTCCCGCGATGGCCTGAATGGATTCCTCCAGACTGGTCCGCAGCGTTTCATCGTTATTGAGTTGCGCGGTGCGTATCCGTAGCGTTTCGATGCCATAAGCCAGGTCGCTGGCGAGCTCCTCTAGCAAGACCACCTCCTCCGGCACGAATGCGTTGGGCTCTGCGGAGTAGATGGTCAAGGCACCAAATGTCAGCCCCTCTCTGGTCAGGGGCAATGCGATGCTCGACTGGTAGACGCGCTTTGTCATGGGGGCAGACCACGGGGCCATTTTCGGGTTGTGCTGACAGTTCTGGTTGACAGATGTCACCCCCGTTCTGATGGCGGTGCCGGTTGGTCCCTGTCCATGATCCGAATCTGCCCAGGAGATATTGAGAGACTTCAGATAATCCTCTTCATAGCCAGATTCTGCGACGGTACGGACACTTCTGTGTTCGTCGTTTTCGGCAAATCCGACCCACGCCATCATGTAGCCGCCGATTTCTACCGCAAGCTTGCAGATTTCGTTCAGCAACTCCTGTTCATCATCGGAATGGACCAGCACCATATTGCATTCGCTCAAAAGCTTGAGGGCACGCGCTTGCCTTGACTGGACCTCCTCCATGGCCTTGCGCTCCGAAATATCCCGGATATTGCACTGGATGACCCGCTGATCTCCCGCCTGATAGACGTTGCTGACAAACTCCACATACACAGGCTTGCCGGATTTGGTTTGAAGAGGAAGGTCTTCGTATCGGACGTACCCATTTTCCTGCAGCTCCTTGAAAAGGGCCTTGCTGGCGCTCTTGTCGAGGGAGACTCCGATTTCCCACAGCCGCTTCCCTGAACATTCCTCAAGGCTGTAGGAGAGCAGCTTGAGGATGAACGGGTTGGCATCGACAATCTGTCCGCTTTCGCCGTCGAGAATCAGGATGCCGTCCTTGGCCGTTTCAAAAAGCCGGCGGTAACGCAACTCGGAGGCGTGCAAGGCTTTTTCGGCCTTTTGCCGTAGCCTGATAGAGAGCTGCTCGGACAAGGCATGCCGGACAGAGGAGGCAAGCCTCGCCAGATTTCCTTTCAGCAGATAGTCGGTTGCCCCTTGTCGAAGTAGTTCTACCGCCGCTTCATCACCCATCTCGCCGCTCACCATCACCACAGGAATATCCGGGTAATGGCTGTGCACATAGATCAGGGCCTCTCGTCCGTTGTATGAACGCAGGCGGTAGTCCGCCAGCACGAGGGAGGGCCGGAACTCCCGCAGGGCCTCCCGAAACGCCTCTTCTGTCTCTACACGCCTTGCCTTGAAGACCAGACCATCGTCTCTCAGGGCCTGTACGGCAAGATCAGCGTCGGTTGCCGTATCCTCCAGCATGAGGATGCGGATATCTTCCGGGAAAGGGGTCACATTTTTCTCATGTCAATAGGGGAGGCCGGTTCGGGAGAAGCCAATATAGTCCAATTGCAGGTGAAGGTCCGGAAGGACAACCCCGGGTGTGTTCTCGAGTCCGCCTCTGGCGTATTCGCTGGTCTCTTCGATCTCGTTTCACTAAAAAACCCTCGCGCCGCGGACAAGGAACTCCGAGCAGGACAACGTCTTGCCCAAACCGGAACCGCCGACCACCCGTATCGGTCTCCCGAGCGGCAGACCCCCATTGGTCACATAAACGAGACCACGTATGCCAGAGGAAGACTTTTCGAGTCCGTCGGGCATCTTCTTGTTCAAGATAACAGGCAAACAAAAACTCCACATCCTATCCGCTTCCTATCCTCTTCATCATTCGCCTAATCAAGAATCAAGTCAAATCCACAGTAATTCATAATTCTTGAAAATCGCCCTTCGCCGGGATCGAGTGAAGAATTTGTCCTCAGGATCTCTGAGTCGGAAGTTTTTTCGGGGCAGGGTCTTGAGAGGCTCTGCAGGGGCGGTAAAAAAAAAGGCATGAGGCAGGAGAATGGCTACGGGAGGCGCCAAGTGAGGGGAGAGGGTGATAGGCACGGTATGAAACTTTATGGGCTAGAAAAGAAGCGAGCAGACGAGTTCTGCGATCTTCGTGGCCCACAAGCCTCCAGAAATCAAGAGAAGCCTTCCGCTGTCCCGTCATGGTCTTGATGACGACCTCTGTATAGCGATCGAAGTGGGCATAGCACAACGGGAGCGGCTTCTTCCGGACTTCTGCAAGAGAGTCGGGGTCCGGACCCATCGGGTAAGGAGTTCTGGAAAAAAAGACCCTGATCCGGAAATCAGAGGGGAAGAAGGCGAGGGAGGCTTCCTGCAACCAAGCGCTTCAACCTCCGAGGGTTTCGGAAAAGAAGCCAGGTCTGCCTTCCATTCCGGAAGGTCTCAAACCGAGGATGAAAAAATGAAGAGACAACTTATTTTTAAAGGGATCCGGGGAGGGATCTTGGCCGTGGTGGCCCTTTTCCTGCTTTCCATTACTACAAAGTCTTTTGCCCAGACATCCGGGCCCGGTGCGGTGGATGTTCTGTTATTCGGAAACTACGACCTGACATCTGTAAACACGGCCTCTCTTTACAGTAATGCCCCAGCCGGATTCAATTCTCAGTGGAATAAGGCATTCAACAACGGGACTGGCGGAGGCCTGGGGATCGTCGTCTGGCTGAGCGACAACCTGGCTTTGCGCGTCGAAGGTCAGGCAAACACGTTCACAACTCCGCTGACCTCTTCAACAAACATTCTCGGAGCCCTTTCCATGCCCATCACCGGGGGAGTCGAGGTCAAGCTTTTGGGAAACGCAGACGATTTTCTTTATCTGACCGCCGATGTGGGAGCGGCCTACGAAAACGATATCGGATCACTTATGTCGAGCCTGACGCACATCTCTCCAGCTTGGTCGGCCTATGCGGATGCGGGAATCGGCTTCAATCTTGACTGGATCTTCCTCGAGGTCAAGGTGGCCTATCTTCCCGATACCTTCCCGAATTCGTATTACAGCCAGAACCCTCTCTGGTATATTCCCGTGACTGCGGGATTCAATTTTTGAGCCTTCCGGAAATCCGGAAGAAAAGGGGGAGAAAATAAGAGAGGACAACAGATCCGGGCTCCCCTTCCTGAGCCTACGGACTGGGAGGACGAGGGAGGGGGAAGTTTTAAGAGAAAACGGGAATTTTTCGAAGAAACCCACTCGCTCAAACCTCTTACGCGGAAAGAGGGCATTCTGGTCCACTGGACATCCTAAGTTTTGAAGTGGCAGGGGGGTCTTCTTGGATCAGGCACCACTTCCCTCGCGCCTGGAGGCACAGCGTCTCTCCGGGATCAAAATTTGTGCTCACCTGCGAAGAAGCGCTCATTTGTGGAGGCTGCAGAGAAATTTCGGCAACCCGTCCCCGTGCTCCCCTGTATTACGATTGGATCCTGCCCTCAGGCGAGATCGAAGGGATCGATCTGCCATTCCACAAGGATCTTCCCCCTGGCCCGGTAGTGGCTACGTATTCGTTCGAGCCGCTCGTGGACCGTCCTGATGGACGGGGCCTTTATGACGATCTGGGCCCGGTAGCGGTTTTTGAGCTTCGGGGGAAGTCCCGGGATGGGTCCGTAGATCCCGTCCCCCTGAGGGAATCTCCCGAAGGGCTCCTTTTCTGCGAGGGCCTCCCGGATCGGCTCTTCGCTCGCCGACGAGAGGATGACGGAGGCCAGGCGCGCAAACGGGGGATAGCCCAAAAGCTTTCTTTCGGCGAGGACATGGGCGTAGAAGGCCTCCTGATCGTAGTTTTTTGCCCATCCGAGAATCGGGTTGTCGGGGTCCCGCGTCACGATGTCGACCTGGCCCCCCTCCCGATGCCGGCCGACGCGCCCTGCGAGCTGAAGAATCAGGCCGAAGGCCCGCTCTGAGGCGCGGTAGTCCGGAAAGGCCAGCATCCCGTCCGTTTCGAGAACGACCCCGTAGGTTACCCTGGGAAGATCGTGTCCCTTGGCTACGACCTGGGTCCCCACGAGGATATCTCCCTCCCCCTCCCGAAATCGCAGAAGGCTCTCCTCCGAAGATCTCGCCAGGTCGGCATCGAGACGGACGATGGTTGCCTCCGGGAATCGGCGCTGAAGGAGCTCCTCGAGCTTCTGCGTGGCCGTTCCCCGGAGTTCGAGATCCCGGCTCAGGCAGGAGGGGCAGAGGGAGGGAACGGCGAAGGAGGAGGCGCAGGCGTGGCAGATCATCCTCCGGTCGGGAACCTTGTGAAGGACGAGTTTCACCGCACAGGAGGGGCAGGAGAGGATCGTATGGCACGAGCGGCAGAGCAGGGTGGGAACGTAGCCTCGCCGGTTTAAGAGGACGACCGCCTGCCCCCCGATAGAGAGGGCCCCGTTGATCCTTTCCGCGACGGGACCGGGCAGGGGGTCGTCCCCTGTCGGGGCGGGAACAAGGGAAATGGGGGGCAGGGAGAGTCCGCCGATCCGCTCGGGAAGCCGAAGGGCGCGGTAGCGTCCGGAGGCGACGTTAAAGAGGGTATCGGAGAGGGGAGTTGCCGACCCCAGAACGATCGGTATTCCCAGATCCTGGGCGCGGCGGAGGGCGATGTTCCGGGCATTGAAGGAGAGCCCTTCGTGGGCCTGGTAGGAGGGGTCGTGCTCCTCGTCGACGATAATGAGCCCCAGCCGATCGAGAGGGGAGAAGAGGGCGGAGCGGGGTCCGACAACCACCGGAACCTTCCCGGATAGGATGCGGGCGAAGGCTCGGGCCCTTTGGACCGGTGTCTGACCGCTGTGAACTCCCTCCGCTAGCGGAGAGATTCGGAGCATGGCGGCGAGAAGGGGGGCGACGAGCCCGATCTCGGGAGTCAGGACAAGAACGGACCCTCCCTCCGAAAGAACAGAGCGGACCATCTCCTGGTAGAGGCGGGTCTTGCCGGAGCCGGTCACCCCCTGGAGAAGAAAGGGGGCGAAGGCCTCCCGCCGGCCCTCGTTCCAGGCGGAAAAAGCGGCAGCCTGGGCAAAAGAGAGAGGAGGAAGGTCGATCGCTTCCTCCCGGATCTCCGGGAGAGGGGCGTCGTACTCCTTCCAGAAACGGGCGGGAAGAGGCTTGGGGAGGCTGAGCGAGGGAGGGAGAGCAAATCGCGCCAGTAGGCCCAGGGGGAGCTTGTAGTACCAGGATGCGAAGGTGACGAGAGGATGAAGAACGGACGGGAAGACCAAAGCGGGATCCAGAACCTCGGAAATCTCGCGGAGAGCGCCGTCGAAGGGGGGCGCAGAGGTCGACCAGACGAGTCCTGCCACGGTCCGCCGACCCAGAGGGACCGCCACGCGGGTTCCGGGGAGGATCTCTCCGAGACGATCGGGGCGTCGGTAGGTGAGCAGAGGGGTCTCAGGGATCGCGTCGAAGGGAAGGACACTCAGGAGCCCCGGGCCCTCAGAGGGGACGGGTGTCGGATCCACTCTTGAGCCGGAGGATTTCCTGGGCAAATTCTTCCGTGTCGTGGAAGCTTTTATAGACGGAGGCAAAGCGGACATAGGCCACGTGGTCGACCCGGGAGAGGTGCTCCATCACGAGTTCACCGATCCGGCGGGAGGCGATCTCCTGGGAGGGGATCTCAGAGAGGATGCGCTCGATCGTGTCGACAATGCCGGAGATGGCGTCGGTGGAGATGGGGCGTTTCTGGAAGGCGCGGCGAAGGCCCTCGAAAAGCTTCTTTCTGTCGTAGGGCTCCCGCCTTCCGTCCTTCTTGACGACGACTGGTGCCGATTCCTGCACCCATTCGTAGGTTGTGAAGCGGTTATGGCAGACCACACATTCGCGCCTGCGCCGGATCCCCCGGCCGTCGGATGTCAGGCGGGAGTCGACGACCTTGGAGTCGGGGACGCGGCAGAAGGGGCAGTTCATCGAACGTGGACGGAGCCGCTCCTCCGGATCTCCCCGTAGATGGGAAAGCGTCCGAGAAGCTCCCGGACCTGGTCCGCGACTTTCCGGGTGACGTCCTCCTTGCCCCGGCTGTCGAGGATCTCGCATATCCACAGACCTATATGGCGCATCTCCTCGGTGCCAAGCCCGCGGGTAGTCGCGGCCGGCGTTCCGATGCGGATGCCGCTTGTGACGGTAGGGGGTTTGTCGTCGAAGGGGACGCCGTTCTTGTTGACGAAGATTCCGGCCTGCGAAAGAAACTGCTCGGCATCGCGCCCGGTGAGTCCCTGGGTCCTGAGGTCCATCAGAAGGAGGTGGTTGTCCGTTCCCCCGGTAAGGAGCGTATATCCCCCGTCCGTCAGTGTCTTGGCCAGGACGCGGCAGTTCTCGACGACCCGGGTCATGTAGTCGCGGAAGGAGGGGGCCATGGCCTCCCGAAGCATCACGGCCTTGCCTGCGACCACATGCATGAGGGGGCCTCCCTGCATCATCGGGAAGACGGCCTTGTCGAGAGCCTTCGCCAGGGGTTCCCGGGAGAAGGCCATTCCGCCCCGCGGTCCGCGGAGGGTCTTGTGGGTCGAAGTCGTTACGAAATCGGCCACAGGGAAGGGCGAGGGGTGAAGGCCTGCCGCAACGAGACCCGAGATGTGGGCCATGTCGACGAGGAAGACGGCGCCGATCTCGTCGGCGACCTCGCGAAACACGTCAAAGTCGATCGTCCGGGGATAGGAACTCGCCCCGGCAATAATGATTCGTGGGCGATGTTCCCGGGCAAGCCTCCTCACCTGGTCGAGATCGATCAGGCCGGTCTTCGGATCAACCCCGTAGGAGACCGCCTTGTAGTAGTGGCCCGAAAAGGAGACCGGTGCTCCGTGGGTCAGGTGACCCCCGTGGGAGAGATTCATGCCGAGGATGGTGTCGCCGGGGCGGATGGCGGCAAGGTAGACCGCCATGTTCGCCTGGGAGCCCGAATGGGGCTGAACATTGACGTGCTCGGCGCCGAAGAGGGACTTGGCCCGGGAGATGGCAAGCTCCTCGACCTTGTCGACCGCCTCGCATCCGGAGTAGTAGCGGCGCCCGGGGTATCCTTCGGCGTATTTGTTTGTCATGACCGAACCCACCGCCTCGAGGATGGAGGGGCTGACATAGTTTTCGGAGGCGATGAGGATCAGGCGGTCCTGTTCCCGTTCGACTTCCTGCATGATCGCCTGATAGGTTTCGGGGTCCTTCTGTTCGAGCCAGCGCATGGGGCAGTATTCCTCTCGGTTTGGGGGCGGGGCCGTGTGTTGTGGCCTGTCAAAAGGCCTTTTAAAAGATGCGTTTAGTGCCTGACTCTGTCAAGTTCCGCAATTTTTTCAATCCGGCGTTCGTGGCGCCCTCCCTCGAAGGTGGCGGAGAGGAAGGCGTCGAGCCAGGAGATGGCATCCTTTTCGGAGACCTCGCGACCTCCGAAGACGACGATGTTGGCATTGTTGTGCTGGTGGGCAAGGCGGGCGGTTTCCTCGTTGTAGAGAAGTGCGGCCCGGATGCCGTAGATCTTGTTGGCGGCGATACTCATCCCGATTCCAGTCCCGCAGACAAGGACCCCGAAAGATCCGGGCTCGGCAAGAACGGATTCTCCCACCGCCCTGGCATAGTCGGGATAGTCCACGGAGAGGTCGGCATCGGTGCCGAGGTCGAGGGCGGACATCCCCTTCTTCGCGGCATGGGAGAGGAGAGCGTCCTTGAGTTCGCGGCCCGCATGGTCAGAGCCGAAATAGAGCTTCATTTAAGCCTCCGTGAGGCATTTTTGTGTGTTTTTCACGATAGTGACCGTGCGTGATGACAAATCAGGCGAACTCACTTAGAATTATACCATTGAACCTCCCGGGATGCACCACGCAGGCAATGGGTCGAGACGGGGAGGGGCTTAAAGGGCGGTCTGGAGAAGGAGTCGGGATTGGAGGGAAAGAGCATTTTTCAGAGGATTTCCGGAGCCTTTCCCCTGATTCTTGTTCTTTTTTTGGCCCTTTCTGCCTGCGACCCCTCCGTCTTCAACAACCCCCACGGTCTCCTCGGCGGTCTGTTCTCTCCGGGAAGCGGCAAGTCGGGGAGCTCTTCGGGAGCCCCCCCCCAGTCTTCCTCATCGGAAACATTCTCTTCGCCGACCGGGCCGGAGCCGAGCTCCCGAAAAGGCTCCTCCTTCGGAGATCATCTTGATCCTCCGAGCTTTTCTCATGTCGTCCCCCTCACCGAAGGAGACGGGATCTATCTCCAGTGGAGAAGGGTCGACAACGCCTCCGACTATCTCGTCTATGACGGCAATCGCCTGATTGAGGACGTCCCTCAGACGCATACACGGATCATGGGGCTTCTCCCCTGCACCGGGTACGCCTTCCGCATCTATAGCTCAGACGGGAAAAGTGTCTCGCAAAAAGGACTTCTCGTCAGGGTTCACACGCGCGGATGTCTCCGGTCTCCCTGAAGGTCTCGGGAGCTTGCGAGAGAGCGTCAGAAGATAAAATCCCAGGAATTATATCAGTTGAGCGAGCGAATGATGGGCGCAAGTAGCCTTCGCATGCGGGACTGCGTCTTCTCGAGCGAGAGGGTGGCGTCGACGACGTGGAAGCCGTGGGCCTCCCGGAGGCTTTCGTACCCGGCCAGAACCCGGGATTGGAAGAGGATGTAGGACTCGCGGGGGTCGGTGGAGAGTTCCATGTCGAGCCCGGCTTCGTAGAACTTGATCGACCGGGTCCGGGTGATCCTCTGGTAGGAGGTTTCCGGGTCGACCCGGAAGAAGAAGGTCAGGTCGGGAACGATCGCGAAGTTGAAGTTCGAGAGAAGCCATGGCCGGGGAAGCCCCCGGGCGCAGTCGCGGGCGATGGCGGTATAGATGTACCGGTCGGACAGGACCACCATGCCGGCCTCCATGGCCGGAAGAATCTCGTAGGTGTAGCGGAAGCTGAAGTCGGCCGCATGGAGGAGGCTGAAGGCGTAGGGGGTCAGGACCTGCTTCTTCTTGGCCTTGCGGATGACGGGGGAGATGTCGGGACTCGAGTTCCAGGAGCTCTTCAGGACGCCGAACCCCCTGGACTGGAGGTAGTCGGAGAGAAGATCCATCTGGGTCGACTTGCCCGAGCCATCGATCCCCTCGACGACGATAAGCCGTCCTGGATAGGAGTGGGGAGGGGTGTGTATCATTTTTGGCCCTTCCGGTGGGCGGTGAGAAGGGCGTCGATCCTCGATCTGAGGAGAGCCTGCTGACGATGGATGGGGGCGTTGGCGTCGATGGTCTCCATCCCGTGCGTGCGCGAAAGCTCCCGGTACATCTCGATGAGACGTCTCTGGTAGATGACGAAGGAGTCCTTTTTGCGGCCGGAGAGGTTCATGTCCATCCCGGACTCGTAGTAGTCGAAGAATCTCTCCTGTCGCGTTTTCCAGTGGAGGCGCTCGAGAAGGCTCTCGACAGGGAGGTCGAGATAGAAGGTCTTGGCCGGGACGAGGGCGAAGTCGAAGATGTTTGCGATCCATTCCGGGGCGATCCCCCGGAGGATGGCCCGGCTGAAGACTGTGTAGACGTATTGCTCGGCGATGACAAGCTGACCGGATTCGAGGGCAGGAATGATCTGGTGCTCGAAACGGTCGACGAAGTCGGCGGCATAGAGGAAGCTGAAGGTGACCGGGTCGAGATAGTTCTGTTGCTTCAGGTTGGAGATTGCCCCCCGGATAAGCTCCACGGTATTGCAGGCGGAAACGACCACGGCTATGCCGCGGGACAGGTAGTAGTGCTTGAGGAGTTCGGCCTGGGTCGTCTTGCCCGAGCCGTCAGTGCCTTCAATGGCGATAAGAAGGCCGGGATATTGCGTCGTCCGTTCCACGCGGGTTCGCTTTCATCAGGGATGTTGTCCGGGAAGTCTCCGGAACGGGCCAGTCCCGGAGGCTCCGTTTCCGGATGTCCGAGAGCTCCCATTTTCTCGCGAATCTTTTAATTAAGCTAGCAATGCCCGAAGAGAAAGTCAATTTAGGAGGCGTCTGCCCGGGGAGATCGGGACAGATCTTCCGTACACCCTGTCTTCGTCCCGAAGTACCAGTGTATGTCTCTTGTCCGAATCAAGAGTTTTGTCCCCTGCCTCCCCCGCCCCCTTCCGGAAGCTCAGACAGAACCAGGAATGTGTCAGGATTGCTGCTCTCTTTTTCGAAGATTTTATTATTTCGTAATTATTTATAATTATTTTTATTAATAAAAAAAATATAAATAATTATTATTATTATTTATGTTTGTTCGAATTGACTTAAAAAAAGAAAATGTAATATTATCGTAAAATATTCCGAACAAAATGAAGGGCGGCTATTTTATTGCAGACATTGTCATATGGCGGTAATTATTTGTCTTTTTTTTAACATTAAAAGAAAGGAGAGGGGCCTTCTCAATTAAAGAGGGACTCCGAATTGGATTATGGAAAATTTTGACAACAATCGCAGAGTGGAAGACAGGCATTCGGCCGCCCGCAGATTGGCGGACAAGAGACAGGAGGATGTTCAGGGGGAGGGGAAGAAGTTTCGGACCCGGATGAATGTTGCCATCTCGATCCTTGTCGCAATCACGACGATTGTTGGACTCCTTCTCGTGGTTAAAAGCCTCGGCCGGCTTTCGGTGGCCTCCCGGGAGCTGGCCTCGGTGGGGCAGGTCAGGAACGCCCTGATCAGGCTTCAGTCCGATGCGGGATCTTACTTTTTGAAGAGCGATCCTGCCCTCTACCGGGACTTTGTCGAGACGAACGCCAGTCTGGCGAAGCAGATCGGGACTCTCGACGGGATCACTTCCGCCGAAAAGGCTGAGGTGAAGGTCAACCTGATCCAGATGCGGGCGCTTTCGACCCTTCTTTTCCATACATCATCCCGGCCGGTCGAGAAACAGGGGTTTGCAAGCGTCCAGAACCTGATCCAGATCCTCGACAGGAATGTGGCCAAGAAGGCGGTCGATCGCGAGGAGGCCCGGTATGCGGCGGAAGAGACGACAATCCGCAACATCGTCATCGGGAACAGCCTCTTCATTCTCGTCCTGGCAATCCTCTCATCCCTGATGACGGTGAGGCTGGCGCACAATGTCCAGAGGGGCCTGCTCGAACCCCTCCACCAGCTGGCCGAACAGGCGAGGGAGGCGCAACATTTTCGCCTCTCGGACTCCCATATTGAAAGTCCCTATCTTGAGATCCAGGCGGTGAGTACTACCATTCGCTCGGTGCTCAAGATGGTCTTTACCACGTTGAATCGCCTTCCCGGACTGGGAATTGCCATTGCCGAAGCCGAAATGGGGAAGGGACGGGAGGGAAATAATATTCTCTATGCCAACGACACCATGCAGGCGCTCTACCGGACGATCCGTCCCGAGCTGGAAAAGTTCACGGGAAGGGATCTTCCTGCGGACCTTCGCGGCATGTCGATCCACTCCTTTCACCGGAATCCCGACATGATCCGGCAGGACATCGCCGCCATCGGTCCGGAGACGACCCGGAAAAATGCTGTCCTGACGATCGGAAACCGCTTCATCTTTTCCCAGAGCTTCGCCCTCACCGACGAGGCGTCTCAACCGCAGGCCTACGTTACGGTCTTTTCCGATGTGACCCGCGAAGAGAACCTGAACTCAGGGATCAAGTCGGCCGAGTCGTCCGGACAGAACCTGACCCAGTCGATGGCCCAGATCTCGGGATCGGTCACGGAGATCGCCCGGCGGCTCGACACCATCTCCCGCGAATTTTCAGGGATCAACGCCGAGGTCCACAGAGGGGGAGATATCGTCTCCAACCTCTCCAAGACGGTCGACAGTCAGACGGGTCTCATGACGACGCTCCGTTCCGTGACCGACTCCATGAACACAAAGTCCTCCGAGATCCAGCAGATCACGGAGGCCATCAGTAAGATTGCCGAGCAGATCAATCTGCTGGCCCTCAACGCGGCCATCGAGGCGGCAAGGGCCGGAGAGCAGGGGCGCGGTTTCGCGGTGGTGGCCGACGAGGTGAGAAAGCTTGCCGACATGACCGCCCGGTCGGTGGGAGACATTGGCTCGATCATCGAGTCCACAGTCGAGGAGACCCGGAGAAACAGCACGCTGCTGTCCGAGCTCGGGAAGGCAGTTCTTTCTACAAAGGAGCGGACAGAGGAGACAAAGCTGGCCTTCTCGACCATCGAGAACTCCCTCGAACGCCTGACGACCCTCTCTGAAGAAATTCGCTCGCAGATGACCCTGTCGTCGGGTGCCGTCGGCAAGATGGACTCTCTTGTGGGGGAGACGCTCAGAAACTACGAGAACCTGCTCAAATAGGGGAAGGGAGAAGTCAGCCGGCAGAGGGGGGAAGGGAAAACCACTGGACGGAGACGGGAGCCCCGGTCGACATGTCGAGGCTCTCCGTCTTTTCGAGAATGAGCTCTGGGCGGCTCTCGTCAGTTCCGGGCGGGAAAATCCGTATGAGAGAGGAGCGCATGGAGATCGTCGGGGCCTCCCCTCCATAGAGAAGAAGGGCCTTTCTGGCGAGGAAAAGTGTTGATGCGAGAATCCCCAAAAGTTTCTGGTCCTCCTTCCCGATATGGCGCAGGTAGGGATGGGGCTTTTTCTTGAGCCGGTTGCGCTCCTCTCCCTGGGAGAGGACAAGACCCGACAGGAGTCGGTCTCTCTGGGAAAGTCCGGGAAGTTCCCCGTGGAGCAGAAGGTCCCAGAGCGCCCGCTGGTTGGGAGCCGGAGCAAAAGAGACGGGAAGGTGGTCGAGAGTCCCGATGGTGTCGGCAAGAATCTGGGTCCGTCGGGGTCCGACAGTCGGTGGCATGAGGCCTCCGACCAAGGTCGCATAGGTTTCCCTGAATGGACGAAGATCGCGGGGGCGACTGTAGCGGCGGGAGAGGCGGTGAAGGGTCTCGCAGAAGACGGCCTCTTCCTGTGGTCCCTGCTGGAGGCGAAAATGTTCCATGAAGAGACCCTGGCGGAGTCCATAGTGGGAGAATGTTAGGGAAGGGGCCTTCGAAAGTCGGGCGATGGCCGCGATCACCGCAAGTCCTGACGGCAGGATGTCGGCCCGGTCCGGGGCTACGCCCAAAATTCGCGCCTGCTCGGCGGAGAGGTGGCGCCCGATCTTTTTGACAAGCCGGAAAATCTCCCGGGCCAGGATCTCGTATTGATGAATGTCGGGGTGAAAGGGATAGCCCCTAAGCTTTTGTGAAATCCTGGCGAGTCCGCGGGCGGTCCCCCCGACGCCGATTAGTCCCGGATAGGACCGGTCGAAGAATCCGGAGTTTTCCAGAACCTCCGAAGTGTACCTCTCGAGCTTTTTCCATTCGGCGGGGGTCGGCCGGGTGCGGTTTGAGAAAAATGACTCCGAGAGGCGCACAGCCCCTAGTGGGAGTGTGAGGATCCTCTTGGCCCGGTTGTCTTCCACATCGATAATCTCGGCCGAGCCTCCTCCGATGTCGAAGATGAGGCCGTTGGGGATGTCGAATCCGTTTTTTACCCCCTGAAAGCTGTACCACCCCTCCCTCTCCCCCTCAAGGACTTCTATCGGGTGTCCCAGACTCTTCGAGAGCCGTTCCAGGACGGTTTCCCGGTTTTTGGCGTCCCTGACGGCAGATGTCGCCACGCAGCGGATCAGGTCGGTCCTGTGGAAGGCGATCCGCTTTGCAAAGTCTTCCATGCTCCGGATGGCCCGATCGAGGGCTTCGGGAGTGATCTCGAGGGAGGGATACATGCCGGCGGCAATGCGGGCAGAACTTTTGTATCGGGCGACCGTCCAGAAGTCCTCGCCGCGCATGGCGACGATCTCGAGGCGCATGGAGTTCGATCCGATGTCGATGAGGGCAATTTTTTCGAGGCTCATGGAACGATTGTGACACAGGCCGCTCCGCCTTCCAAGAGAGAAGGATCTGAAGAGAGTTTCCGTATTTTAAAAAGAAGGATAAAGGGCTTTGCCGGAAGGGGGCCCTTCGCCCGTTCTTTGCTCGAAAGGAAGAGGAGTGCGTTCGTCGCGATTGATCCCGCACTCTCTTGGGGTATAATGGAAAAAAAGCAGAATGCGGGCCCCGGGCTCCGCCGTCCGGCAGGACGATCTCTCCACTCAAACGACCGAAAGGACGCCCATGTCCGAGTATACCCTCCCGGCGAAGGAACAGAAGCAGGAGGTCGTCCAGAGCATGTTCACGTCGGCGGCAACGGCCTACGACCTGAACAACTCCGTCCTTTCCCTGGGGCAGCACCATCGCTGGAAGCGCCTGACCATCTCTCTTCTTGATATCGTGCCAGGCCATGTGGTCGTCGATCTCTGCGGAGGGACGGCCGACCTCTCGCTCCTTGCGGCGGAAAAGGCCGCCGGAACGGGGCTTGTCATGACGGTCGACCTGAACCTCGCGATGCTCCGCGTGGGGCTCGCCAAGGCCCGGAGCCGCCTGATCGACGGGCTTAAGGAGCGGGAAAGCCGCGCCCGCCCGGTCATGATCCAGGCCAACGCGGAACGGATTCCCCTTCCCGATGGCTCGGTCGACCGGCTGACTGTGGGGTTCGGGCTCCGGAACGTGACGAACCTCGACACGGCGCTCTCGGAGATCCACCGCATTCTGAAGCCGGGGGGGCGTTTTGCCTGCCTCGAGTTTTCGCATCCCATCAATGCGCTCTGGGATGGGCTCTACCGTTTCTACTCCTTTTTCATCCTGCCCAAGATCGGCCGATGGATATCGAAGGACAATACCGGGATCTACGAATACCTCCCCGCCTCGATCGCGAAGTTCCCCGACCAGGAGAGCTTCCGGAAGACGATCGAAAAGGCCGGATTTTCCCGCGTTGGCTACCGCAACCTCTCGGGAGGGATCGTAGCGATCCATACGGGAGAAAAATAGCATGGAATCAATTCCCCTGCCGGTTGTCGAGGAGGCCGGTCCGAACTCCTCCCGCCCCCTCAAGTACAAGAGGATCCTCTTTGTCTGGCTCCCGGTCCGGCAGATTTTCCCCGTCGGGATCGGCTACCTCGTCAACTGGATCCACCGCGAGCATCCCGAGGTCGATCTCGAGGTGCTCGACCTCACGCGATTTGCCGAGGCGGACCAGCTCTCCGAACTCGTGAAGACGATCTCCCGCTTCTCCCCGGACCTTTTGGCGTATTCGTGGCGCGACGTTCAGATCTTCGCTCCCCACGAAGGCGACAACTCCCTTCGCCGGGCCTTCGAGTTCTACTATTCGCCGAACCTCCTGACCCGCGCCTACGCGGCGTGGGACGGCGTGCGCATGGTCTGGAAGTACCGGACGGAGTTCCACAAGAAGCTCCGCTTCATCCGGGAGGGGATCCGCCGGGCGCCGGGCGCCTGCGTGATGGTAGGGGGAGGCGCCTTCTCCGTCTTTGCCGAACAGATCATCCGCCTGCTCCCCGAAGGGGTGATCGGAGTCGTGGGCGAGGGGGAGGAGGCGATGGTCAAGCTTATCCGGGGCCTGCCGCTCGACGACGAGCGCACGATCGTGCTCCGCGGGGGCGAGATCGTCCTTGGCAAGAAGGCCGGGGCGGTCGAGATCCGCCGGGCTCCCTTCGATCTCGCCCACCTCGAGTCCGTCTTCCCGGGCCACTCCCTCTATCACGGCAAGACCGTGGGGATCCAGACGAAGCGGGGGTGTCCCTATGGCTGCTCCTTCTGTCTCTATACCTACATCGAGGGGAAGAGGGTCTACTATCGGGATCCAGAGGATGTGATCGGAGAGATCCGCCAGTACCGGGACCGCTGGGGCATCCGGAACTTCTGGTTTGCCGACGCCCAGTTCATCCCCGGTGTCAAGGCGGTCCCCGAGTGTCTCGCTCTCCTCCAGGCCATGAAGGAGGCCGACCTTGGGGTGACCTGGAGCGGGTATATCCGAACCAGCCTCATCTCGCCGGAGATGGCCTCCCTTATGGTTGAGTCCGGTATGGGCGACCTCGAGGTCGCCATTACCTCCGGCTCCCAGGAGATCCTCGACTCCCTCCGGATGGGCTTCCGCCTCGAGGGGCTCATGGAGGGGTGCCGGAACCTGAAAAATGCCGGCTACCGGGGAAAGATCATTCTCAACTACTCTTTGAACGCCCCCGGAGAGACCCCCGAAACGCTGGCCCAGGCGGTCGAAAGCTACGAGGAGATCTGCCGGATCTTCGGACCGGAAAATGTCTATCCCATGGTTTTCTTCCTGGCGGTCCAGCCGCACACGAGCTTCGAGAAGCGCCTTATGCGGGAAGGATGGCTCTCTCCGGACTATGACCCCATCTCCCTCAACCCCTGGACGATCCGTAAGCTCCTCTACAACCCGGGCCCCCTGGGCGAGCTGATCGCCCGGGCCTGCCTCCTGGCCTGGGACATCGAACCGATGGCCATGGGGCGGGTGGTGATGCGCGAGATCAAGAAGTCCCTGGGCGAGCGTACACTCTCTGCAAAGGACTCCCTGGCAGTCGGAGCCTCCTGATGGACGGGATTCTTCCCGGCCCTCTCCCGGAAGGCTTCCGCGCCCTCCCGGGCCCCTTCCGCGTTCTTCTCGGCCAGGACGGAACTCTCACGCGTTCCCTGTCGTTTCTGACGGGGGAGGCGGTGTCGGTCGAGCCGGTCTCCCTTCCCGAGAGTGTTCAGGGTCTTCGAAAGGTCTACCTCCGGGTTCCCTCGGCAGGGAGGCTGGTCTTTGCGAGGACCCGGGTCCTCGCCATGCCTCCTCCGCCTGATGACCGCTGGATGATCTCCCTCATGAAGGGCGACCTGGCTATCGGAGGGTCCATGGAGGCCCGCTTCGGTCCTCTCCAGAAGGAGGACTACTCTATTTATGCCTCTCCGGCTCCCTTCGACCCGGATGCGGCCGAGAGGGATGGGATTTTCTGGACCCGCTCCTACCGGATGACCGCGGCCTCGGGGGCCTCGCTTCTGATCGAGGAGTTCTTTCTTAAGGCTCTTCTTGCTCTGGCAGGAGGACTCCCCCAGTGAGAAAAAGGCTTCGCGATACCCTGGAGCTGATCCGCTTCGACCGTCCGGTGGGGACGCTTCTCCTCTTTCTTCCGTCCGGATGGGCGATCCTTCTCGCCAGGCCAGGTGAGACCGCCTGGGGATGGATGGCGCTCTTTCTTCTCGGGGCCTTCCTGACCCGGTCCGCCGGCTGTGTGGTAAACGATCTCCTCGACCGGGAGATCGACCGGAAGGTCGCAAGGACCCGCGGCCGTCCCCTGGCCGACGGCAGGCTTTCCGTCCGCTGGGCCGTGGGGGTCTTTCTTTTTCTGACGGCGCTCGCCGCCTCCCTTCTTCCCTTTTTCTCGGAGAAGGCCATCCTCGTGGCGGTCGCAGGATACGGGACGGCGGTGGTCTACCCCCTGATGAAGCGCTTCTTCCCCCTTCCCCAGCTCTTCATGGGGATCCCCTTCGGGGCAACGGCTCCCCTCGTGGCCTGGGTCCAGCTGACGGGGGGGATACAGACGAAAGGGCTTCTTGTGGCAGCAGCCGGGCTCTTCTGGGCGACGGCCTACGACCTGATCTATGCCGTGGCGGACCTTCCCGACGACCGCAAGGCAGGGGTTCGCTCCGGGGCGGTGACCTTCGGCGACAACCTCTGGGCCGTCTTCCTGTTCTTTGCCGTCCTGTCGGGACTCTTTCTCTGGGAGGCCGGGCAGACCCTGCCCCGTTCTGGGTGGCTCCTCTGGACGATTCTTCTGTTTCTTGGAACGGTGGCGCTTCAGGCGATGAAGATGAGGAAAGGGTTGGGCCAGGGCGAACCGATGGCACTCTTTCGCTCCCATGTGACCCTGGGGGCCCTTCTCATGGCCGGGTTCTGGATGTCGACGCCGACACTGGTCTGACATTGGCCGGGTGGGGGATCGCTCCCTGATCATTTTGCCACTGGAGGATCGCCCTCCGTACATTTGTGGGAGAAACCAAAAACCGATCCGGACATAACCGAATCGGAAAATTGGCGGGGGAGTCGCCCCGGGAGTGCGTGCCATGTTCCGGGGAGGACAGGCCGCAATGGCTGGCGGGGGGAAGTCCCGCTCCACATTTAAAGAGAAAGGAGAAGCGCATTCCATCTTCCGGCGTAAACGCCGAGGCTAGAAATCGCGCGACAAAAAATATGAGCGGATCATTGAAACGGACGACGGCAGGACTTTTTGCCGGGCTGGCGCTTCTGTCTTTCGGACTTGTTCCGGGGGCAAGGGCCTTCGCCGCAACCATCAAGGTGACGAGCCCCGACTTCAGAAACGGGGCAACGATCACGAACCGCCATGTCTTCTCGAGCTTTGGCTGTTCCGGAGAAAACGTCTCCCCTGAGATCCGGTGGGGGCGTCTCCCCAAGGGAACCCGCTCGGTCGCGGTGACGGTCTATGATCCCGATGCTCCGACCGGGTCGGGTTGGTGGCACTGGGTCGTCTACAACATTCCTCCGAAGGTCCACAGCCTTCCGGAGGGAGTCGGGACGAAGGACGGGAAGGGGCTTCCTGCCGGAGCCGTCCAGGGGGTGACCGACTTCGGGGCTCCCGGATACGGAGGTCCGTGTCCTCCCAAGGGAGACCGCCCACACCACTACATCGTGACCGTCTACGCGCTCAAGACATCGAAGCTTTCAGTGGGACCGGGAGCCTCGCCCGCGCAGATCGGCTACTTCATCCACTTTGCGACCCTTGCCAAGGGACGCCTCGTCGGCCGCTACGGGCGGTAGAGGGGTTTCTCCGACCCGGGGGAATCATTTAACTATCCGGTACAGAAATAGAAAATAATTTATTTCTGCTTCAGTCCGAAGGGGTTGCGAATTTCTGTGTCGTGGAGTATTCTTTACGAAACGGCGTTGCCACTTTTGCCGCCTGAACTCTTACATTATCCTGACTGGAGGTTCCAGAATGGCTCCTATCCAAACCGTTGCAAACTGGACGGCGCTCGAGTATGTGATTCCGGTCGCCCTCGGGTTTGCCATCGTCGCAGGTTGGTTTATGGCGATCTCCTCGATCTACTCCAACCCCGACGCCAAGTAGTCTCTTTTCCGTGGCAATCGTTTCGGTCGTGACCGTCTGATGCGCCTTGTCTCGGAAATCAAGAAGATGTGGACCGATGCCCGGCCGATATTTTTTATATTGGCCGGTGTTATCGGTCTTTTTTTGTTGCTTCTTGGCTCCATGATCTGGGGCCTTGCGGGCAACGATTCCTTTTCGAACTATCCCCACGAGACCCCCGCACCGTCCTCCTCATCGCCCCGATAGCCTTCCGGACTTTTGTCGCTGTAACTCTGGCCGTTTTCCTGCCGTCTCTTTGTATCTCTTCTGCCCCTCTTTGGATGACGAAAACCTGCCCCAGGGGAAAACGGGTTCCTTGGCAGGTCCACGGGCCTCTCCTTTGGATCTTAACTTGGTATCCCAAAATTCGGGTCAGGACAGATTTTGTGCCGTCTGCTCAGCTTGAGACCCAGGCCGCCAACGAATATCAATTATCCTGCCAAAAGGAAATCTTCTCCGGCCGGTTCCCTCTGCAGGATCTGCCCCGGGGAAAGAGTCATTGGCGGTGGCGAACGAATTGCCATTGCCCCTGAGGAAAAACACCTTTAGGATTTTCATCCTGCAACTCTTCCAAATGACCTTCTTCCGGCAAAAACTCACGACAAGGCTGATGACGAAAGACATTCCCGGAGTTATGGGTCCTCTCGTGGCCCCGCTTTAGGAGTGCCGAGCCACTCCCTGTCAGGTTTTTTCGATAGTGCTTGAACTGTCATGGCTCTTGCAGGTATTCTGAAAGGATGTATCCCGTCTCCCCCCGCAGGTCTTGATGGGGAGGAGGCGAGGGATCGACCGGAGAAACGAGAAGGAATTTCGAAAGGATCGCCTCATGGCAGAAAAGGAAGGCATGACCCCGCTCGAGAAGAGAACGCTTGCGGGGCTCAGCCTCATATTTGCAATTCGTATGTTCGGTCTTTTTATCGTTTTGCCCGTGATCAGCCTCTATGCGAGAGCACTTCCCGGGGCCGACCCCCTCTGGCTGGGTCTGGCTCTCGGAGGGTATGGCCTCTCCCAGGCAATCTTCCAGGTTCCCTTTGGCATGCTCTCCGACCGCTTCGGACGAAAGCCCGTGATCGTCTCGGGCCTTCTCATCTTTGCCGTAGGGTCGGTCATGGCGGCGACGGCCCACAGCGTTTTCGGCCTTTTTGTCGGCCGTCTTGTCCAGGGGGGAGGCGCCGTCGCCTCGGTGGTCATAGCTCTCATGGCCGACCTGACCCGGGAGGAGTACCGGACCCGGGCCATGGCCGGTATCGGGGTCTCCATCGGACTTTCCTTTGCTGTCGGCATGGTGGTGGGGCCGATCGTCGGCGCCGCCTACGGCGTCTCCTCGCTCTTCTGGCTCACGGCCACGCTCGCCCTTCTTGGCATCGCCATCATTCTTTTCGTGGTGCCATCCCCTGTGGGGGCGGTCCACAAGAACGAGATGGAGCTTTCCTTCTCCCAGCTGGGATACGTCCTGAAAAATCCCGCACTCCTCCGGATAGACATTTCCGTCTTCGCCCTCCATCTCTTCCTGACGGCCGTCTTCGTCAGCTTCCCCGTGCTCCTGCAGAAATACATTCCGCCCTCCGGGATGTGGAAGGTCTATCTTCCCGTGATCCTGGGGGGGATGTTCCTCATGGTTCCGGCCATGATCGTGGCCGAGAAGCGCAAGAAGCTGAAGCTCGCATTCCAGATCGCCGTCGGATTCATCGTCGCAAGCTTCGCGATCTTCCTTGCGGGCTACCAGACCGAAGTGGGACTGATCGCGGGACTCGCTGTCTTCTTTATCGGCTTCAATCTTCTCGAGCCCCTCATGCCCTCCATCATGACCCGGTTCGTCCGGACCCGGACCCGCGGGACCTCCTCGGGGGTCTTCAACATGAGCCAGTTCATGGGGGCCTTTATCGGAGGGGTTCTGGGGGGAGGGCTTGTCTCCGTTTCCAACACGGCCCTCTTTACAGGTCTTCTCCTGATCTCCGTGGTCTGGCTTGTCATCGCCCTCGGGCTCACCGACCCGAACCTTCTCGAGACCTTCGAGCGGGCCGTCGGGGAGGGGCTCCATGATCCCCTGCCCGTCATACGCCAGATGGGAGAGATGTCCGGGGTGATCGACTGCCGCTATCGGGATGCGGAGAAGATCCTCTGGGTCAAGTACCTCCGGGACCGGATCACACCCGAAGATCTCGAACGGAAGCTGGCCGGACTTCTCGAAGCCTAGACGTCCAAAGGGGCGCTCGTGACTCCCATCCAGAGATTCCGCCTCTCCCTTCTTCTCTTCGTCCTTCTTATCGGAGGCGGGACGCTCGGCTATATGGAAATCGAGGGCTGGGGATGGCTCGACGCCCTCTTCATGACCGTCATCACCCTTTCGACGGTCGGGTATCAGACTGTCCACCACCTGGACCGTTCCGGCATTTTTTTTACCATGGGGCTGATCGTGGTCGGGGTGGGAACGCTCGGCTACGCCATCGCTACCCTTTCCGAGACGATTCTCGAAGGGCATCTGAAGAACTTCTGGGGAGGCCGCAAGATGGAGCGGACGATCGACAAGATGGAGCACCATGTGATCATCTGCGGCTTCGGGCGGATCGGGTCGCTGACGGTTCCAGCCCTCCATGCCCAGGGGATCCCCTTCGTGGTCGTCGAGGAGAATCCCGATCTCGTCAAGGAGATCCTCGACCTGAAATACCCCGTCGTCATCGGGAACGCCACCGAAGAGGGAGTGCTGAAGAAGGCCGGCATCGACCGGGCATCGGCCCTTCTCGTGACCCTTTCTTCCCGGGTTGCCGATGCGGCCTATATCGTGATGAGCACGAGAATCGACCATCCGGGACTCACCATCATCGCGGTCGCCAACGACTCCCGGACCGAGGCCAAGCTCCTTCGGGCAGGGGCCAGCAAGGTCGTCTCCCCCTTCATCCTCGGGAGCCACCGCATGGTCATGGCGCTGACCCAGCCGACCCTTCTCGATGTCATGGACGTTGTGAGCGGCAGGGACGGGATGGGACTCTCATTCGAGGAGCTCGTCATCCCGGAGGAGTCGGCTTTCTGTGATCACTCGATCGCCGAGATCGCAAAAAAATACGGGTTTCGTTCACACATTATCGCCATTCGTCCCTCCGGAGGTAAGAATTTTGTCCTTCCGACCGCACAGAGCGTCCTGCGCGGCAACGACCAGGTTGTCCTGATCGGATCGCGCGATGAGATCGCGAGAATCAGGGAGCTGATGGATCGCTCGGGGGAAAAGGCTTGACGGGGGACAACAGGGAGATCGGGAAAGGAAGAGGGGCGTGAGAAAGGATGAGGGGGCCGAGCAGGAGCCAAGGCCCGTTTCGATGAAGGAGTGGGTCTCCCGGGGGAGCCAGGTCCTGATGGGCAACGTGACCCGCGAGGAACTCGTCTTCAGGAAGGGAAGGGGCTCCTGGCTCTATACCGTCGAGGGTGATGCCTATCTCGACTTTCTAGGGGGGGTGGCGATCCACGTTCTCGGCCACTGCCACCCCAAGGTGACGGTGGCGGTCCAGAAGCAGGCCCAGCGGCTTCTTCACACCTCCAACCTCTACTACCATCAGCCCCAGATCCTCCTTGCGGAGTTCCTCGTGCGGGAAACCTTCGCCGACCGGGTCTTCTTTGCCAACTCCGGAACGGAGGTCGTCGAGGCGGCCATCAAGCTCGCCCGGCGCTTCGGCGCCGCCTCCGGGCGCTACGACCTTCTTGGCCTTGAGGGGAGCTTCCACGGACGGACGCTGGGCGCCCTCTCCCTGACCGGCCAGAAGAAGATCCGCGAAGGGATCGGACCAATTCCGGAGGGTTTTTCCTGGGCCCCCTATAACGACTTTGAGGGGGTCCTCGCGAAGGTCACGGAGCGGACGGCGGCGATCTTTGTCGAGCCCGTCTTAGGCGAAGGGGGCGTGATTCCTGCGGACCCCGTCTTTCTGAAAAAGCTCCGGACCTTCACCCGCGACCGGCAGATCCTTCTCGTCTTCGACGAGATCCAGACCGGCATCGGCCGGACGGGAAGCCTCTTTGCCTACCAGGATCTCGACGTGGTGCCCGACGTGCTCCTGTCGGCCAAGGCTCTGGGAGGGGGGCTTCCCCTGGGAGCCCTGCTGACAACGGAGGAGCTTTCCACCTTCCTTCCGCCCGGCTCGCACGGCTCGACCTTCGGGGGCAACCCCCTGTCCTGTGCGGCGGGGCTCGCCGTCCTCGAGACCCTCTACGAGGAGGGCTACCTCCCCTCGGGAGGGGCCCGGATGTCTTCCGTCCTCTGGGAGGAGCTGGCAACCCTGGCTCGTCGCCACCCGGAGTGGCTCCTTTCTGTTCGCGGCCGGGGGATGATGATCGGCCTTGTCCTTCCCGGACAGGCCTCCGAGGTCAAGGCACGCTTTCTCGAGGTGGGGGTTCTGGTCAATGCCGCCTCTTCCGAGGTTATCCGGATCCTTCCCCCCGTGAACCTCTCGATCGAGGAGATCGAATTTTTCATCGAACGGGCGGACAGAGTTTTTTCCTCCATGGGCCGCCCGTCGGGAGGAGTCAAATGAAACACCCCTTTGGTCGCTCCTTTCTGACGCTTCTCGACCATTCGCCCTCGTCCCTCCGGGCCATCCTCGACCTCGCGGCGCGGATCGAAGCCTCCCCCGAAGATTTCAGGAAGCCCCTCGAATGGAAGACGGTGGGCCTTCTCTTCGAAAAGAGCTCGACGCGCACCCGGCTCTCCTTCGAAGCCGGTATCCGGCAGCTGGGCGGGGGGAGCCTTTTTCTCGGATCGGACATCCAGCTTGCGCGGGGAGAGTCGATCGAGGATACCGCCCGGGTCATGAGCGCCTATCTCGACATGGTCGTTATCCGCACCTTCGGCCACGACAGGATCGAGGCCTTCGCCCGGTCCTCCTCGATCCCGGTGATCAACGGCCTCACCGATGGCCATCACCCCTGCCAGGCCCTCTCGGACTTCTACTACATGGAGAAGGTCTTCGGCCGTCTGACAGGCCTCGCCATGGCCTTTGTGGGAGACGGGAACAACATGGCCAGATCCCTTGCCGAGGGGGCGGCGCTCCTCGGCGTCCACTTCACCCTGGCGGCTCCGGAGGGATACCGTCTTCCTGAAGAGGAGGTGGCTGCCCTCGACAGGTTGGCCCGGAAGTCGGGCGGATCGGTTCGCGTGGTAGCCGACCCGAAGGAGGCGGCCCGCGGGGCTCACGTTCTCTACACCGATGTCTGGACCAGCATGGGGCAGGAGGCCGAATCGGCCCGTCGGGAAAAGGCCTTCCTGGGATATGTGATCGACGAAAGCCTTCTTTCCGTGGCCGATCCCTCCGCCATCGTCTTGCACTGTCTTCCGGCCTACCGGGGGAAGGAGATTACTGCGGAGGTCATTGACGGTCCGCGCTCGAGGGTCTTCGAGCAGGCGGCCGCACGGCTTCCGCTTCAGAAAGCCATCATGATGTACTGCATGGAAAGGGATGGGGAATGAGCCAGAGCAAGGAGAAGGCAGGAGCCGGGAACCCGAAGAAGGTGGTTCTGGCCTATTCGGGAGGTCTCGATACCTCGGTGGCGATCGTGTGGCTCAAGAAGACCTACGGGTGCGAGGTGATCTGCTACTGCGCCGATCTGGGCCAGGGCGAGGATCTGGGTGAGGTGGCCAAAAAGGCCTGGGCCTCCGGCGCCTCCGACGTGGTGGTCGTCGATCTCAGGGAGAGCTTTGTCCGGGAATTCATCTTTCCCATGATCGCCTCCGGGGCGGTTTATGAGGACGGATACCTGCTCGGAACCTCGATTGCCCGTCCCCTCATCGCCCGCGCCCAGATGGAGATCGCCCGCGAGCGGGGCGCCGATGCCGTCAGTCACGGGGCGACAGGCAAGGGCAACGACCAGGTCCGCTTCGAGCTGGCCTGCTACTACTTCGACCCCAAGATCCGGATCATCGCCCCCTGGCGCCTCTGGGACTTCACCAGCCGCTCCGAGCTCATCAACTATTCGAAGGAAAACGGCATCCCTGTGACGGCGACCCTCGAGAAACCCTACAGCGTCGACCGCAACATTTTCCATACGAGCTACGAGGGGGGCATCCTCGAGGATCCCTGGGTGGCGCCGCCGGAGGAGATCTTCCAGATGACCCGGGATCCCCGGACCGGCCCGGAGACCCCCGAAGAGGTGACGGTCTCCTTCGAGAAGGGCGTTCCGATCGCCATAAACGGGGCCCTTCTGACCCCGCTCGAGATCATGGAGAAGGCCAACACCCTCGGTGCCCTCCACGGCATCGGCCGGATCGACCTCGTGGAGAGCCGGTTCGTGGGGATGAAGTCCCGGGGGGTCTACGAGACCCCGGGGGGAACCCTTCTCCATGCCGCCCACCGTGCCCTCGAGACCCTGACCCTCGACCGGGAGGTTCTGGCGCTCAAGGCCCAGATCATGCCCCAGTACGCCCGCCTCATCTACAACGGCTTCTGGTTCTCGCCGGAGCGGCTGGCCCTCTACGACCTCATCAGCCATACCCAGCACCGGGTCACCGGTGACGTCCGGCTCCTCCTTTACAAGGGGGGGATCCGTGTAGCGGGGCGGCGATCTCCCTACTCCCTCTACCGGAAGGATCTCGCCACCTTCGAGACCGACTCGGTCTACCGCCAGTCCGATGCCGACGGCTTTATCCGCATCCAGGCGCTGAGGCTCAAGCTCTTTTCCGACCAGGAGGGGGCCACGCCTTGACGGACCGGGTGACGGAGAAGGACGGAGGCCCCCTTCCGGGCAAACCCTGGGGCGGGCGCTTTGCCGAGTCGACGGACAAGGAGGTCGAGGCCTTCACCGAGTCGATCTCTTTCGACAAGAGGCTTTTTCGGGAGGACATCGAAGGCTCCCGGGCCCATGCCCGCATGCTTGCCCGGGTGGGCCTTCTCTCCGCTCAAGAGCTCTCCCTGATCCTCTCTGGCCTCGACAAGGTGGAGGCCGAATTCTCGTCCGGGGGGGTGGAGCTCCGGACCGACTGGGAGGACATCCACATGCATGTGGAAAAGCGCCTCGTCCACCACGCCGGTCCGGCCGGACTCAAGATCCATACCGCCCGGAGCCGGAACGACCAGGTCGCACTCGATCTGCGGCTCTTCGTTAGGAGAACGGCCGGAGAGATCCTTCGGGAGCTCGACCGGCTCCTGGGGGCGACGCTTCGGGCCGGCTACCGCTACCGGGAGCTAATCCTTCCCGCCTACACCCATACCCAGCAGGCCCAGCCCGTCTCGGGGGGGTACTACTTCGGGGCTTATGCCGAACGACTCCTGCGGGACAGAAAACGGCTCTTCGGAGTTCTGGAGAGCGCGGCTCTCTGCCCCCTGGGCTCGGGGGCCCTCGCGGGGACGACCCTTCCCATCGACCGGGAGGGGGTGGCCGCCGAACTGGGATTTTCCGGGGTGACGAGAAACGGGCTCGACACGGTGGGCGACCGGGACTTTGTGGCCGACTTCCTCCATGCGCTCTCGCTTCTCATGGTCCACCTCTCGGGCTGGGCAGAGGAGTGGGTTCTCTGGTCGACCCGGGAGTTCGGGATGGTCCGCCTTCCCGACCGCCTGCTGACCGGCTCCTCCATGATGCCCCAGAAGAAGAATCCCGACATTCTCGAGCTGGTTCGGGGGAAGACGGGGCGAGTCATCGGCGACTATACGGCACTTCTTGTCCTTCTCAAGGGCCTTCCCCTCTCCTACAACCGCGATCTGCAGGAGGACAAGGAGGCGCTCTTCGACGCCGTCGACACCGTCTCCGGCTCCCTTCGCATGATGAGCCTCGCGGTGGAGGGGATGTCCTTCGAGACGGGAAGAATCGCAGAGATCCTTTCAAAGACGGAGCTACTTGCTACAGATATCGCCGAAGACCTCGTCAGGCTTGGGGTTCCGTTTAGGGAGGCCCATGCCATCGTCGGCCGGATCGTGGCCCATGCCGCAGAGAGGAACCTGGCTCTCGAGAGGCTTCCTGACGCCGACCTGAGGCTTTTCTGCGACCGATTTCCTCCGGACTATGCCGCGACGCTTTCGCCTGCGGGCTCGGTTAGCCGTCGCTCCCACACGGGAGGGCCGGCGCCTGAGACGGTGGTCCGGCGTCTTGCCGAGATCTGGCAGGAGGTTTTCGGTGTCATTCCTGAATGGCCTGAGTGGCCCGAACAGGCAGAACGGGAGAGCCGTCCGTGAAGGCCGTGAAAGATCGCCTCTCCCGGCGACTCTTTCCCGCGGTCCTTCTCCTGGCGTTTGGACTGGGGGGATGTGGGATCGAGGGCACCCCGATTCCTCCGGAAAACGTTCCCCCGGAGACCCCCCTGGAGGCCCCGGCCAAGAAGACGGCTCCTCCCCAGACCCCTGCAGAACCCCAGAAGGGGGGAGGGGGGATGGACCAGGAGGAGCCCGATGGAGGATTTCCCGACAAGTGAGATCTCTCCGTCAAAAAAACGGATGCCGGCAGAGTGGGAGCCCGGCGGATCTTGACGATGATCGATAGAGGGTCCCCCCGGGGGGACGAAACGGGAGGGGGCGGCGGAGAAGCCGCTCCTTGTCGCACATCATAAAGAGGGAGCACAGAGCGTGAGTTCATTCCAGTATCAGGACGGCCGTCTATACGTTGAAAATCTTCCCGTGGAGGAGATCGTGGAGAAGGAGGGCTCCCCTCTCTACATCTACAGCAAAAAAGCCCTTGTCGAACGGATCCGGTCCTACCGTGACGCCTTCGCCTCCCAGCCGACCCTTGTGGCCTACGCCATGAAGGCCAACGGCAACCTCGCCATCCTCTCCCTTCTGGCGAAGGAGGGGGCCGGCATCGATGTGGTCTCGGGGGGAGAGCTCTTCCGGGCCCGCAAGGCCGGGATCCCCGGCGAGAAGATCGTCTTCGCAGGGGTGGGGAAGAGCCGGGAGGAGATCGCCTATGCTCTCCGGGAAAAGATCCTCATGTTCAACATCGAGAGCCAGGACGAGCTCGACCATATCAGCCAGGTGGCGGTCGAGATGGGGACCCAGGCGCCGGTGGCCCTGCGGGTGAATCCGGACGTGGATCCCAAGACCCATCCCTATATCTCCACCGGCATGAAGAAGTCCAAGTTCGGAATCCCCGTCGAGCGGGCGGTGGCAGAGTACCAGAGGGCTTCGAAGCTTCCGGGGATAAAGATCGTCGGCATCCACCAGCACATTGGATCACAGCTGACGGAGATCTCTCCCTTCCGGGATGCCTTCGACCGCCTCCTGGCCTTCCACAGCGAGCTCGCGGGTGCGGGTGTCCGGGTGACCCACCTCGACCTGGGCGGGGGCCTCGGCATTCGCTACCAAAGCGAGGAGCCTCCGACGCCGGCCGACCTGGCCGCCCTCGTCCTTCCCCGGGTGAAGGATCTCGGCGTGACCCTCGTCCTCGAGCCGGGCCGGTCCATCGTCGGAAATGCCGGGATCCTGGTGACCCGGGTCCTCTATCGCAAGACGACGGCCGTGAAGAGCTTCGTCATCGGCGATGCCGGGATGAACGACCTCCTTCGCCCCTCCCTCTACGGAGCCCATCACGATCTTCTTCCCGTCCGGGAAAAGAAGGGCGAGACAATCAAGGGCGACCTTGTGGGCCCCATCTGCGAGACGGGAGACTTTCTCGCCACCGACCGGGAGATGCCGGACTTTGTTTCGGGCGATCTCATTGCGGTCATGAGCGCCGGGGCCTATGGATTTTCCATGGCCTCGAACTACAATGCCCGGCCGCGTCCGGCTGAGGTACTAGTCGACGGCGGCTCCTACCGGGTGGTCCGGGACCGGGAAAGCTTTGAGGATCTCGTGCGGGGAGAACGGGTGTGAACTCCGCCGACACGCACCACGATGATGACGAGGACGACGACGAGGACCGGTCCCTGGCCCCTCCCCGCCGGGAGGGGAAGGGCTGCTTTCTCGTCCTGATCGTTCTCTCGGCCATCCCTGTCGTCTTCTTTCTCCTGACCTTTCTCGGGGGAAACTATCTGACCTATGTCTACATGCGCCACTTTGCCGTGGACCGGGGTCTGTCTGCGCGGCGTCCTCCGGAGGTGCCCCTTCCGGAATTTCTTGGGGACATAAAGGACTTCGACCGCTTCTACGATGCGGGCAACCGGGGAACGATCCCCGGCCGGGACATTGTGAACCTCTCCTCCGAGCTCAAGAACATGATGAGCTATCCGGGGCCGGTGAGGCCCGAGGTTCTCCGGGAGGTCGATAGACACGCCCGGGAGGTCATGCAACAATATCATATCGACGGGGGCGGGCCGGTCTCCCGCTAGGGAGGCACCGCCTTCCCTCTTATCGGGAGAATCTCTCCCGCCATCTCCTTGCAAGGAGGAAACAAAGGGTGTTCGCAGGCTCCATGGTGGCGCTGGTCACGCCGTTCGAAAATGACCGTGCAGGGCAGGGGGGACGGCTCGACGAGAAGTCTCTCCGCCACCTCGTGGACTTTCATGTGAAGGAGGGGACGCGGGTCATCGTTCCGGTCGGAACGACAGGAGAGTCCGCGACGCTGACACACGAAGAGCACGAGAAGGTGATCCGCATCGTCGTCGAGCAGGCGGCAGGGCGCGTGAAGGTTCTTGCCGGGACGGGATCGAACAGCACGGAAGAGGCGGTGGCTCTGACGAAGGCCGCCCAGAAAACCGGCGCAGACGGGGCTCTGGTGATCACCCCGTACTACAACCGTCCGACGCAGGAGGGCCTTGTCCGACACTATGAGACGCTGGCCTCCCGGGTCGCTTTTCCCATGGTGATCTACAACGTTCCGGTGCGTACCGGGGTCAACATGCTTCCCGAGACGGTCGCCCGGCTCGCCGGGATCCAGGCCTATGTCGGCGTAAAGGAGGCCTCGGGCAGCATCTCCCAGGTGATCGATCTCATGGACCGCCTCGAGGGCCGCATGGCGGTTTACTCCGGCGACGATGTCCTCACCTATCCGATCCTCGCCCTGGGAGGGCACGGAACGATCTCCGTCTCGGCCAATCTCGTTCCCCGGAAGATGGCCGATCTCTGCGACAAGGCGCTTACGGGCGACCTTGCCGGAGCGCTGGCGATCCATCGGGAGCTGGTGCCCCTTCACCGGGCATTGGGGCTCGAGACCAACCCCATCCCCATCAAGACGGCGATGGAGATCGCCGGGATCATGGGGGGGGCGTTGCGGCTTCCGCTCATCCCCATGGAGATAGCGAACCGGGCCCGGCTGGAAAAAGTTCTTTCTGCCCTGGGGATACCCGGAAAAGGCGCGAAATGAAGTCCGATCGAACGAAGGTGGCCCTCGTCGGCGCAGGAGGGCGGATGGGCCGGGAGATCTCGGAGGTTTTGCTCGAGGACCAAAGGCTGTGTCTCGGGGCGGCAATCGAGTCCTCCCGATCGCCTCTTTCGGGTCGTCCGGTTCCGGGATATTCGGAGATCGTCTTCGAATCCGATCTCGCCTCGGCACTTTCCCGGTGCGAGGTGGGCATCGATTTTTCCCAGCCGGAGGGACTCCGGTCGACCGTCGGGGCCTTTGTCGAATTCCGGGTCCCTCTTGTGATCGGAACGACCGGCCTGACGCCGGAGGATCGGGAGTTCGTGCGGGAGATGGGAGCGCATATTCCGATTCTCTGGTCTCCGAACATGAGCCTGGGGGTCAACCTCCTGGCCCTTCTTGCCGGACAGGCCGCCCGGAGCCTCGAAGGATTCGACTGCGAGATCCTCGAGATCCATCACCGCCACAAGAAGGATGCTCCGAGCGGCACGGCGCTCTTTCTTGGCGAGGCGGTCGCTCAGGCCCGGGATCAGGCTCTCTCCAAGACAGGCGTCTTTGTCCGGCACGGATTGACGGGCGAACGGGAGCCCAATGCCATCGGAGTGATGGCCTTGCGGGGCGGGGATGTTCCCGGCGACCATACCGTCTTCTTTCTCGGGCCCGGAGAACGTCTTGAACTGACCCACCGCGCGGAAAGCCGGGAGGTCTTTGCGCGGGGAGCGGTGAGGGCGGCCGCCTTCCTTCTGGGGCGGACCCCCGGGTTCTATACCATGGCCGACGTCCTTCTCTCCGGGGAGTCTCCGGGAGCATGAGAGGGATTCCCGGAGGTCTTCGAAAGGGGGATCTCTTCGTCCGCTATCGCAGAAAAGGGGAGCGGCGGATTTTTGCCGGGATTCTTCGCCCGGACGGAGAGATCGCCTCCCGAGACGGCAGGGTCGACCGGCCCGGAGAGGTCTTTTGGCTCCCGCCGGTCACTCCGGGGAAGATTGTCGCGGTGGGCCTAAACGATCGGGAGCATGCCCTCGAGATGGGGAAGCCCCTGCCCCGGGAACCGCTTCTCTTTCTGAAGGCGGTCTCCTCCCTCGGGGCCCATTGCGGGGAGGTCGTCTATCCGGCGGTCTCCACCCGGGTCGACTTCGAAGGGGAGATCGCCCTGATCGTGGGGCGCCGTGCCGATCATATCGCTCCCCGCGAGGCCGAAAAACATCTTTTCGGGATCTGCGCCGCCAACGACATCACCGCCCGGGACATCCAGTCGTCGGATATTCAGTACACCCGGGCGAAGTCCTTTCCCGGCTTCTGCCCCGTGGGTCCGGCCGTTCTTGTCGGGGGGACGCCGCAGGGCTGTTCGGTGGTGACGCGGGTGAACGGAAAGGTGCGACAAAAGGGTCATGTCTCTTCCCAGATCTTCGGCTGGGAGGATCTCTTGAGCTACATCAGCCACATGATGCCGCTCGATCCCGGGGATATTGTCCTCACAGGGACCTACCGGGGCGTGGGGGCGGTTCTTCCCGGAGACGTCGTCACCGTCGAGGTCTCCGGAACGGGAATCCCGCTTAAAAGCACGATCGTGGCCGATCCCCGGCCCGGACTTTTTTCTCTCTGGCCTGGAAAGAAATCAGCGCCATCTGAACATTTGTCCGCGCATTCCCCTTCTTAGGCCGTAGGCCAAGAGGGGGTCAAGCGGACGATCAGTCTTTATTTCCGCCCTGCCTTGAGGTATCCTCTTCCCATGCAGACCGGCAACCGCTTTC
>Ga0078972_1003197_pt1 | contig 50065 bp, 39 predicted proteins | sample YelNatPaOPGAMG01_FD_67568 | JGI IMG/M metagenome (GOLD analysis project Ga0078972, IMG submission 67568) | Hot spring thermophilic microbial communities from Obsidian Pool, Yellowstone National Park, USA - OP-RAMG-01 (SPADES assembly) (version 2) | ecosystem: Environmental > Aquatic > Thermal...
GTATGGGGCATTTCTGAACTTACTATCATTACCGTCGTAAAAATTCGGTTCCCACATGGTCCATAATGCAAGGAAATCGGGATTTTGGGCGGCGTATTTTTTTAAAAGTTCAACCACTTTGTTTCTATTTGCTTTTTCCTTATAGTAAACAATTGATTGGGTTGTTAAAGACCTTGCAGTCATAATAGCCTTGATAAAGAAACTCTCAACTTCGCCGGCGGCATTGCGCGATTGCTGTATGGCTATCCATTTGGAATCCTCGTAGGTTTTATCCCGCTGACTAACTCCAATATAAAAATAAAGGAAAAGAAAGGCACATGCAGTGAGTATTGCAGCGGCAATAGAAAGAATATACTTGGATTTAGAACTATTCTGATTCATTGGTTTAATATAATAACCGCTTCAAGTTAAATATATTTATTCAATATATGCAAGAAAAAATGATATATGTTATGCTTTTGTAAATTTCTTTCTGACAAACGAAATATTATAGCCTGGTTTAGTTAGATTCTTGGTTGTTACACTTTGATTGAAACAAACAAGAATAGCCCTGCTAAGGGCTATTCTTGAATAGGTTTACATGTTTTTACTAGTTTTCGCGAAGGACATACTCGTCGTATTCCAGCTCAAAGCGCAGCTTATGCCGCGATTCTTCCTGTGCCAATTGTTTGAACAGGTCTTTGTATTCCTGCTTGTCAACTCGCTCGGAAAGGGTTAGGTATAGCTTGAAAGCCGCTTTTTCGCGTTTCATAGCCAAAACAAGTGCTTGCTCGTAGGTCATGTCATCGCGTTCGGGGTCGAGCACTGTGTAGTCGGCAATTTTTAGGTCAGCCACCTTTTCCTTGGGTAGGGTAACTATGCCCTCCTCTTTGATCTTAGTGAGTCGGGCTTTGTGCCCCATTTCCTCCCGGGCGAATTGTTCAAATATTTGCCGCATATCGTTGTTGCGGGCATTGCCGGCCAAGCGGTTGTAGAAATCAACCGCATCCTGTTCGCGGGCAATGGCAAAGTCCAGAATATCGTTAATGTTGGTGAACTCTTTCATGGCTATGGGTTTTAGCGTTATTCAATTTGTTCTCAAAATCAATATCAAAGTTATGCATCAAATAGTTACAACCAGCTTGGAATTGAAGGAATTGTCCCTCGTTGTTGGTTTGAGTGAATGGCAATTTGGTTGGTGTACCAGTTTGTGGCAGTAACGATAGAATTTCGGTTTGGATATCGTAAATATCGGAAGGACCTGTAACTCCAAGTTTTTGAAGTAGGGTGGTAAGAACATTGGCAGTAGTAAATTCAACCTTTGGCTTTATGCCTGCCTCAAATTGCTGGATGGTATGGTTGGTGTTGGTAAACGAACCGCCACTCTCAAACCAAAGCGATGCGGGTATGATAATATCGGCCTGTTGGGCTGTTTCGGTTAAAAAGCTATCGATTACCACCTTGAACTTTACTTTTTGTAACAATTCCAAGATGGCAGCTTTATGCTTTGCAGTTCCAACGGGGTCTTCGCCTACAATAAAGATGTTAGATACACTTCCCTTCTCAAGCATTTCGGGTATGCTATTGAACTTACTGGGTAGGTTATCAATACCCCATTTGGCTTTAAGCTTGTTGGTGAAGGTTTGGTTAGTTAACTCTTGTAGGCCAACTCCAAGTTGGGGGGTTAAGCCCATATCCATTAATCCGTGTGAATTGTTTTTGGGCTTCAGTGCAATTAATCCACCTGTCGATTTGCCAAGTTTACCGGTTAATAGCATCAGATTCATGATTTCGGCAGCGGTATTATCGCTAACCTCTGCCTCGGCAAAAATCAATAGGGCACCATAATCGTTGTTAAACTCATTGGCGAAGCGTTCAATAACATTCCGTTCGCAGCCCGACTGCTGGCAAAGGTTATTGTAATCCTCCTCGAGTAAACTTGCGCTGTATGCGCCAAAACCTTCGCAGTGATCACCAATAAACACCATATTTTGCTTGTTACTGCTGATCAGGTAATGGTTAACCGCTTTTATGAAATGATAGTAAGAAACAACCTTGATGAACTCTTTAGCCCTATCGGAAAGGTTCGATTCCTGTTTGGCAATAACGGTCACCGGTTTTTTCGATGCGTTCACCATGTAACCTGCCACGGCATTATATCGGTTTATTTGAGATGCAAAAAGATAGATATGGTTGGCTTTGCTTATATCGCCAAACATTGAATTCTGGGTACTGTCGGAAATAAATCCGTTACCTGTGCCAAGGTAATGGAAACTACCAACATTATTGGTTTTTGCACCTGCGCGGGCAAGTTTTTGAACCAGGTACTGCTCCTCGTTGGTGAGAATAGCTCCGGCAAAAAAGGCATTTGCATCGGGTTCAACCGATTTTATCTTTTCGGTGATAATACTGAAGGCCTCGCTGTAACTTATTTCAACAAATTTATTGCCATCTTTTTTTAGGGGCTTGGTTAGTCGGTTAATGCTGTTGAAATCCCTGTAACCAAATTTGCCATACATACACAGGTTGGCATCGGTATTTACTTGGCCGTTGGCACCGGTAACCCGCATCAGGTAGCCACCCTTATGGTGGAAGGTGAGAGTGCAGCCAACGGAACAGTAACCACAGATGGTTTCGAACTTTTCGGTTTTAACTGGGCCGGGTTTGAAAGGAACATTCTCGGTGATGGCACCGGTTGGGCAAGCCGAAATGCATAAGCCGCACGATTCGCAGGTGGTATCGGCGAGGTTATCGCCAAAGGCGGGAGCTACAAATGTATCGAAACCGCGTTTTACAAGGGTAAGGGCGTTTGCACCAACCACCTCCTTGCAAATCCGCACGCAGCGTGAGCAAAGAATACACTTGTTGTTATCAATTTCGATAAATGGATGCGTGAAGTTTACATCAAACTCCTTGTGGTCGCCCATAAAGCGCAGTTGATCGGCCTGGTAGGTGTCGGCGTGGCGTTTTAGGTCGCACTCAAAGTACTCAACGCAACCACATTCCAAGCAACGGGCGGTTTCGTGCATGGCCTGCTCATGTGTATAGCCAAGTTCAACTTCCTTGAAGTTGACGCGTTGATTGGCTTCCAGTACGGGCATCTCCTCGCGTAACTGTTTCTGGTAACGCGTTACAAAATCATCGCTCGACAATTTGCGGAAATTATCCTTTTTACTCAGGAATTCCTTTCGTGGGGGAGTAACAGGCTGTCCTGTAAGGTACAGATGGCAGCTATGCGAGGCAAGTTTTGCCTGTGCAATAGCCTCGATAATGGTAGCGGGGCCTGTAACGCCATCGCCTGCTGCAAATACTGAAGGAATACCAGTTTGCAGGGTTTGCCTATCGGCATCTATATCGCCCCATTTGGTGGTTTTTAGTTCGCCATTTTTGGCGTGCTTGTTGATATCTTCGAGGAAATCGACTTCAGTTTTTTGACCAATGGCTGCAAGAATGTAGTCGAACTCTATTTCGAATTCAGAACCTTCCACCGGCACAGGGCGACGACGACCCGATGCATCGGGTTCGCCAAGTTCCATGCGGATAAGAGTCATCGATTTCACCTTGCCATCGGCGGTTTTGTTAACCCTAACCGGTGCGGTAAGAAACATATACTTAACGCCCTCCAGTTTCGACTCGTGTATTTCGATAGGATTGGCGGGCATTTCGGCTTCGGTACGGCGGTAGATTACGGTTACATCGCTGCTTCCGCAACGGATTGATGTTCGGCAGCAGTCCATGGCTGTGTTACCACCTCCAACAACGGCAATGCGTTTACCTCGAAAGTCGTATCTTTGGCCGGTAACCTCCATGTTACGCAGGAAATCGATACCGGAGAAAACCCCATCGGCATCATCGCCCTCGGCACCTAAAAGTTGGCCACGCTGCGAGCCAATGGTTAGTATCATGGCATCGTAGTTATCGGCAATGGTTTTGTAACTCAAATTCTTGCCAAGGCGCTGGTTGTAAAAAATATTTACGCCAAGTTCGGTGATTGCGGCTACCTCCTTATCCAGAATGTCGTTGGGTAAGCGATACTCGGGAATGCCATACCTAAGCCAACCACCAGCGTGCGGTTGGGCTTCGTAAATGTCGCACTGGTGGCCTTTCTGTTGCAGGAAGTATGCGGCCGATAGTCCTCCCGGGCCAGCGCCGATAATGGCCACTTTTTTGCCGGTTGACGGTGCAATCTTTGGTTTATAGTGATGTTCTGATTCCAAATCGCGGTCGGCAGCATATCGTTTTAAGTAATCGATTCCAACACCCGCGCCCTCGTCCATGTAATTCCTTCGGCATGCAGCCTCACAGGGGCGAACACATACCCTGCCGCAAATGGCGGGCAAGGGGTTAACCTGCTTGATTAGCCCAATGGCTTCGCTGTAAAGTCCTTTTTCAATCAACGATATGTATCCCTGAACATCAACGCCTGCCGGGCAACGCTCGCGACATGGTGCTACGCAATCGGCATAGTGATTACTCATAATCAGGTCGAGTGCGGTTTTGCGCGCCTTGTAAACCCGTTCGTTGTCGGTGTTTATTTTCATTCCCTCGGCAACACGTGTTGAGCACGAAGGTTGAAGGTTTCTCTGCCCCTCAATCTCAACCACGCAAACGTAGCACGACGAGTAGGGTTCAAGCCTTGGGTCGTTACATAGGGTGGGAATTTCGATGCCATGTCGACGGGCCACATCGAGTATATACTCGCCTTTGCGGGCAGTGATATTTTTACCGTTTAGAACTATGTTGACCAATTCGCTCATCTCAAATCGATTTAATGCGTTAAATTATATGCTTTGGCTTAACTCTTGGTAATTGCATCAAAACGGCAGTTGTTGTAACAATCACCGCATTTTATGCAGATTTCCTGGTTAATGTGGTGAACCTTTTTCCGTTCGCCGTCAATAGCTTTAACCGGACATTTGACGGCGCATACGGTGCATCCGGTGCACTTATTGGGGTCAATTTCGTAGGTGAGTAGTTTTTTGCAGCTGTGAGCCGGGCATTTCTTATCGCGGATGTGAGCCTCATACTCGTGCCTGAAGTACTTGATGGTGGTAAGAACCGGATTGGGTGCTGTTTGTCCCAGTCCGCACAGTGAACTCTCTCTAACCTGAAGGGCTAACTCCTCGAGCTTTTCGATATCGCCTTCCTGGCCTTCGCCTTCGGTGATGCGGGTGAGAATCTCCAGCATTCGTTTGGTGCCAATGCGGCAAAAGGTGCACTTGCCACACGATTCCTTTTGGGTGAAATCGAGGAAAAATCGTGCCACATCTACCATGCAGGTGGTTTCGTCCATAACCACCATGCCACCTGACCCCATAATGGCGCCAGTTGCGGTAACCTGCTCGTAATCGACCTGAATATCGAGTAGATGTTCGGGAATGCACCCCCCCGATGGCCCACCAAGTTGAACGGCCTTAAACTTTTTGTCGTTTTGAATGCCTCCGCCAAGCTTGTAGATAATATCGCGAAGCGGTGTTCCCATGGGAACTTCAACAAGTCCGCCATGCTTAATTTTGCCAGTTAGGGCAAACACCTTTGTTCCCTTACTCTTTTCGGTGCCATACTTATTATATGACTCGGCTCCGTTAGCAACTATGTAAGGCACGTTAGCAAAGGTTTCAACGTTATTGATGTTCGATGGTTTTTGCCAAAGGCCTTTTTCGGCAGGGAAAGGGGGACGCTTTGAAGGCATACCCCGTTTTCCCTCAATAGATGCCATAAGGGCAGTTTCCTCGCCGCAAACAAAGGCGCCTGCACCTTCTTTGATGTAGATATCGAGGTTAAATCCCTGTATTCCCATGATATTTTTACCCAGGTAGCCATGCTCGCGTGCCTGAGCCAAGGCAATGTTAAGTCTTTTAATGGCCAGTGGGTATTCGGCGCGGCAGTATATTACACCTTCGGTTGCACCAATAGCATAGGCGCCAATTATCATCCCTTCAATAACGGCATGGGGGTCGCCCTCGAGTAGCGAGCGGTCCATGAATGCTCCGGGATCGCCCTCATCGGCATTGCAGATAATGTATTTTTCATCCGATTGGTTTGCGCGGGCAAAACGCCATTTCATACCAGTTGGGAAACCGCCGCCTCCACGGCCCCTAAGGCCTGAATCGATAATGGTTTGGATGATTTGCTCAGGCGAAATGGATTCGTGCGCTATCTTTCTGAGAGCCTGGTAGCCCCCCCGTGCCTCATACTCATGGATATTTTCAGGGTCGATATAACCACAGTTGCGTAGCGCAATTTTCACCTGCCCCTCAAAGTACGATTGGTCAGGGGTTGAGAACAAATCGGTTTTAACTACATATTCCTTGATGGGATTATGGCCTAATACATGCTGCTGGATAATTTCAATGGCTTTCGCTTCATCTACATCGCCATAAATCATTGAGCCGTTTTCGTCAACTACTTCCACGAGCGGTTCACGAAAGCACATCCCAATGCAGCTGGTTTTTGTCAATTCAAAGTCAAGGTTATCGGCCTCTTTAAGTGCTTTTAGCTTATTGTAAACCTTGTTGGCTCCGGCTGTTATACCGCAACTTCCTAAACCAACAATAACTTTTGTCTCTGCCATTTTTTAAACCATTATGTTGATTTTAAAGGTGTGTAACCTGGTGTTAATCACCTTTAACCTGAGTTTCCTTAATTTTAATCTCTTTAACTATTTTCACGGCTGAGCTGCCGGTGAGTTTGCCGTAGGTCTCCTCGTCAATCATCATAACAGGAGCAAGCGAACAGCATCCTAAGCAGGCTACTGTTTCGAGTGTGAAGAGTTTATCGGGGGTGGTTTCGCCATCGTTTACTTTCAGAGCCTCTTTCAAAGCCATTGAAATGGAATCGGCTCCCTGAACGTGGCAGGCAGTACCGTGACAAACCTTTATAATGTGCTTGCCAACCGGCGAAAGGCGAAACTGGGCATAAAAGGTAGCTACACCGTACATATCGCTGAGCTTTAAGCCTGTTTCATCGGATAAACGCTCAAAGGCCGAACGGGGAATGTAGCCGTAAATGGCCTGCACACCCTGCAATAGGGGTATAAGATTTCCCTTTTTCCCCTTATACTTGTTGATTAGTGGCTCAATCAGCGATAAATCGACTTCGTCGGTAGGAATACTACTCCCTGATTTTGTGAGTAATCGTTGAACTCGCATGGTTGAATACTGGTTAGATTTTCAATCTTTTAGGTTGATATGAAAACATATTAATTTATCAATACAAAAAAAGAACTTTTTTGGTTTGGTTGTTCTAATTATTGACGATAAAAGGGAAGGAATTTAAAATGAAAAACGGAGCATAAGGCAATAAGCCTCATACTCCGTTTGTTACAAAGCTACAGTTTAGCGCAAATGGTTTTCATGTCAAATAAATTAAACTACACCCTGAGCAATCATTGAATCGGCAACCTTAACAAAGCCACCGATGTTTGCACCATCCACGTAGTTGATAAAACCATCCTCTTTGGTTCCGTATTTCCGGCATGTTTCGTGGATGTTAATCATGATTTGGTGTAGGCGTTGGTCAACTTCCTCGCGTGTCCACGATAGGCGCAGCGAGTTTTGTGACATTTCAAGGCCCGATGTGGCAACACCACCAGCATTAGCAGCCTTTCCAGGGCCGTAAAGTATTTTAGCGTTCAGGAATACATCTACAGCCTCGGGGGTCGAAGGCATGTTGGCGCCTTCCGATACGCAGAAGCACCCGTTGCGAACAAGGGTTCTGGCTTCCTCTCCGTTGATTTCGTTCTGGGTTGCCGATGGTAAGGCAATATCGCACTTAATTCCCCATGGGCGCTCAGCAGGGAAGTAGTCGCAGCCATACTTTTCGGCATACTCCTTTATACGACCACGTTTCTCATTCTTGAGCCACATTACAAATTTCAGTTTTTCAGCGTCAATGCCCTTGGGGTCATAAATAAATCCATCGGAATCGGAAAGGGTAACCACCTTGCCTCCAAGTTCATTAACCTTTTCAACGGTGTATTGGGCAACATTGCCCGAACCCGAAACGGCAACAATTTTCCCCTTAAAGCTTTCGCCACGGGTTTTAAGCATTTCCTGAGCAAAGTAAACATTACCGTAGCCAGTGGCTTCGGGACGGATGAGTGAGCCACCCCATTTCAATCCTTTACCCGTGAGAACGCCGGTAAATTCGTTTACTATACGCTTGTATTGGCCAAACAGGTATCCAATTTCACGGCCACCCACACCAATATCGCCGGCGGGCACATCGGTATCGGGGCCTATATGTCGGTAAAGCTCAGTCATAAAGCTTTGGCAGAAACGCATTACTTCCTTGTCGCTCTTGCCCTTGGGGTCAAAGTCGGAACCACCCTTGCCACCGCCCATGGGTAACGATGTCAAACTATTCTTGAATACCTGCTCAAAAGCTAAGAATTTCAGAATACTCAAATTTACTGTTGGGTGAAAGCGTAGGCCTCCTTTGTAAGGGCCAATGGCGCTGTTCATTTCAATTCGGTAGCCTCGGTTAATCTGAATATTACCCTTATCATCAATCCAGGGTACCCTGAAAATAATAACCCGTTCGGGCTCAGTGATGCGCTCAAGGATTTTTTCATCCTGGTAGATAGGGTTCTCTTCAATGTAGGGCATTATACTTTCAATTACCTCGCGGGCAGCCTGATGGAATTCGGGCTCATTCGGATTGCGGGCAATTAAGCCTGCCATAAAGTTGTTCACTTTTTCCTGTAATGCAATGTTTTTCATACGGTTTAAGTTTGGTTGGTTAAACATGAAAATCTGAATCGAAAATTAAAGCGTTTTTTAGTTGTTGTAAATAGATGTGTTTAAAAAACAGCGATTTACGTATGGGGTTTCTCCGTGAAACACGTATGCGGAATACGAGAATCACTTATTTTATGGCAATAATTTGATTTTGACCTACTGTATGCCTAAATTACAGGTTGAATTTTAAGGATAAAGGATAAAGGGTCAAAGTTAAAGGTGAGAGAAGATGAATAACAGCAAGCCGAATCCCGAAGAGTTTTACCGGTTACTTGCCCAGAGCAAGGAGCGGTTGAAAGAATTGAATGCCATTAACAGCGTAATAAATATCACCACCGAGAATCGGCCAATTCCGGAAACACTCCACCGGGTTTGCTTTGTGTTACCCGATGCCTGGCAGTACCCGGAACATACCGTAGCCCGTATAAAGTATGGGCAGTATGAGTTTCAAACCTATGGGTTTAAGGAAACCCCATGGTGTCAGCGACAAGGATTCGAGAGCATTGATGGTGTTTTTGGAGCTATTGAAGTTTTTTACACCAAACAGTTTCCCGATGAATTTGAAGGGCCTTTTCTGAAAGAAGAGCGCGATTTGCTCAATAACATTGCCAATATTCTGGAAGGCTACATCAATAGTATAAAGGGACGCGATGTTATAAAAGAAAGGATATTAACTAAACGGAAAGCAGAACCTGCTGAGCCACAAAGCAAAAGGCTATTGCAAAAGTTCATCAACCAGCATAATGCCGACAGGGATATTTACCACGATTTGATGCCCTTTAAGGTTCACGAGATTTTACTCATTTCTACCCTTTACGATGCATACAGTATTGAGCGCGAGGATAGGCTAACCGATAATATTCTTGGAGAATACTCCAAGTTGAGTTTGTCAAGTGTGCCCCGCATAACTGGTGTTTCAACGCTCGACGAAGCTCTTGAGAAGCTGGAGGAGCGATACTTCAACCTTATCATCATCATGATGGGTGCCGATACGGTTACGCCCTTGCGTATGGCTTCACGAATTAAGGGCGAGTACAAGCACATCCCCCTTTACCTGCTTGTTAATAATAGCATTATTGTAAACGAGATAGAAAAAAATCCAAATTCAATTGAGGGTGTCGATCGAATTTTTGTTTGGAATGGTGAGCCCAAAATCTTCTTTTCAATGATTAAGCTACTCGAAGACCGCGCCAATATCGAAAACGATACACGGATTGCTTTAACCCGTGTTATCCTGCTGGTTGAAGACTCCCCAAAGTACTACTCACGATACCTTCCGCTGCTTTATGGCTCGGTTTTAGACCAAACCAAAAGGGTAATTGAAGATGTAAGCACCGACGACCTTTACAAGGTGCTGCGTATTCGAATTCGACCCAAGATTCTTTTAGCCGGTACTTACGAGGAGGCCATTGACCTTTTCACCCGGTATAAGGATTACATGCTTTGCATGATTTCCGATGTAAAATTTTACCGCGACGGTAAGCTCGACGAAAATGCCGGAGTAAGGCTGGTTGAGCATGCCCGCAAGATGCTCCCCGATTTACCTATAATCCTTCAATCGTTCGAAAAATCGAACGAGGCCATTGCACATAAGCTAAAGGTTGCTTTTTTGGACAAAAACTCGGAGAGTTTGCTCAACGATATTAAAAGTTTTCTGAGCAACTATCTTGGTTTTGGCGATTTTGTTTTCAAGGACGAGGCTGGGAATCCCATTGCCATTGCTACAACCATGGAGGAGTTTGAGCGTGCTCTGCGTATCATCCCCGATGAGAGTTTGCTCTACCATGCCCAAAAAAATCACTTCTCCATGTGGCTATCGGCACGTGGCGAAATACAGGTAGCCCGTATTATTCATCCATCTAAAATTGACGATTTTTCAGGGCCTGCTGAAATTCGCGAGTATCTGCTTAGCACTTTAAAAAAATACCGACAGGAAAAGCGCCGGGGAAAGATAGTTGGCTTTGACACCAATTGGGAGGTTGATTCCAGCAATATTGTTAGCCTTGCCGATGGGTCGGTTGGTGGCAAGGGCCGAGGACTTGCTTTTATCAACACGCTGCTCTACACATTCGATATTTCCCAATATACTCCCAATATCAACCTGCTTACACCCCGAACATCAATAATTGGCACCAACGAGTTTGAGTGCTTCATGGCTCGTAATGGTCTATACGAAAAGGTTTTTTCGTGTAGAAACTTTGAAGAGTTACAGCGTCATTTTCTGAAAGCAGAGTTATCCGATCAGCTCAAGCTTAGGCTCGACCGTCTTTTACAGATATACTACCGCCCCTTAGCCGTGCGATCATCTGGAATGCTTGAGGATTCAATAATGCAGCCTTTTGCCGGGGTATTTGAAACCTACCTCATCCCAAATGCTCATCCCGATAGGAGTGTAAGGCTACAGCGCCTGATGAACGCTATTAAGTTGGTTTACGCATCGGTGTTCTCGCCTACCGCTAAGGCTTATATAAAGGCCATGAACCTTAGGGTTGAGGATGAGAAAATGGCCGTTATCATTCAGGAGGTAGTTGGCAATAAGTTTGAGAATTACTATTACCCGCATATCAGTGGTGTGGCTCAATCGCATAACTACTATCCGTTTGGTCATATTAACCCCGACGATGGCTTTGCCAACATAGCCATAGGCTTAGGAAAACATGTGGTGGAGGGTGGCCGATCATATCGGTTTTGCCCCAAATACCCAACACTGGTAAACTACACCCTGGAGGATTTGATTAAAAATTCGCAGGTCGATTTTCTGGCGGTTGACCTAAGTAAATGCGATTACGATTTGCTCACCGGCGATGAGGCAGGGCTGGCTCGCCTCGACCTATACGATGCCGAACGGCATGGTACGCTTAAGCATTGTGCTTCGGTATATAGTTCCGAGAACTCCTCCCTGATTCCGGGTATTGGCCAATCGGGCCCTCGGGTTGTGAACTTTGCCAATATCTTAAAGTATAACTACGTACCCCTTGCCCAAACCATCGATGTAATACTCGATATAGTTGAGGAGGCCCTTGGCGCACCCTGTGAAATTGAATTTGCTGTTGACCTTAACCGCGATGCTAACTTTAAGTCATCGTTCTTCCTCCTTCAAATAAAACCATTAATGGCAAGTGCACAGGAATATAGGCTCGACATTAATACAATTAATCGCGCTGAAGCCATTTTGCTATCTAATAATGCAATGGGGAATGGACACCTGACAAATATTGAGGATATTGTATATATCCGCCGCGAGGCATTCAATAAGGCTATGACTTTGGAAATGGCTAACGAGGTGGAATGGCTCAACAATACACTTGAGGACGAAGGGCGTAAGTATATCCTCATAGGGCCTGGGCGTTGGGGAACACGCGATAGGTGGATTGGAATACCGGTAGTATGGTCACAAATTTGCAACGCAAAGGTTATAGTTGAAACCAGCTTTGAGGATTTTCCTCTGGATGCATCCTATGGCTCGCATTTCTTCCACAACGTGATTTCGATGAATGTGGGTTACTGCTCCGTTCCCAACGGCGACTCCTTCTCGCGTATCGACTGGGATTTGCTCGATAGTTTACCCGCTGTTAACGAAACAACCTATTTCCGCCATGTTCGATTCCCCAAGCCGTTAGATGTGAAGATGGATGGAACACAACGGCTAATTGTGGTAACTAAGGGTAACTAAGGATTGTTTTTAGTTTTACTGTTACACTGGTTTATTGTGATTTTTTGCTTATTTTAGCAAAGCCAACAAACTTAAAACGCAGTTTACTATGGAAAAGAGCATCAAAGGCACAAGAACCGAGCAAAACCTGCTAAAGGCATTTGCGGGTGAATCGCAAGCCAAAAATCGTTATACCTTTTTTTCAAAGGTTGCCAAAGAGGAAAGCTACGAGCAGATAGCTGAAATTTTTATGATTACTGCCATGCAGGAGGAGCAACATGCAAAGCAGTTCTTTAAATTCCTCGAAGGGGGAATGGTTGAGATTACGGCTACATACCCTGCCGGGGTTATTGGCACAACCGCCGATAACCTACGTGCAGCCGCAATGGGCGAAAACGAGGAGTGGACAAGCCTTTACCCTGAATTTGCTAAAATTGCCGAGGAGGAGGGCTTCCCTAAAATTGCTACCGCTTTTAAGATGATTTCAAAGGTTGAGAAGGAACACGAAGAACGTTACCGTAAGCTTCTTGAGCGGGTTGAAAACGGAACCGTTTTTGAGCGTGAAGAGGAAATTGAATGGGTTTGCCGCAAGTGCGGGTATGTACATAAGGGTAAAAAGGCCCTAAAGAATTGCCCTGTCTGCAACCATCCGCAGGCCTACTTTGAAGAGAAAGCAAATAACTACTAAGTTTTCACAAATCTTTTTTTAGCCGCAGTACCACTGCGGCTTTAATGTTTTTAAATCAATTTATTGTGAATTAACCCAAAGCGCTTTAACTTTGCGTTTCAAAATTTTTGCTCGAACTTTTAAAGGGAATGGGAAACGCCAAAAGGTATAAGATTCTTGTTGTTGATGACGATAACATTTCGGTAATTTTACTTACAAATTACCTGAAAAATATTGATGCTGATTTTATCATTGCCCGCAATGGCGAGGAAGCCATTGAACTTTTCAATCAAAACGCCGATGTTGACCTTATCCTGATGGATATCAAAATGCCCAAGCTTAATGGTTTGGAGGCCACAAAGCAGATAAAAGCTAAGAATCCTATTGTAAAAATCATTGCCGAAACGGCTTTTGCCATGGTTGACGATGAAAGGAAAGCTTTAGAAGCTGGATGTGATGCTTACATTACCAAACCCATTAATGGCGAAAAGCTATCGGGTATGGTAAAGAGCATGCTTGGAATCTAAGGTTTAGTTGACATTTGTTGGTTGTTAGTAAAAGAGCTTCTATTCCGATTCATTCCGATTCATTCCGACTCATTCCGACTCATTCCAACTCATTCCGACTCATTCCGACTCATTCCGATTCATTCCGACTCATTCTCCTTGGGCTTAACCGTTCACTTTTCATTCCTCTAACTTCCTCTAACTCCATCATATTCTGTCACATTCTCACTTTTAACTTTTAACGGTTCACGTTTAACGGATTCTAACTTCCTCATATTCTCAATTCTTCGGTTTAACGGCTCACGATTAACAGTTAACGTTTAACGAACTTCTTTTCAATTTTCTTTCTTACCTTTATGCACATAATGGGATGCAATACATGAATCAGAATGTAGTGTTAATAGGTGCAGGTAATCTGGCTACGTCGTTGGCTATTGCCTTACATAATAGAGGAATTCCCGTTACACAGGTTTATTCCAGAACCATCGAGAGGGCTAAGAGCCTAGCGAAGATGGTTGGGGCTGAACCCATTAACTCAGTGGAGCACATCCTAACCAAAGCAAGTATTTACATAGTTGCGCTACCCGATGATGTTATAGCCCAAGTAGCAGTAAGTTTGCCCAAAATAAATGGAATAGTTGTTCATACCAGTGGTAGCACTCCTGTATCGGTCTTTGAGGGGATTGACGCTAAGGGCTATGGCGTATTTTACCCTTTCCAAACCTTTTCGCGCACCCGAGTAATTCCGTTCGATAATATACCCATTTGCCTTGAGGCAAGTGATAAAGTAACATTTAAGCATTTGGAGCATTTGGCCAAAAACCTTTCAAGTATTGTTGTTCCAATGGATTCCGACCAGCGTAAATGGCTGCACCTATCGGGTGTGTTTGCCTGCAACTTTACCAATCACATGCTGGCTTTGGCTTATCGCTTAACTGCAGAACATCAAATTAGTTTCGATGTGGTTAAACCCCTTGTTGAGGAAACCGTTCGGAAAGCGTTTGAGGGTAATCCAGCCCTTTTTCAAACAGGGCCTGCCATTCGGAACGATAAGCAAACCATGGAGCGCCACGTACAGATGTTATCGGTAATTGGCTTGGCCGATTTATACAAAGAGCTATCTTTGAGCATTCAAAACTTGGGAAAAGAGGTAAAGGGTTAAAAAACTTTTATCAAAGTATAATTTGATTTTATGGTGGGTAAAAAGAATTTTAAGGAGCTTCTCGGTCAGGTCAAGGCTTTTGCATTTGATGTTGATGGGGTTTTTACCGATGGCACTATAATCATTCACCCTTCGGGCGAATTGTTAAGAACATCCAATACTCGCGATGGATATGCAGTTCATGTGGCAGTTGAACGCGGTTTTCCGGTGGCTATCATCTCGGGCGGAAAGTCCGAAGCCGTAAGGCAGCGATTTCAGGGATTGGGTGTTACCGATATATACCTTGGCATTTCCGATAAGCTTGAGGCTCTTGAGGATTTTAGATTCAAGTATGGGCTTGAACTATCCGATATCCTATACATGGGCGACGATTTGCCCGATTTTGAGGTGATGCAACGTATTGGAATTCCCACTTGCCCAAGGGATGCTGCCCCCGAAATCCAACAAATATCAGCCTACATATCCACATTTGCAGGAGGTAAAGGATGTGTTCGCGATGTTATTGAGCAAGTGCTCAGGGTGAACGGGAAATGGGGCCCTTCGGCTAATGGTTTACAGTAAAAACATTTGTGTCATGCAAAAATACTTGCGCTTAGTCCGATTCAAGAACCTGCTCATAATTGCAGCAACAATGGTTCTGGTGAGGTATATGTTAATCCAAACCATACTTTCAGGCTACGGATTAGATTTGCAAATGCCACTGTGGTATTTTGTTGCCTTGGTTTTAGCCACCACGCTAATTGCCGCTGGGGGTTATGTTATAAACGATTACTTTGATACCAAGGCCGACCTGATTAACCATCCCGAAACGGTGGTGGTAGGTAAACAGGTTACACGTCGCGGTGCCATTGCGTTCCATTTGGTGTTAACCATTCTGGGTGTATTTCTGGGCACAATGGTCTCGTTTCGCATTGGCCGACCAGTCTTTTCGCTGCTCTTTTTTCTTACTGCCGGTGTGCTTTGGTTTTACTCAACCATCTATAAGCGTCAGCTTTTTGTAGGGAACCTTGTAGTTGCCTTCTTAACTGCCATGGTGCCGCTCATCCCCCTTATCTTTGAGTTCCCAATGCTGGGCACCTTTAGCGATATCATCTTCATTTATCAACTAAACATGAAGGTGATTATTTACTGGGTTGGTGGCTACGCTTTCTTTGCCTTTATGCTTACCCTTTCCCGTGAAATCATCAAGGATATCGAAGATTTTGAAGGCGATAATTCACTCGGCCGTAACACTATTCCTGTTCACTATGGCGTCAAAATATCAAAGTTAATTACTGCTGCCATTTTAGCCCTAACGTTATTTGCTCTAATTGTAGCTTTTTCGGCATATCTGCTTAAACTCTCGCCTAAGCCATTCGATTACGTTTCGCTGGTTTATTTCGTTACCTTAATTATTGTTCCCATTTTTGTGCTGCTTTTCAGTGTTTTACTTGCTACGTCCAAGTCCGATTACCACAGGGCAAGCCTACTCTGCAAGATTATCATGCTTTTAGGCCTGTTCTACACCATAATTTTTAGGTTTATTGTAAACTCATAAAGGTTTTATATTGATGCTGTTACACGATTTATTGAAGGGGAAGCGACTGGTTTTAGCGTCAAAATCGCCAAGGAGGCGAGAGTTACTCAAAGGGCTTGATGTCGATTTTGAGATTTGGGATACCAATCACGACGACGAGGAGCCATTCCCTGCCAATTTGCCTTTGGCCGATGTGCCAGTTTTCCTGGCTAAGCATAAGGCTGCTCACTTTGCCGATGAACTCGATGAAAACACCATCCTTATCACCTGCGATACTGTTGTGATATGCTGTAATCAAATAATTGGCAAGCCCAGGGATGCTGCCGACGCGCGCCGTATCCTTAGTTCACTATCGAACAAGTCGCATACGGTAGTTACCGGTGTTTGCTTAAAATCCAAGAATTCCGAACGGGTATTTGATGCTGCAACTGAGGTTTACTTCAAGCGTCTTAGTTTGGAGGAAATTGATTATTATGTAGATATATACAAGCCCTTTGATAAAGCTGGGGCTTATGGCGTGCAGGAATGGATTGGTTATGTGGGCGTGGAGCGTATCGATGGTTCTTACTTCAATGTAATGGGACTTCCTATACATACCCTGCATTCCCAATTAATCTCTTTCGTTACATCGATGTCAAAATAGAAAAATTAAAATAGCTATGAGAAAAGCATTCCTTTTTGTGGTTCTTTCCCTATTCCTTGTTTTCAAAGGAATTGCCGATGAGGGTATGTGGTTACCCATGCTCATTGGTAAAAATTTAGCCGAGATGCAGCGGATGGGATTCAAACTTACTGCCGAAGACCTATACAATGTAAACGGTTCAAGTCTAAAAGATGCCATTGTGCAGTTTGGCGGAGGTTGCACAGGCGAACTCATTTCGGCCGAGGGACTCTTGATAACCAATCACCATTGCGGATATCCCGAAATACAGTCGCATTCAACCATTGAGAATAACCTTTTGGCCAATGGCTTTTGGGCTGCTTCCCGTGCCGATGAGCTTCCAAATCCTGGCTTGGAGGTTAAATTTTTAGTGCGTATGGATGATGTTACCAACCGTGTACTGAAAAATCTTACTCCCGGCATGAACGAACGTGAACGCTTAATGAGTATTCAACAGGTTGCCGATAGCTTAATCCAACTGGCCGAAAAGGAAGGTGTTGGATACGAGGCTATTATTCGCCCATTTTACTATGGCAACCAGTATTACATGTTTGTTTATCAGGTTTATAAAGATGTTCGTTTGGTGGGAGCTCCACCCGATGCCATAGGTAAGTTTGGCGGTGATACCGATAATTGGGTTTGGCCCCGCCATACCGGCGACTTCTCGCTTTTCCGTATTTATGCCGATAAGAACAATAACCCTGCACCTTATTCGCCAAGTAACGTGCCTTTCAAGCCCAAAAAGTTTTTTAAAATATCGATGAGGGGTGTTAAGGAGGGTGATTTTACCTTAGTTTACGGATTCCCGGGACGCACCCAGCAGTTTATCACTTCACACGCCGTTAACCTGTTGATTAATCAGAGCAATCCCAATAAGATTGGGCTTCGCGATATCCGTCTGTCAATCTTTAAAAGTTTCATGGATGCAAACGATACCATTGCCATTAAGTATGCTGCTAAACATGCCCGAGTTGCCAATGCATGGAAAAAGTGGATAGGCGAGACCATGGGGCTTCGCCGATTAGATGCCGTTGCCCAAAAACAGGAACTTGAAAACATGTTTGCCGCATGGGCTGCTACCAACCCTGAGCTTAAAGAGCGGTATGGCTGGTTGTTGCCAAAGTTCCAAAACCTTTACTCTGAACTGGCACCACTATCGTTGGTTGTGGATTACCGCAACGAGGCTGTTTATGGCGTTGAACTGCTCAGCTTTGCTTCGCGTTTCGAGAGGTTACTGAGCATGGCCATTGACCCCAAAGCCGATAAGGAGAAGTTGATTGAGCAGCGTGAAAACTTGAAGGATTATGTCCGCGATTTCTTCAAGGACTTTGAACTTGATGTGGACAGGGAGGTTTTTGCTGCCTTGATGAAGGCTTACCAAGAGCGTGTTCCTCAAAAGTTACAACCTGAGTTCCTGAATAAGTTCATGTTGCAATCGGGCAACTGGAGGCAACTGGCGGGGCAAATTTACTCACAAACAGTTTTTGCCGATAGCGTTAGGGTTTTGACCCTTTTGAACGATATTGATAGCACAAGTGCGCGTGAGTTCCTGAACGACCCAATCTTCAATATTTACTTTGAGTTTGAGGATTATTACCGCAAAAATGTTCAAAAACGATACTTTGAAATTACTGACAGTCTCGAAATCCTTTACCGCACCTATGTGGAGGGGCTAATGCGCATGCAACCCGACAAGCGTTTCTACCCTGATGCCAACTCAACCCTACGAATTGCCTACGGCAAGGTAGCCGGTTTTAACCCCCGCGATGGAGTGGTTTACGACTACTACACCACCATCGATGGGATTTACGAAAAATCCCAGCAGCGCAACGTTCCCGATTATGTTCCACCAAAACGTTTAATGGAACTGTACCAGGCAAAGGACTTTGGCCCCTATGCCGTTAACGGCACTGTGCCTGTGGCATTTATCGCATCAAACCACACCACAGGCGGCAACTCTGGCAGCCCTGTTCTCGATGCCGAAGGCAACCTTATTGGTGTGAACTTTGACCGCTGTTGGGAAAGCACCATGAGCGACGTGATGTTCGACCCCAATTACTGCCGAAACATCTCGCTCGATATGCGCTACGCACTCTTTATTATCGACAAGTATGCTGGCGCTAAAAATCTGATTAACGAAATGGTGATTTTGCAGTAAAAGGGAAATAAAGTAAAGGCTCAAACGCTTAGCTTCTGCACGAAGCTGAGCGTTTTTTGTCGTAATAGTTATTTTCTAATTCTGTAAACCTTTTGCATGGTATGCATAAAACCCCTGGTACCGTAACCTTGGGCTATAAGATTGAGGGTTTCGGTGTTATTGATTGGGAAAATAGAACCAAATAGTCCCTTTACCTGTGGTATGGTAAACATTAGGTTGTGGAGTGGGGTGGAGGGGCCAAGCATGTAAATGGAACATTTGGGACTAACGGCTTTGGCTATTCCGCCAAAGGTGCCGTTACCAAGACTGGTTGAGGTAAGTATCACACAGTCGGCTTGCGTTAGGTATTCGTGCTGTTTTTCCATGGGTAGCACCGGAGCATCGTGCTGGTCGATGTCAAAAACAACAGGACTCACTCCCTTGACCTGTAGCTTTTGAACCAGCGAGCCAAAGTACCCTATCATTACCGGATTGGCGAAGCGGGTAAAGTCAACCACATCAAAAATATCACCGTAACCGTCGGGTTTGCTAAGGTAGTTCAGTGATGCGTTGATAAAGGCATTCGCAACCACACGGCACTCAGCTTTGCTGAAATCGATGTTGCTGATATGATTTTGGTGAACTTTGACGTTAAGCGTGGCGCAAACACCAATCTGACCATTGTTGTTCATGGCAGCCACGTATTTGTCGCCAAAAGTGAATTGAACATCACCAATGGTTTTTACGCCTTTTGCCTTTTCAAAAAGTTGTTCAAGTATATCGTTATTGTCGGGCATACGCTAAATTTGTAGTTTCATCTTGTTTAAGAATGGATATCGATAACCTAACTGAACGGCTAAAATACTCACTTCGTAAAAGCGAAGTGCAGCAGTTGGCATCTTTTTTTTCAGCTCATCCCAAAGGTATCGATATTCTTTTTGAACTTAGCATTTCAGGTAGTAATGAGCTGGCTTTCCATGCGGCTTGGGTTTTGGAGGGTTGCCTTATAGGAAGTCGTTCGCTTTTAGATGTTTATGCCGATAGGGTTTTAGCGCTAATTCCCGAATTGCGAAACAACTCGGTTCGCCGCCATTTTTGCAAGCTTTTCAAAACATGGCTGGCCACTAATCAATCTAAACTATCGGGTTGGATTGATACTCGAAATGGTGAGGTAGAGCGGTTGATTGAGGCTTGTTACGACTGGCTATTAAGCAACGATGTGCCTGTTAGCGTTAAGGCTCATTGCATTGAAATACTATCAATTATGTCCAATCACTACCCATGGTTCGCCGAGGAGTTGCCTAATACCATAAGGCTTATACAAATCGACTCAACTCCAGGAATTAAAGCAATGGTTAGGCGAATAAAAAAAACAGGGACTCGGAATGGTAAGGCTTGATATATATTTGGTGGAACAAGGGCTTTGCCGTTCACGGGAGCGCGCAAAAGCGCATATTTTGGCGGGAGAAGTTTTGGTTAATGGAGCAAAGATTACTAAACCGGCTTACCCGGTTTCCGATACCGATAAGGTTGAACTGTCGGAAAGTTCAAGCAATTTTTTTAGCCGTGGTGAGTTGAAACTGCAAAGGGCAATCGATGAGTTTGGGCTCGACTTTTCAGGAAAGCTGGTGCTCGATGTAGGGGCATCTACTGGTGGATTTACCTTTTGCGCCTTGTATCATGGCGCAAGGTTTGTTTGGGCGGTTGATGTTGGAACTAACCAGCTCGATACCAGGTTAACCCACGATTCGCGCGTTTGTTCGCTGGAAAAAACCGATATCCGCACACTCGATATCTCAGCACTGGGCACGCAGGTCGATATTGTAACTGCCGATCTGTCGTTTATTTCACTCACGCAGGTGGCTCAACCCATGGTTAAATTCCTTAAACCCGAAGGGTTTATGGTGCTACTCATAAAGCCACAGTTTGAGGCAGGCTTGGAGAACATTGGAAAAAATGGTGTGGTAAAGGATAAAGAGGTTCATGAATTGGTGATTGAGAAGGTGGCAAATTGTTTTGCTCAGCACAACTTATACCTGAATAGTATTACATTTGCACCGCTCAAGGGTAAGGGTTATAATATTGAGTATCTTGCACTTTTTAGCCGTTCCCCTAAGGTTTTGCCCCATATAAAATCGGTTGTGAGTAATGCGTTTGAACTAAACAAAAGTATTTAAAGGGATGAATAAAACAGGATTCGACAGTTTCTTGGAAGCTATTCACTGGATTGTAAGGAATTTACTGGTTGGTGTAATAATCCTTTTTTTATCGAGGTTGATTTTTCTGCTATCGTATGCCGATTGGCACGACCTGCGCGGATTGTCGGGCGATGTTGTCAGGGCTTTTGCTGTGGGTTTAAAATTCGACCTGAAAGTGCTAACCATTGCTTTGCTTCCATTGATTGTAATTGCTTTTGTTAGGTTGATGTTGGGCAGAAGGGTAGGCCGTTTTACTGTATTTTTCAGGCATTATTCTACTTTGATAATGTTTTTGGTAGTGCTGTTCGAGGTGATAAACTTCTACTTTTACAAATTTTATCACACCAAAATCAACGTAGTAATTTTTGGTTTTTTTGAGGATGATACCTGGGCTGTATTGGTTTCTATCTGGAAGGAGTATCCGGTTATTCCATTATTGCTGTTGTTTGCATTGCTAATTTGGGCATTCCATAGGCTTTTTGCCCATCTGTATAAGCCTGTTTCCTACAATTTCAGCGAAATGGTAAAGCCATTTTGGCTTAGAGCTACTGTGGTTATTTTTCTTTCCGGGTTATACTTTTTGGGCATGCGCGGTAATTTGGGAGTTGTGCCGCTCGATGGCAGGCATGCAACCATTTCGGAGAATGTGCTTGTTAACGCTTTGCCGGTAAACGGGCTATTTAGCACCAAAATTGCTTGGGCCGACAGAAAGGCCAGTAGAATTGATATCAACATTCCTAAAATGTTGAAATCGTTAAAGTTTAGTTCAATTGAGGACGCTGCAAGTGCGCTTTACGGCACTAAAATCGATAGTGTAACTCCTGGGGCTTTCTTTACTTATACCAGTCAAAACGATTTTCTTGAAACCAATCCCCCGCATGTGGTTTTCATCCTGATGGAAAGCATGAGCAACTTTTATATCGATATGCACTCCGATAGTTGTAACATGCTGGGTTCACTTGCCGACGTACTTGATAGCTGTTTCCTGTTCCGTAACTTTTTGCCTTCGTATTCGGGAACCATATATTCGCTCGAGAGCATACTGGTTAATACCCCAAAAAGTCCGCTCTCGCAATCGCCATATCAGAATTTTTCGTTTGACGCATCGGCTGCAAAGCCATTTTACGACAAGGGCTATCAAAATGTATTCATTACCGGCGGTAAAATGGGATGGAGAAACATGGACAAGTTTATACCGCGCCAGTATTTCCACACCATTGAAGCCGAACCCACGCTTAGGCAGCACTATCCAAATGGAAGTTCCGGTGAATGGGGCATGCACGATGAGGTGCTATTCCAAAGGACTTTCGAACTACTCAGCCATTCCAACGGAAAACCCTACCTGATATTTGGCATGACCATATCGCACCATACACCCTACGATATCCCTGCCAGTTACAAGGGCTATCCCATTAATATTCCCCAATGGGCACGTAAACGAATGAAATTCGACGATGAGGTAGTTTTGAAGGGTTTAAGGGCATACCAGTATGCCAACAGCTGTTTAGGCGATTTTATTAAACAGATAATTAATTCGCCCCTTGGCGAGAACACCATTATTGTAGCCACAGGCGACCATAACATACGTCAGAATTTTGAGTATCCGCAGGAAGATTTATTCATGCAATATTCGGTTCCCTTGCTCATGTATATTCCACCAAAGTATCGCCCTAAAAACCCAATCGATACCAAACGCTTTGCATCGCACAAGGATATTTTCCCTACCCTTTACAACCTTTCGCTTTCCAACGCGCAATATCCAAACTTTGGAAACAACCTTTGTGACCCCAATAGCGCAAGCGACTTTGGACTATACTGCTACAGCATTGCTGCCGATAGCCTTGGACTTGTCGATTTTAGCACATCGCCCTTGTTCTACCGGTGGAGCGACAGGGAGCACCGTAAACTTGTGCCAAGTAACTCTTCGCCCGACACCCATCTCGATTCGCTTATGATTAGGGCAAGGGCTCTTACTGCCTGCATGAACTACCTGTTAATTAAAGAAATTGAAAAAAACAGGTAGTGGTGTTTAATGATATTGAAATTGTAGCTATATTTATATAAGAAAAAGATGAGAATATTAAACAAAACGCATCTTGGCGTGTTGGTTATTCAAAATCAATCAAGTTATGTTACGAAAAACATTAGTAATTCTGCTTACATTTATAGTATATTCTCTCACAGCCCAGGATAAGGGCATAATCAAGGGGAGGGTTTCTGATAGCAAAAACAATGAACCAATTCCCTTTGCCAACGTCATAGTATTTGGTACAACCATTGGCACCACATCCGATTTCGACGGTAACTTTATTATTGCGGGGCTCCAACCGGGTTGGGTAGAGTTGCGTGTTACCGCAATAGGCTATAAGCCTTACGTATCGGAGGCCATAATGGTAACGCGTTCAAAGAATGTTTATGTTGATATTGCTTTGGATGAGGCCCCGTTTGAAATTGAAGGTGTTGTGGTTAAAGCGTCACCTTTTCGCAGGAGCGAGGAGGCGCCCCTATCGTTGCGTCGAATTGGAATCGATGAGATTGAGCGAAACCCAGGTGGTAATCGCGATATTAGTCGTGTAATTCAGTCTCTTCCGGGTGTGGCACCTTCGCTTGCTTACCGCAACGATGTTATTGTTCGCGGTGGTGGGCCTAACGAGAACCGTTTCTACCTCGATGGCGTTGAAATCCCAAACCTGAATCACTTTGCCACGCAGGGTGCATCGGGTGGACCGGTTGGCATTATCAATGTCGATTTTGTTCGAGAGGTGAATTTTTACTCTGGTGCTTTCCCCGCGTCAAAAGGGAATGCGCTTAGTTCGGTTCTCGATTTCCGTCAGGTTGAAGGAAATAGCGAGCGTTTGAAGGTAAAGGCTGCGGTTGGCGCATCGGATTTGGCATTCACCCTCGATGGTCCTTTGAGCAGGAACACAACCATGATTTTCTCGGCCCGGCGTTCATACTTGCAATTCCTTTTCAATGCACTTGGGCTTCCGTTCCTGCCTAACTACAACGACTTTCAGTTCAAAACCAAAACCCGAATCGATGCCAAAAATGAAATTACCGTTATTGGCCTTGGTGCTATTGACGAGTTTGACCTGAACCTTAAACTGAAAAACCCCGATGAGTATCAGCGTTACATACTCGGCTATTTGCCTGTTAACACACAATGGAACTATACTTTGGGAACGGTTTACAAGCATTATGCTAAGAACGGTTACCATACCTTGGTTGTAAGCCGCAACATGTTGAACAACCGGCAGTATAAGTTTACCAACAACGATGATAATTTGCCAAAATTACTCGATTACACTTCGTGGGAGGCTGAAAATAAATTGCGCTATGAGCGCGATTTGAGTTTAAGTAAGTTCAATGTAAACTACGGCGCTGGTTTGGAATATGCCCGTTACTATAACTCAACATTTAGGGCAAAGTTTGTGGGATCAACCTATACTCCCGATACTTATAAGACCAATCTCGATTTATTCAAGTGGAATGTTTTTGGGCAAGTGAACAGGGTTTTTCTGAATAACCTTACGGTTTCGTTAGGTCTAAGGGCCGATGCCAGCAGTTACTCTTCGGAGATGAACAACCTGTTTAAACAGGTAAGTCCCCGATTATCGCTTTCGTATAAGTTGAAGCCCAACGTTTTCCTTAATATGAACGTGGGTAGGTATTATCAACTGCCACCCTACACCGCCTTAGGGTTTGCTAACCCTGCTGGAACGCTTGTGAATAAAGCCAACGGAATAACCTATATTCAGTCCGATCACTTGATGGCCGGTTTTGAGTGGCAGCCCAATGAGGCAAGCCAGCTAACCGTTGAGGGTTTCTTGAAATTCTACGATAAGTATCCCGTGTCGCTTAACGATTCAGTAGCCATTTCAAGCAAAAGTGCCGATTATGGAACCTTTGGCGATGAACCGTTGGTTTCAACCGGCAAAGGCCGAACCTACGGCGTGGAGTTCCTTTACCGTAATAAAAAGTTACTGGGTTTTAATACTTTGTTTTCCTACACATTGGTTAGGAGCGAGACAAGCCTTATGAATAGTAGTCTTAAGCCTACTGGCAGCTGGATACCCACATCGTGGGATAACCGGCATCTGGTTACCATTACGGCTACCCGTTCGTTCAAAAAGGGTTGGGATTTTGGCTTTAAGTGGCGGTTTGTTGGTGGCCCTCCATACACACCCTACGATTTGGTTACTTCGTCGCTCATTAATGTTTGGGATGTCCAGCGTCAGCCTTCGCTCGATTATTCACGCTTTAACAGTAACCGATTATCGTCGTTCCATCAGCTCGATATTCGTGTCGATAAGTCGTATTTCTTTAATTCGTGGATGCTCAATATCTACATTGATATTCAGAATGTTTACAATTTCCAGGGCGACAGACCGCCGCTTTATACAACTGTTTCCGACACTAATGGGAACCCCGTGGTTGACCCCAACGACTCTTCGCGTTACCTGCTTAAAAAGGTTGAGGGAAGCGGTGGTGGAACAGTATTGCCAACAATTGGAGTAATTGTAGAATTCTAAAAAACAGAAAAAATGAAAGTAGTAATCCTATTCATATCAACATTAGTGGGATTTATGGTATGGCAGTCGTGCAACACTACAAGCCAAACACAAACCCAAGCAGTAGTTCAGGAGCTGACAACATCGCCATTCAGCAATGGTGTTCCTGCTCAAATTATGGTAGTTGGAGGTCAAGAGTATAAATATCCCATTATGGCCATTTGGGTTGAAGATGTTAAAGGCAATTTTATTGGTACGCTATACGCATCGCAGTCCATTTCAACGGGCATTTTCCGTTATGGTGTTTACGATAAAGGCAAATGGCTGCCGGGTGAGCGTAATAGGCCAGCTGCATTGCCTCGCTGGAAAAACTTAACATCTGCTAGCGCATCAAAATCTACCCAAAATATTGATGCATTCAGCGGAGCAACCCCATCGGGTTCATTTACTCTTAAAACCATGCTTCCACCTTATATGAGTGAGTTAAAGGTTGTAATGGAAGTAAACAAGCCCTGGGATTTCAACAATTACTGGCACAACAATCGTTTCCCGGGCGATGAGGAGTATGCCACATCGGGTCAGCCAGCTTTGATTTATGAGGCTTTGGTAAGCAGGAATTCAACTGAAAATCGATTTTATTTCAAACCCGTTGGCCATAGTAATCCTTCCGGAGCCAATGGTGAGGTTAATCCCGATATCACTACTTTTACATCGGCATTAAAAATTATTGATAACGCTTGGATTGAAATTGTAAAGTAATGGCAAATATTGATGATAGCAAAGTTGCCGTAGTAGCCGGAGGTACTGGATTAATTGGACGTTGGCTGATCCCTTTGCTTGTCAGCGATGGATATAGGGTAAAGCTATTAACCCGAAATCAATCTAAGGTTCAATCTTCTGGCAGTAATGTTGATGTTGTTGAATGGAGCGGAAAACCTGATGAGCGGCTTGTGTCTTTATTGGAGAATGCAACGGCTGTGATTAATCTTGCAGGCTACAACATTGCAACGCTTTGGACAAAGCAAAACCGAAAAAAAATTGTTGAAAGCCGAATACTGCCAACCCGGGCATTAGCACAAGCCGTTAATTCTTGTAAAAATCCGCCCAGGGTGTTTGTGCAGGCATCGGCAGTGGGAATATATTCATATAATAGCAGTAGCTTTTTAACTGAGAATTCCGCTGTTGGCAATGGTTTTTTACCGGCATTGGTAAATGATTGGGAAAACGAGGCCCTTGCTTGTGCTAATGCAACTCGTGTGCTTATTATCCGAACGGGTATAGTGCTTTCCAGTAATGGTGGGTTTTTACCCAAAATTGTAAGGCCAACCCGATACTTTGTTGGTGCAATGCTGGGCGATGGAGAAAATGTTGTTCCATGGATACATATTTCGGATCATGTAAGGGCAATAAAATTCCTTATAGATAATCCAGCGGCATCAGGGGCATTTAACCTTACTGCCCCTGCTACCAATAGCTATGCTGATATTGCAAGGCAGGTGGCAGGTTTTTACCACAGGCCAATGCTTTTGCGCATTCCAAAGTTTTTGCTAAGGCTGCTGCCCGGCAATATGGCCAACGAGGTGCTCTTAGCCAATCAACCCGTTCAGCCGGAACGGTTAGTTCAGTTAGGTTTTAAGTGGAACTTTCCAACTCTTGAAAATGCCATTGTCGATTTGTTGGCTAAGTAGATTGTTTTTTTCTTACCTTAGCATTTTGAAACATTTCGGCAATATATGGATAATTTTACTGTTGATATTCGCTCAGCTAACATTTATCAGGAAGATAACCTGGTGCTATCCGATGTTAACTTTTCGCTTGGCAAGGGCCAATTTGTCTATTTGATTGGTAGGGTTGGAAGCGGGAAAACGAGTTTAATTAAAACCATAACAGCCGAAATTCCGCTGAAAGAGGGCGATGCATTTGTATGCGGGTTTAATTTGAAAAAGTTGAAACGCAATCAGGTTCCAAAGCTACGCCGGAAAATCGGCGTTGTGTTTCAGGATTTTCAGTTGCTAAGCGATAGAAGCGTTTACGATAACCTGCTTTTTGTTTTAAAAGCAACCGGATGGAATGACAAATCAGCCATTAAGCAACGTATAGCCGAAGTTCTCGATATGGTGGAGTTAAAGTTTAAGGATTACAAGATGCCCCATCAGCTATCCGGAGGCGAACAGCAGCGTGTGGTTATTGCTAGGGCACTACTTAATAACCCCGAATTGATTTTGGCCGACGAGCCAACCGGTAATCTCGACATGGAAACATCGGAAGGCATTATGCAGATACTTCATAACCTGTCATCATCAGGAATATCAATAATAATGGCTACCCACAATACTCAAATCATTAAGAAGTTTCCGGCTCGAACCATTAGATGCGAAAAGGGGAAAGTGGTCGAAACGGAACAAGCTGCCGAAATCGACTTTGAAAGCCTAATGGAATAGTTCTTAAATAAAGGCGCAATCGCCATCGCCATCCATCAAATCAAAGTTTTCCCCTATTAAATCAAGCATGCTGTCGGCTACTAGGTATTTGCGGACTCGCTTCTTGCTGAAAAAGTAGTAATGCCTGAGGTTAAGCATGGCATCTACAATTTTTGGGTTGTAGATGTTGATGAACGATGCTTTAGCCTTTGATGTATGTAGGAGTATTACTTTGGCCATTACATCTTCGGATCCACTTTCAAACCAATAGTAGGGAACTGTAAAACGCGTATTGCTGTGCTGCATGAGCAAAACGCCTATCAGTTCATCATCTTTAAATACCTTTACCAAATAGTAAGCCGATGCTGGTATTACCGATGCAAAGAAAAACTTTTGAGCCGCACGGTCGGGTAAAAGGCCATTTATTAACCATGGATATCGGATAATCCAGTTAAACTCGCTTGCACCTCGTTTGGTTAGAGTTTTTTCTGTTTCCAAGGTAAGTTTCTGAATAATTTCCTCATCGGGTCTGCTAAAATATTCTAATTCAACTTCTTTGGGAAGTTTTAGAAATTTACGGGTCAGGTTTGAGTAGTTAAATAGGTTTATGGCCTTTTCGCCCAAATAGTTAAATGGGTTGCTGTGTTTGCAGCAGTTGTAGGAACTCAGAAGTGTTTTCCGCAAGTAAAACCTTCGACCTACGATTTCCTTGGCAGTTTTAAAGGTTTTGGTCTTCTCAAAAACTGTTTCGGTGATTTTTGAAAAATTTGTTGCCATAAGCATCCCTTTCCAGTCGGCCACCACTGTGTCGATAAGTTTTGTGGCAATGCCTTGCCTGCGAAAATTTGGATGAACCCATGCACCGCTAATCCATGCAAATGGAATGGGTTGGTTGTTGACAAATGCTATATCGGGCAATACCGTTAGGTATGCAATAAGTTTTTCGTTCCAGTGGGCTTGGTATAGCACATTATCGTTCGAACTTACACGCGGATTTGCCATGAACGACATCGCTCTAACCTTGCTGATAGGCAAAAATTCTTTCTCTGTCAAACCAGTATCGTCATTAAAGAGCTTGAGTTCCTTCAACGAGATTTTTGATATCGATAGCATATGCCTATATAAGTTTAAGTTTCCGTTTAATGTTAACCAGGGCTTTACCTGCCTGTAATGTGCTCCTTTGATAATTAAGATATATACATGGCTTAGCCCCAAAACCACTAAAAAATCTTGCAATAGATAAAATCATCGAGCCTTCAAAGTCAAGTACTTTATCCATTCCTGAATGATTCCTGATTATCCCATCAATCAAGTAAAACATTGCGCCTTTCTTTTTGTATTCTGGCTCGGCTGCGCCTAGCAGGTAGTGTATAGTGTTGTGACTTTCGGTAAATAACCCAATTGCTCCCACCTGATTACTAGTATCAAACACCCCGGCAATGGTTGCCTTGTTATGAATAATAAGGGTTTCAATGAGTTTCTCAATAACTATGATATCCTTTTTACCATTTACCATATAGCCGTATTGTGTATACGATTTCAAAAAATCGTTTGGGTTTAACAAGGTGGTTAGTGTAAATTCGTTGGCAATGGCCTTAAAAATATTCCTTTTGGTATTTTGATTGTAGTTTTTGAAAACTTGCTCATTATAGTTCAGCAAATCGAGCATGTATGTTTTTCGCTTTTTGGTTTGTTTATTGTATTTATCGGTTTTGTTATGGATATTTAGGTTAATATCTATAAACCTGAATTTTGAGGGAATGCTTTCAATGAATAAGTCAACAATTTCAGGAGATATGAATTTTGATGAGAAAAGCCCAAGTTGTTGGCAGAATAAGGGCTGAATAATATAGTTTATGCCATATTTTCGTTTTGTGGGAAGCGGGAAAAGGTAGTTGTAATCGGGTGTAACCAAAGCCCCCCAGCCCGGCGAAACCACATCGAGATACCATGTGTAAGCGTAAATATTCCCGTTAATGGCATTATCGATGCTGGTGTTCCAGCGTTTATCGTCAATCTCTTCGCGGAGTAAAAAATCTATTTTAAGATTTTCTTTCATCCTTGCACATTTCAACAGTTTTTTCGAGCAATTCCCTGAGTGTAATCCCTGTATGGTTTTCAGCCAAATAATCGATATGCCAAATGCTTACAAAATTTCCGTTTACTTTCCGAACGGTACGTACTAATCGTTTAACGAGTTCTAAGGCTTGACTGGGGTTGTGGCTGACGATATTTATGAGCGACTTATCCATCAGGGCAAAGGGAAAAACTTTAAGGTTTTTGGGTGTGTTTTCAAATAGGTCGAAAAAAGGGTAGGGCGTGCACGTTCCTGCTCTAAAACCTGGTTTGTCGGCATATCCCATTGAGTATTCCTGGGTTATACCGGCTCTTAGAAGTGGGTAGTATGAGTAAGGAATGCTTTGTCGCAGGTAATGAAACCGCGAGGCCGAAACAGCTTGCCCCAGCATATCAACCAGTTTAGTTAACTCCTGGCGAAAGTATTCGTCGCTTAAATAGGTTTTATATGAGGGGTGAATTCCAATGGGATAACGCGACGATAGTTTGTTTACAACATTTAAGAACGATGCACTACGGGTGTTTACCTGTTTATCGTATTTACCCCAACTGCCAACGTGAATAAACCATTTGGTGGCTTCGCCGGCAGGGAGAAAAGTAAATAGTTCGTCGTATATATCAAAAGGGTCTTTTGCCTTGCTTGTGAGAACTTTAAGCCGCAGCTTGGCTTTGCTATAATCAAAGGTTAATGCCGATTTTGCAAATCCCAACGCATTCCTAACAATACTTTTACCCTTGAATGCAAAAGCGCTATCGAGGTCAAAGGTTATTTGGCTAGTGAAATTACGCTCTTTAGAGTGCCTATTGCTAAACTTTTCCTTAATGAGTGTTCCAAGTTCGTAGGCCCATAGGTCAACAATGGGGATTTCCAGAAAACCATTCTTGTAGGCTATGCTATTGGTAAATCTATACCGCCCATGTCTGTCGGGCTTGTGGGGTAGATATTCTTCGTAGCGGGTTACCATGTAAAAAGCGCCGGCTAGCAAGTCGAAGGGAATATCGGTTTTGTGATTGCCCAATGTAATTGGAAAGGCTGGCATGCCATGCCATTCGCCAATTTCCATTGGAACTTGGTTGATGGCTGTATCAAATAAGAGTGATGAGGGGCAAATGCTGATAGACCCGGGAATGGGTTGTTTGTCGTAACTCAGAGTAGGCCCTTTATAATCCGACGCTTCGGTATAGGAACTCGATATACGGTAGGGCATACGAAGTATGTCCTTGAATATAAATCGGCAAATGTATTCCAGTCGTGGGCTTGTTTGTCGACTATATATTAGTAGTTCCACAATGCGCTATTTTGAGTGGCAATATACAAAATGCCATTCAATTTTCATAGGTTAAATCGCTAAACATCAAGGTCAACTACAGTAATTCCTGCTCCCCCAAATTCTACATGTTCGTCGCCAAAACTTTTTACGCCGGGCGTGTTCTTTAAAAAGTCGCGGATTACTTGTTTAAGAATGCCATTGCCTTTGCCGTGCAAAATACGAACTTTGCTAAACCCAAGCATCAGGGCATCGTCTATTAAATCCTGAACCGCCTCAATGGCTTCTTCGGCCCTGTAGCCACGTATGTCGATGTCGGATTTAAAGTTTAACCTTCGTTTATAAACGTCGAAACCTTTATTTACTGTTGTTTTCTGTTTCGAAACCTCACGGAATTCGCCCGACGAGATGCGTTTTAGCTTATCTAGTTTTACAACGGTTATCATACCCCCAATAGCGATAGATGCGCTTTTTTCGCTTACACTTATTACCTCGCCAGCCACATCGCTACCTTCCACTTTTACCTTGTCGCCTGGCTCAATGGCTTTTTCCTCCTCAATTTTTATGGGCTTACTTTCGGCGTTGCTTTTTTGTTGATTTTTTTGCGCTTTTCGCTCCTGGCGTTGCTTTATTAGTTCCATTTTGCGCTCAATGAGTGTATCGGAACTTTCGGGTTTTTCAATTTCTGCTTTGATGTTTTCCAGATTTTTTCGTGCTTCGCGGGTTTGTTCCTTTTCAGCATTACTTTCCTTAATAGTTCGAATGGTGTTTTCAATTTGTTTGTTCACATTAGCCAGCAAATCCCGAGCCTCTTTTTTTGCAGCAGCAATAATTTCCTTTCGCTTTTTCTCAAGTTCTTCCAGTTCATTGCGGAGTTTCTCTTCGGCCTCTTCGGCGCGTTTGTTGGCTAACCTTATGCTTTCACGTTTCTTTTCCCAGTATCGTTTATCACGCGATATTTCACGGAGATGCTTTTCAAAGGTGATGTAATCGGATCCTACTTTTTTTGCGGCTTCGTTAAGCACATCTTCGGGTAATCCGATCTTTCGTGCAATCTCAAAGGCAAAACTGCTACCAGGTTTCCCAATCTCAAGTTTGAACAGGGGTTCAATGCGTTCGTTGTCGAAAAGCATGGCTCCATTTACTATGCCAGGGGTGTTTGCCGCAAAATGTTTAAGGTTGGAGTAGTGCGTGGTGATAACACCAAAAGTTCCCTTATTGCAGAGTTCTTGGAGAATTGCCTCGGCAATTGCACCGCCGGCTGTGGGTTCGGTTCCAGCCCCAAACTCATCAATTAGCACAAGGCTTTGGTTATCGGCATGCCTTAGCATCTGCTTCATGTTGATGAGATGCGAGCTGTAGGTGCTCAGGTCGTTCTCTAACGATTGCTCATCGCCTATATCTATGAATATCTTCGAAAATATTCCCATCTCGGAGTTTTCCAACGCACAAGGCAGAAAACCGCATTGTAACATGTACTGGAGCAAACCAACAGTTTTTAGGCAAACCGATTTACCCCCAGCGTTAGGCCCCGATATTAGTAGAATTCTACCGTTTGGATTCAACTCGATGTCGAGCGGAACAATCGCCTTCCCTTCCCGTTTTAAGCTGAGCTGTAGAATTGGGTGGCGCGCTTGCCTAAGGTAAATGCCCGTTGTGGTGCTGTTCAGAATAGGTTTAGTGCCTTCGAACTCAATGGCCAAAAGAGCTTTTGCCCTGATAAAGTCAATCTCGCCCATAAAATCATAGGCCGATAGTAGTTCGGGTAGGTAGGGCCTGATGTTATCGGCAAATTCGATGAGTATTCTAACTATCTCCCGCCTCTCATCGTATTCCAGTTCGCGAATTTCGTTATTAAGCTCAACAACCTCAACGGGTTCAATGAAAACGGTTTTGCCGGTAGCCGACTCGTCATGAACGATCCCCTTTAGTTTCCTTTTGTTTGCAGCAGCAACGGGGATAACTACGCGCCCTTCGCGCACAGTAGGCTGTGCATCGGTTTCAACAACACCTTGGTCGCGGGCACTACGCAGTATTCCCTGCACAAGTTTATTTACCGATGCTTCCTTTGCCCTGATGCTTGCTCTAATTTCGGCCAGCTTTGCTGATGCATTATCCTTTATTCGCCCGTATTTGTCCAGAATACTGTCAATTCGTTCAATAACATAAGGGTAGTAGTTTATTCCTGTTGCAAGCTTAGCAATGGTAGGGTATTTGTCCGATACCCTTTTTACAAAAGCCAGCAGCTGCTTTATGGTTTCCAGCGAACGTCTTAGCTGCTGTAGTTCATTTTCATCAATCCATTGCCCTTCCACCTGAAGTTTGCGGAGTGCTGGGGTGATATCAACAAAACCATCGGTGGGGAAACCATCTTCCATTAGACAAATGGTCTTCATCTCGTGGGTCTGTTCAATCCACTCAAACACCACAGATGGGTCACTATTGAACTTAACATCCTTAACACGTTGCTCGCCAAGCGCACAAAGGCAACGCGTAAGAGTAAGTTCGCGAACCTTATCAAATCCAACCTTTTGCTCAAAGGTGTCGGGGTAAATCATTGCTAATGTTTAAAGTTTGCTTTTGCAAAGGTAGCGATTTGGTTGCGAAGAGTGTTAGGTTTTGCAAACGGTAATAAATGGAACTTCACTTTTCCCAAAAATATTCAATAAAAAAACTTTCACCGTTACATGTTTGTGTTTGTCAATATTGGATTGTTAGATGCGTAGTTTGGGTAAAGCATTTCACAAAAAAATACAAAAAGAGTTTTATGTTTAATTTTTTTGTAATTTTCAAATGAATTGACAATGTAAAATATATTAATGAAAGCTGTTTATGGATTTTGTAATTAGCCTAATGGTTAGCACGCTCGTATCAGGTGTTGCTGCTGCAATTCTTTTAAGCAGGGTATATAAGAACAGTATCTTTGTTAAGGTAGGTGTAGTTTGGCTTATAAATCTGTTGTTTATTATGACAACAGTAAGCATTAGGGTTAAGTTTTATGATGGCAATACGTTAGTTCGATATCTAATGCTTGCCATTAATGTCTTGTTTAGTGTGCTATGTTTCTACTATGCTACCATTAAGGTAGTACGGCCGCTTTCAAAGGCAATTGCTAAACTTTACAAGTTGGCCGAAGGCGATTTTAACATTCCCGATGACGACTCATACGTGAACCCTAAAACCGATTTAGGTCAACTAATTCAGGCTACAAATATTATTAGAGAGAACTTTGGCCGGGTTGTGCTGCAAATTCAGAATAATGTGACTAAGTTGCGCGAAATGAGTGATGAACTCAACGCCATTTCAGGCCAATTGGCTGAGGGTTCAGCTGAGGAATCTTCGTCAATCGAGGAGATTTCTTCATCCATGGAGCAAATAGCTGCCCATATCGAGAAGAATGCCGATAATTCCAAACAAACCGAAGTTTACTCGCGTAAAGTATTAGATGGTGTGCAAAACCTGAATAAATCGGCTGAGGAGAATTTGGAGGCTATTAACCATATAGCTCAAAAAATCAATGTAATTACCGATATTGCCTTCCAAACCAATATACTTGCACTTAATGCCGCCGTTGAGGCAGCCCGTGCCGGTGCGCATGGGAAGGGCTTTGCCGTGGTTGCTGCTGAGGTACGTAAACTTGCTGAAACTAGTAAGGCCGCAGCCGATGAAATTGTTCAAATGGCCCACAAGAGCGTGAGCGTGGCTCAGCATACCCAAACCATGCTCAACGAACTTATCCCCGATATTACTAAAACCACCGAGTTAATTCAGGAGATTACCGCTGCAAGCATTGAGCAGCACGTGGGGGTTGAGCAGGTCAACAATGCCATTCAGCAGCAAAATGTTGTTGCCCAGCAAAACGTTGCTATCAGCGAGGAGGTTGTTACAACCAGCAATAAGCTTTCAGAGTTTGCTAACCAATTTGTGGAATTGGTATCGTATTTTAAGATTAGGAAGAAATAGTTTTTGTTAGTTGATTCATTAACTGTATATTTCAATTAGAGAATTTTGTTTTAACTGTTCACTTTTCCTTTAACTTCCTCTAACTTCATCACATTCTCAATTCTTCTTTTCACGGTTCAAGTTTCACGGCTCACGTTTCACAGACCAAACTTCCTATAACTTCCTCTAACTCCATCACATTCTGTCTATTCCGACTCATTCTGACTCATTCCGACTTATTCCGACTTATTTCGACTCATTCCTTAAAATTCATGTCACTTGGTGTAAATGCATTTCTTACTGCTCCACTTCCTTCATTGAGAGCTGAATCCTTTTCCTGGGAATATCAACCTCAAGCACTTTCACCTTTACGTGTTGGTGTAGCTTAACCACATCGAGCGGGTTTGAAACGTAGCGGTTGGCCAATTGCGATATATGAACCAGCCCATCCTGCTTAACTCCTATATCAACAAATACCCCAAAGTTGGTGATGTTGGTTACAATACCCGGTAAAACCATACCCGGTTTAAGGTCATCAATGCTGAAAATGCCATCGGCAAACTCAAATACTTTTATGGCTTTTCGGGGGTCGCGTCCGGGTTTTGAAAGCTCTTGCATGATGTCGTTTAGTGTGGGTAAGCCTACCTTGTTCGTTACATATTTTTCAAGGTTGATTTTTGTCCTTAGCTCCTCGTTATTGATTAAGTCAACAACTGAGCAGCCCAAATCGGCTGCCATTTTCTCTACAATGTGGTAGCTTTCGGGGTGAACGGCTGTGTTGTCGAGCGGGTTTTCGGCTTCGGCAATTCTAAGGAATCCTGCACATTGTTCAAACGCCTTTTCGCCCAGGCGTGGAACCCTCTTTAGCTCATCTCTGCTTTTAAATGCGCCATTTTGTGCTCGGTATTCTACAATGTTTTTTGCCAGTTGGGGTCCAAGCCCGGAAACGTATGTTAGTAGGTGCTTGCTGGCGGTGTTCAGGTGAACGCCAACATGGTTTACGCAGCTTTCCACAACCTGGTCAAGGCTACCTTTCAGCTTGGCTTGGTCAACATCGTGCTGGTATTGGCCTACGCCAATCGACTTGGGATCTATCTTAACCAGCTCAGCCAACGGGTCCATCAGCCGACGGCCAATTGAAACTGCTCCCCGAACGGTAACATCGTATTCCGGGAACTCCTCTCGTGCTACCGGCGAAGCCGAGTAAACCGATGCGCCATCCTCGCTTACCACAAATACCTTTACATCGCGGTTAAACCTGATCCTTTTTATTAGTGCCTCGGTTTCGCGGCTGGCAGTGCCGTTACCTATGGCAATTGCTTCAACTTTATAGGTGTCAACCAAAGCCGATATTTTGCTCATTGCTTTGCCCTGCTCGTTTTGGGGCGGATGCGGAAAAATGGTTTCGTTATGGATTAGGTTGCCTTGCTGGTCAAGGCATACCACCTTGCAGCCAGTTCGGTAACCGGGGTCAATGGCAAGCACGCTTTTTTGCCCAAGGGGCGGCGATAGCAGTAACTGCCTTAGGTTTTCGGCAAAAACACGAATGGCCTCATCATCAGCTTTCTCTTTGAGTTCCGATGTGAACTCATTTTCAATCGATGGCTCAATAAGTCTTTTGTAGCTATCGGTTAAGGCTAACCTTAATTGCTCAGCGGCTTCGCCGTTTGAGCGTATGAACACTCGTTCCAGCTCCTCAATTACTTGGTCGGCCGGCGGAGCAATGTTTACACGCAAGTAACCTTCGTCCTGTCCGCGGCGCATGGCCAGAAACCTGTGCGATGCACACCGCTTAACCTCTTCCTCCCAGCTAAAGTAGTCGGAATATTTGATGCCTTCGGTTTCCTTGCCTTTAACCACTTTCGATCGTATAATGGCCGATTTACGGAAATGCCTTCGAGCGATATTTCGTGCTTTCTCGTCTTCGCTAATCCATTCGGCAATAATATCACGAGCTCCTGCAAGTGCCTCGTTGGCATCGGCCACTTTATCGTTAATAAACGATTCGGCTTTGGCAAGTATGTTCCTTTCCTGTTGCTTGTAAATGATTTGAGCCAGTGGCTCTAAACCTTTTTCTTTGGCTATGGTTGCCTTGGTTCGTCGTTTGGGCTTATAGGGTAGGTAGATATCTTCCAGTTCGGTAGGGTTATAGCATGAAATAATCCTTGCGCGCAACTCCTCGGTGAGTTTTCCTTGCTCCTCAATGGTCGATAGTATAGTTTCCTTACGTTTGTCAAGTTCTACATACTTAACGGATAGGTCGCGGATGGCTGTAATCTGCGTTTCATCAAGGTTGCCGGTCATCTCCTTGCGGTAGCGGCTTATAAAGGGTATGGTTGCCCCTTCGTCAAGTAGTTTGATTGTGTTTGCAACACCTCGGCTGGGAATGTTGAGCTCTGCCGATATTAGTTCAACGTGCTTGGCTTTGTTTACTATCTCCATATAATTCAAATTACGTGGCAAAAAAACGAAATAATATCAATGCTTGCAAATGAAAAACGGCTGCCGTTCAGGAAGCCGTTAATCAATTTGTCTATTGTTAGCTTACTCGCCACAGCGGGCATTGGTCATGTAGGGGTAGCGATAATCGGTGGGTGGGTTAAGGTTTTCCTTAATGGTTCGTGGACTTGTCCATCTAATTAAGTTGAAGGGTCCGCCGGCTTTATCGTTGGTGCCGCTTGCACGTGCACCTCCAAAGGGCTGTTGCCCAACAACTGCTCCTGTGGGTTTGTCGTTAAAGTAAAAGTTTCCGGCTGAGTACCTCAAAATCCGGCAAGCCTTATTAAGGGCTTCCCTATCGGACGAGAATATGGCTCCAGTTAGAGCATAGGGAGATGTTTGGTCGCATACCCTAAGGGTTTCCTCAAACTTGTCGTCGGGATAAACGTAAATGGTCAGAACCGGCCCAAAGATTTCCTCTTCCATGGTCACAAAGTGTGGGTCGGTTGTTACTATGATTGTTGGTTCCACAAAGTAACCCTTGCTCTTATCACCCTTGCCTCCGGCAATTATTTCAGCGGCATCGGATTGCTTTGCCTTTTCAATGTAGCTCATGATGTTGTCGAACGAGGCCTCGTCAATTACAGCGTTTACAAAGGTTTCGTAGTCGGTTGGGTCACCCATATTGATTTCGTGCATTATACCGAGTATCGTTCTTTTAAATTCAGGCCAAATCGATTCTGGAATATACGCCCGCGATGCAGCCGAGCACTTTTGTCCCTGGTATTCAAATGCCCCTCTAACCGCAGCAATTACAGCCTGATTGATATTTGCACTGGGATGAACAAAAATGAAATCTTTGCCTCCGGTTTCTCCTACAAGCTTAGGATACGAACGGTATTTGCCTATGTTATTGCTCACTGCTTTCCAGAATGTGTTAAAGGTAACGGTTGAACCAGTAAAATGAATGCCGGCAAGCAAAGGGTGGTTGAACACTACATTACCAATGGCAGAGCCTTTACCCGGTATAAAGTTGATAACGCCGTCGGGCACTCCTGCCTCCTTATATATCTGCATTAAAATGTAGTTCGATAGTAGCGCAGTCGAAGCCGGTTTCCAAACCACAGTATTTCCCATAAGAACAGGAGCCATGTTCAGGTTCGAAGCAATTGCCGTAAAGTTGAAGGGGCTTACCGTAAAAATAAAACCTTCCAGCGGTCTGTATTCCAACCTGTTTATTGTTCCGGTTTCGGATATGGGTTGCTGGTTGTATATCTCAGAGATATAATGGGCGTTAAACCTCAAAAAGTCGACGGTTTCGCATGCTGCGTCAATCTCAGCCTGATATACATTTTTCCCTTGTCCAAGCATGGTGGCAGCATTAAGCGTGGCTCGGTATTTTTTCGATATCAGTTCGGCTACCTTTAAGGTAATGCTCAATCGTTCAACCCACGAAATCTGCGACCATTGTTCATGTGCCTTCAGTGCCGCTTCAATTGCCATTCGAGTTTCTTCCTCGCCTGCAATATGGTAGTGAGCCAGCACATGGCTGTGGTTGTGGGGCATGACAACCTTCCCCAGTTTCTCTGTTCGCACCTCTTTCCCGCCAATGATTAAGGGTATTTCCAGAACTTCGGTCGATAACCTTTTTAACTCTCGCTCCAGCGCCTCGCGTTCAGGGGAGCACGGTAGGTAACTTAGAATTGGTTCGTTTTTGGGTAAATCGTACTTAAAAATTGCGTTATTCATAGCTTTAATTTTATTTATATTGATTTTAAATAAATAACAAATTAGCCAACTAAATGTTTTAGTTAGATTTTTTTCAAAAAACTGTTTTTCTGATTAAAGTCATATTGAAAAATGATGTTTTTACCTTATTTTTGAAAAAAATCAATTGCTATGTTCAAAACCAATGAATATTTCGATGGCAAGGTTAAATCGATAGCCTTTGAAACTGCCGAAGGCAGGGCAACTGTGGGTGTTATGGCTCAGGGCGAGTACGAGTTTGGCACCTCAACCGTGGAGTATATGACCGTTATCTCAGGTCAAATGGACGTTATGCTACCCGGCGAAACTACCTGGAAAACCTACAAGGAGTTTCAAACCTACATTGTTCCAAAAGATGTAAAGTTCAAGGTTCGCGTTAGTGGCGATACCGCTTACCGTTGCCTTTATAAGTAAAAATTAAGGGGGAATTGTTCCCCCTTTCGTATATTTGCCGATAGGAAAAGTGTTGCATATCAAAAGGGGCTATGGCCGGACCTAAGGGATCGAAATACTACGATGTTTTTCTCGATTACTCTATAATCTTGCGTCAGCGCAATACCAATGAGCCTATTCTCACGCAGGAACAACTGTTGTTGTTTTTAAATATCGATGAGTTAGAGTCAATTGCCGCTTCGGCTAAAAAAATGGATATCAGTTACCGAAAGGCTTGGGAATTGGTTCGTAGAGCCGAGGATGACCTTGGTTTTGCGCTTGTATGCAAATCGCGTGGTGGGAGCGAGGGTGGAAAATCTGAACTAACCCCCGATGGCAAGCAACTTGTGGAAGCTTACCGTCAACTCCGAAGCGAGTTCGACGATTCCGTGAAGCGGGTAGTAAAAAATTTCTTCCAAACCATTAATCGTTAGCCCAATGCGCGGCTCTATGTTTCTTATCGTAGCGATGTTCTTTTTAAGCGGCTGTTTCCGTTCAAACACCAACAGCAATACCATTACTATATTCCATGCTGGTAGCCTATCGGTGCCCCTTAAAGCCATAACCGATAGTTTTAAACGGCTTAATCCGGAAGTAACCTTTAACCTTGAGGCAGCAGGAAGTTTAGAATGTGCCCGCAAAATTACTGACCTCAACCGGCAGTGCGACCTGTTTTTCTCGGCCGATTATCAGGTCATGCATAATCTATTGGTTACTAAACATGCCAACTTCGTAATCCCTTTTTCAACTAACCGAATAGTAATTGCCTATTCGCCCAAATCAAAACTTTCCAGTTCCGTCAATTCGTTAAATTGGACTTCCATCTTACTAAATCCTAAGGTTACCTATGGGCGGAGCGATCCCAATACCGATCCTTGTGGCTATCGTACTGTTTTTGTACTGCAACTTGCCGAAAAGTATTATGGTAAAAAAGGCTTAGCCGATTCGCTCTTGGCCAAGGATAATCAATTCATTCGACCCAAAGAGGTCGATTTATTAGCCTTGCTTGAAACCGGAGCCATCGATTACCTTTTTATATATGAGTCGGTGGTTAAGCAGCATCAATTACATTACCTTCCTTTACCTGACAGTATAAATCTTGGTAACTTTACCTTAGCACAGCACTATAGCTCCGTTCAAGTGAAAATAAGAGGGCGTAGCCCCAGCGATTCATTATACATAGCAGGCGAACCTATTGTTTACGCTTTTACAATCCCCAAAAATGCTCCCAACGCCCAGTTAGCCCTTAGGTTTGCCAAGTATTTTCTATCCGATACCGGAGGAATGAGGGTAATTACCCAAATGGGACAGCAGTCGCTTATTCCGTTCAATAGTTCTGGGTGTGGTTCAATTCCGGACGATCTTAAAGTATTTGTGCTTAATAATTAGTGTTGATGTTGCAGAACCGAGTAAATAGTTTTTCGCATTTTCAGTTGGTTCTAACCCTTTTGGGCGCTTTTATTCTTCTATTCATTGTTGCGCCGTTGTTGGGTATGATAATCAGCACACCTTTTAAAGCAATCACCGCAACAGCTGCCGATAGTCAGGTCTTAAACTCGATTTGGCTTTCCATTTGGGTAGCCATGGTAACCTCACTTCTGTTTGCAATTCCAGCTATTCCATTAGCTTATATTTTGGCACGCTACAACTTCCCTCTGAAAAACCTGATAAACGGAATAATCGATTTACCTGTTGTTATTCCCCATTCCGTTGTTGGCATTGCCCTGCTTGGTTTTATTGCGGGCGATGGTTTGCTTGGCAAAACCTTCGATGCTTTTGGCGTAAAGCTTTTGGGAACTCACTTTGCCATTGCCATTGCCATGGCCTTTGTTAGCTTGCCCTTCCTTGTTAACTCCGCTCGCGATGGATTTCAGCAAGTGCCTGAAAGGTTGGAGCAAGCCGCGCTCACACTTGGAGCATCGCCCTTTCAGGTGTTTTTCACCATATCGTTACCGCTGGCATGGCGAAGTATTGTAACCGGACTTGTAATGATGTTTGCCCGTGGCATGAGCGAGTTTGGAGCTGTTGTTGTTATTGCGTACCATCCCATGGTAGCCTCTGTTATGATTTACGATAGGTTTACTGCGTTTGGTTTAAAATATGCTCAGCCAGCAGCAATCCTTTTCCTCTTTGTCAGCCTTATTGTCTTCATTTCGCTTCGTTTTTTCTCACAAAAAAGGTAAGCCATGCTTGTTGTCGATCAAATATCAAAGCACTTGCCGACTTTTTCGCTTAGCGAAGTAACCTTTAAGGTTTCGCAACCCGATTACTTCATGCTTCTTGGCCCATCCGGATCAGGAAAATCACTTTTACTCCAAATAATCAGTGGGCTTGTTAAGCCCGATAGCGGAAGGATATTTTTTAATGGCAACGATATTACCACAACCCCTGCCGGCAAACGTAATCTGGGCATACTATTCCAGGATTTGGCTCTTTTCCCTCATTTAAGCGTTTTTGATAATATCGCTTACCCGTTAAGGGTAAAAAAACAAAGCATAAGCATTGTAAGGCAAACCGTAAATGATTTAGCCGCACATTTCTCTATTTCCAATTTGCTAAAACAAAACGTAGCCAGCCTTTCCGGCGGCGAAAAGCAACGGGTGGCGCTTGCCCGAACGCTTGCGTCAAAGCCTTCAATACTCCTGCTCGATGAGCCCCTTTCGGCTGTCGATGCACAGCTTCATTTGGATATAATGGGTATGCTTAGGAGTATTAATCGACAAGGCACTCCTATCATTCATGTAACCCATAACTTCGAGGAGGCCATTTCGCTGGCCAGCAAGGTAGGGGTGCTAAATCAAGGGCAGTTGGTTCAGGTGGGTGAACCGGTTGAGGTATTCCAAAACCCTCGTTCCGAGTTTGTGGCTAAGTTTACTGGTGCCAAAAACTTTTTCAGGGTAAAAGAATTGAATGCAACCCGGAATGGTCTGGTATATGCTGTGTTACCTTCCGACAAAAAAATTGCTTTTTACGCTGATACTATTCTCCCAAAAGGTTTTGTTTGTTTTCCGGAGGATAGTGTTGTGTTATCGACACAAGTAGAGAACCAGAGCGCATTGAATGTTTTCCGTGGAAAGGTAATCGATATATTCGCTCAGCGTTTTGGCTATGAGGTGATTATTGATTGTGGTTTCAGGATTTCCGCTCTAGTTACCAAGGAATCGCTCGAAAAATTGAATATTTTGGCTGGCACCGAGATTTTTGCTGCGGTTAAGGCGAGTGCCGTTAAGTATATCCCCGAAATGTAGCCTGCTGAGCTATTTCTTAAATTTAGGTCTTGCCCCGTTTTGGTAAACCACATGAATAAATCGGGCTGTAAAGAATACTGTCAGGAACGCTATGGCATAGTAACTAAGGGCAATTACAAGGAAGAATGTTACTCCAAAAATTAGTATGCCTTGTATGGCATCAAAAACAGTAAGCAACGTTCCGAACCGGAGACCTGTTTTGAAAATTGAACCTAAGTAATCGTAAAGAATGCTGATGGCCAGTAACGACAGTTGTACCCAAACAGCTATGGTAACTATATCGGTACCAAAGTTATTGGCCGATATTCCTTTTGTAATGCTTTCAATGAAGTAATCTTTCCAGTATAGGTAGATAATCCCCGAAAGGAGACCAGCTACAAAGAACGTTACATACGAAACAACGATTTCCTTGACATTAAAGTCGAATCGTTTTTTTAGAAGCTGCTTTGCTTTAACAACAGACTCTTCCACTAAAACCCAAAGCATCAACAAGGCAATGGCTAAAACCCAAAAGTACCATTTGTGCCAATTTGCCAGTTTTTCCAATGATTTCAGGATTTTAGGGGTATTGGGGTATTCTATTTTTTTAAGGTAATCGGTCGATACGTAACCTGTAGCGTAGCCGTTCCGCACCATAATCCAGTATTTATCCGATGCAACTGCAACAATGGTGTCGCCTTGACCAAAGGTGCCCATAATCTCGGAAACTGTCGATGGTGCCGAACGCATGTATAGCGAGCGAGTGGTTACTATATACCTGTCCCGCATACGGTAATTACCCGGTTCAACACATGCTGTAAAAGCAAAAAGAACAATGAACAGAAAAATGTTTCTAACTGAATTGTAGCGCATTATGTCCCAAACCTTTTCCTGTGCAAATGTATCACTTTGCAACAATATAGCCATTGGAAATAGCATTTTTTAATAAACTGCACGACAAATATTTTTTTCCCAACCCAAAGCCTTGCTATGGAGTAATACTAACAAAATACCCTATGATTGAGAAGCAAATAGAGCATTGGAATTCTTAATCTTTTAACCTTTAACTTTTATCCTTTTCCCTCATTCTCTCTCCCCCAAGCTACAATCCGAAACTTTCTTAATTTGAATGGTTCTAAATTTTTATTTTTTTCCCTGAATGGATAAAAAAGTGACAAAAATCAGATTTGTGATTAGGATAACTATTTATATTTAGCCAAGTAAATCAATGTTTTAGAAAAAATATTGATGTTATAAAAGTAACAGTGTTAACAAAATAACAAAAGTAGTTTTTTAAATTTTACGGTTATGACGGATACCAAAGAATTAGTAAAAAATCTTGCCGACAAGTATGGGCGGACAAGGGAAAGCTTGATACCCATCCTGCAGGGTGTGGTTCAGGAGGAACGCTACATTTCTAGCGAGGCAATGACCGAAATTGCCCGTGAACTCGACATGTCGGCCGCAAAGGTTTATGGAACAGCCACCTTTTACTCCTTCCTCGATACTCAGCCCCGAGGAAAGTATGTAATTAGGGTGTGCCGTACCATTTCCTGCTCCATGAAAGGGAAAAACCTTATAATTCAGGAACTTGAGGATATGCTAAAGATTAAGGTTGGTGAAACCACCTCGAACAGAAAGTTCTCGTTGCTGGAAACCAACTGCTTGGGCTGGTGCCATAAAGGCCCTGCCATGCTCATTAACGATGAAGCATACACCGAATTGACACCCGACAAGGTGCGCGAGATTATTAACGAGTACATGAAAAAGTAAAAATAGGAGATTCGATTATGTCAAATAACTTCTTACGTCGCGTCGACCTGATTTTCGATAAAGATTGCGATTTTAAACAGGTACTACAATCAGCTTACAAACGCAGCAACGACGAGATCATTAACGAACTCCTTGAATCAGGTCTCAAGGGTAGGGGTGGCGCCGGTTTCCCAACCGCCCTGAAATGGAAGTTTACCAGCGAGCAATCCGACCCCGAAAAGTATGTGGTTTGTAACGCCGACGAGGGCGAACCCGGTACTTTCAAGGATCGCGAAATCCTTTTCCAGGTTCCCTTAAAGGTTTTTGGCGGTATGGCCATTTGTGCCAAGGTGATTGGCGCTAAAGAGGGATACATCTACCTCAGAGGCGAGTATCGTTTCCTGCTTAAGGAACTTGAAAATCAGCTTGAGATTTTCCACTCCATTCTCGATGACCTTAAAATACCTTTCCGTGTAAAAATTGTAATGGGAAGTGGCGCCTACATTTGTGGTGAGGAAAGCGCATTGTTTGAATCGATGGAAGGCGACCGCGGTGAACCCCGCAATAAGCCTCCTTACCCAACCGTATCTGGGTTCCGAAAGAAACCTACCGTAATCAACAACGTGGAAACTTTGGTTTACTCGTTCATGATTTTCCGTTACGGTGCCCGCAAGTTCAAAGAACTTGGAACCGCCGATTCACGCGGTTCAAAGGTTTTCTCAATTTCCGGCGATACCCCAAAACCCGGCATTTATGAGCTTGAACTGGGTATGACTGTTGATCAATTCGTTCAGGAGTTTGGCGATGGCGATACCAAGGCTGTTCAGGTTGGCGGTGCATCGGGATTCTGCGTACCCCGCAAGAAATTCAAGGATACCATTATTGGTTTCGAGGGTGTACCTACTGGTGGCTCCATGATGCTTTTCAATAGCTCCCGCTCCATGTACAATGTGCTTCATAACTACCTCGAATTCTTTGAGGAAGAATCGTGCGGACAATGTACTCCTTGCCGCGTGGGCTGCCAGCAGCTTAAGTTGGGCATTGAGGCCGTTAAAAGGGGCGAAAAACATGCCAATTACCTTGACCAACTCCAGAAACTGGCTCAAACCATGAAGATAACCGCAAAATGCGGCTTAGGCCAAAGCGTGGCTAACTCCTTCTTCTCAATAGTTGAGAACTTTAGGGAAGAAATGATTTACTAATTTTATCTAAATCGATGCAATTATGGCAAAACAGATAAATCTTACAATAGATGGCATGCCCATAACCGTGGACGAAGGAACAACCATTCTGCAGGCTGCCAAAAAACTGAATATTCACATACCCACGCTCTGTTACCACGATGACCTTTGCGTTGCCGGTAACTGCCGTGTTTGCGTGGTTGAAATGAAAGGATCACGTACTCTTCCTGCTTCATGTGCAATGCCTGTTGCTGAGGGTATGGAGATCAACACCAACACCATTAAGGTTCGTACTGCCCGTAAGCATATTATCGACCTTTTACTCTCGGAGCACAACGCAAAGTGTACCACTTGTTATAAGAACGGGAACTGCGAGTTGCAGCAACTTGCCTCCGAGTACAAGATTTCCGAACCCATGTTCATCGATTTGGTACCCCATAAGAACTACCAAATGGATGCTTATTCCCCTTCAATCATTAAGGACGATAGCAAATGTATTCGCTGCCAACGCTGCGTTCGCACCTGCGAGGAACTTCAGCATGTAAGCGCATTGGGCGTTGCATACAAGGGCGACAAGATGAAGATATCCACTTTCTTCGAAAATCCCATGTTCGAGGTGGTTTGTACCAACTGCGGGCAGTGCGTTAACCGCTGTCCAACCGGCGCCCTTGTTGAGCGTAACTACGTCGACGAGGTTTGGCAAGCCATTTTTGACCCCGATAAACACGTTATTGTTCAAACCGCTCCTGCTGTTAGGGTGGCCCTGGGTGAGGCCTTGGGATTAAAGCCCGGCGAAATTGTTACCGGAAAAATGGTTACCGCTCTCAAGCGCCTGGGCTTCGATTCGGTTCTTGATACCGATTTCTCTGCCGACCTTACCATCATGGAGGAGGGCTTTGAGCTACTTGGCAGGTTAAAGAAGGCTTTGGTTGATAAAGACCCCAACGTAAAACTGCCTATGGCAACCAGCTGCTCGCCGGGTTGGATTAAGTTCATTGAGCATACCTACCCCGAGTACCTCAATAACCTTTCCACCTGTAAGTCACCGCAACAAATGTTTGGCGCATTGGCCAAGACCTACTACGCTCAAAAGCGTAACATCGACCCCGCTAAGATTGTATCAGTGTCTATAATGCCCTGTACAGCCAAGAAGTTTGAGGCCGACAGGCCTGAGATGCGCTCCAGCGGCTTCAAGGATGTTGATTACGTTCTCACAACCCGTGAGCTTGCCATTATGATCAAGCAGGCAGGTATTGAGTTTAGCTCGCTTCCCGAATCGCATTACGATAGCGTTATGGGTGCCTCAACCGGTGCTGCTGTCATTTTTGGCGCTACCGGTGGGGTAATGGAAGCCGCATTACGTACCGCATACGAGGTGGTTACCGGTCGCGAAGTTCCATTTAACGGATTAAATATTACTCCGGTTCGTGGTATGGAGGGCGTTCGCGAGGCTGCCATTAAGATTGAAGGCACCAAGCCCGAATGGAAGTTCCTTGAAGGTGCTGAGCTGAAAACCGTTGTGGCTCACGGATTAACCAATGCCAAAAAGGTTATGGATGCCGTTCGCGATGGCAAGGGAAGTTGGCATTTCATTGAAATTATGGCATGCCCTGGCGGGTGTATTGGTGGTGGTGGACAACCCATCCCAACCAATGAGGAGATTCGCAGGAAACGTGCCGAAGCCATTTACCGCGAGGATGCCGGTATGCCCATCCGCAAATCGCACGAGAACCCCGAGGTGGTTGCCATCTACAAGGAGTTCCTTGGCGAACCCAACAGCCATAAATCGCATGAGCTGCTGCATACCCACTATAAAGCACGTCAACGCTACTAGTCTCTAACTCAATTATTCGAAAAGGCAGGATTAAAAATTCCTGCCTTTTCCTTTTTGGTTTGGGCTTCGTAAAAAAAAATGGAATTAGCCAATATGAACTACTGTTATGTATCCATTTTTTTTGCCCTGTAGTTCTTCAGTTCAGTGTTTGTTTGAAAGGGACTGGCAATGTGATTAGCAAAACTCCTAAACGAAAAAACAAAAACTGGGCATAACGGTCGAGGCTATGTGCCGTAAGGGATTGCGGGCTACTTTTCTGTCAGCCTACACCGAAGTTGAGCGGGCTTCAACGCTTGAATACCCACTGAAACCCTTAGTGGAAATAGCCTTTGTTACCGCCATGTGCATTATTTTTTCTTTTCTCTGATTTTATCTAGAAGCCTGTTTAATTCTTCAACTTCTTCAATAGTTAAATTACTAAGCAAAGTATCAGCTTTCATCTCACAATTAAACATTTTATCAAGCAAATCCATTCCTTCTTGGGTTATTTTAACTGATTTCTGACGCCTGTCGGTTGGGTTTTCCGTCCTGGTTAAATATCCTTTTTCAAATAAGCGGTCAACAATGCGACTTACATCGGAATCCTTGTCGAGCATCCGTTCTTTTATGAAACCTATTGACAAAGGAGCTTCGGAACGAAAACCTCGCAATATTCTCAAAACGTTATACTGCTGTTCGGTAAGTCCATAATTTTTGAGAGATTGATAAAACTCGTAACTTAATTGTTTTGTTGTATAAGTCAAGTTTATCAATCCTTTGTGATATTCGTTCCGAAATCGGCCTTTTAGTTCATCTTCGATTTTCATTTTATTTTGAAAAACTCAGGTGTTCTTAAATAAAATACTATCCAAACTAAAATCAGCACCACACTTGGAAACATAATACTAATACCGGTTGTCATGTGAATTATGATTGCACCGCCCATGTAGGAACTTAGCAATAAAGTCCCAAATCGGTTGGTTTTTGGAAACAAAAACAATAAAGCTGACGAGATTTCGCCTAATGCAATAATAATTCGCCAATCGCCTAATTTCATTTGTTCCATTTGTTCGGGATGTAGGAACAATTTGCCACTTGCACTAAAAAGATACAGTGCTGTTAATAAGCCAGCAATTATCCATGCGGCTATTTTTCTGGTTTTTGAAATTTCTGTACTCATAATTTTTCTCACTTTAAATGTTTATTTTCAAAAGATTTATCCGAATTTATTTCCTGAAACCTTCAAGCCCATTAAAGTACTGCTGTAATCTAACTTTCCTTCATCATTTGCGGCAGCACCGGCTACAACAAACAAAGGCATTAAATGCTCGCTTCTCGGGTGACATTCCAAAGCAGAAGGGGCTTTATACCAGTTAATTAACCCCATATTTCTTGTTTCAATGTCTTGGTTTGAAATTGTTTCTGTCAGCCACTTGTCAAAATTCTCAGCATTTTTTATAGCACTTGTTCCTCCCTCCATAAATCCAAGCATGTTGTGGTAACTCATGCCTGAACCAACAATAAGTACGCCTTCGTTTCGTAATGGTTCAAGAGCTTTCCCCATCTGAATGTGCGTTTCAGGATCTAATGTATTTGCCAACGAAAGTTGGATGACTGGAAAATCAGGTTCTGGAAAAGAAACCATTAATGGAACAAATGTTCCATGGTCGTATCCGCGATTGTAATCTCTTTTAGTACTGAATCCACTTGCTTTCAGCAGATTTTCAATATATTCAGCCAACTCGGGATTACCTTTAGCTGACCACTTTAATTGATAGGTAAACTCAGGGAAACCATAATAATCATAAAACAAAGATGGATTTGAACCGAATTGCAGCGTCGGTATATTTTCTTCCCAATGACCCGAAATAACAAGAATTGCTTTTATCTTTTGACTGTATTGTTGTCCAAAATTTTCAAGGTATTCCCTTAAATGACCATATCCCATAGGGTCGCCCATGGCATCTTTCATGACATGCCAAGGGCCACCACCATGAGGGATAAAATATACCGGTAAC
>Ga0078972_1003198_pt1 | contig 50052 bp, 41 predicted proteins | sample YelNatPaOPGAMG01_FD_67568 | JGI IMG/M metagenome (GOLD analysis project Ga0078972, IMG submission 67568) | Hot spring thermophilic microbial communities from Obsidian Pool, Yellowstone National Park, USA - OP-RAMG-01 (SPADES assembly) (version 2) | ecosystem: Environmental > Aquatic > Thermal...
CGCCTGCGAAGGGTCCTGGCTACACATAACGCCGACTTTGAAAAGGCCCTGCACCGCACATCCTGCCCCCTTGACGACCGGCCCCAGACTCTGTATCATGGGGATACCAAGCAGGCCTCACAGATTCCGAAGGCCCTGCAACCCCGGCCCGCCGAAGCCCCACGCTGCCCTGACATGGCCGCCGCATCCGGCTCGGGCGTACCCCGCCGCCCTGCGACCCTTGGAGGTGCACCATGCTGCGATGGGTGAGAGTGTCCCCCGGCCAACCTCAGCGAAAGGGAAGCCCGGCCCTGCAGGCCATCGGCGCCGCCTGCCTGTTGCTCGGCCTGGTTTTGGCACCGCTCGCCGCCACGGTGCGTGCAGACCACGCCCAAGAGGGCGAGGCTTCGTTCGATGCGTCGCCCACCCTGCCCCTCTTCCTGGCGCTCACCACCGAGGGCAGGCAAACCACCCTGCGCATCAGCATGCGCAACACCGGCAAGGCCGCCTGGGAGCCGGCACAGGGGATCAAGCTCAGCCACATCCGAGCTCCGGCCGAGACTTACCCCGTGGAGCGCCGGGTCGGGCCAGGCCAGGCCGGCGAATGGGATCTCGCGATCACCCCGCCCGCAGCCGGTGTGATCAGCCTGTCTTACACCATGGTCGCAGGCAGCGGGTCCTTCGGCTCGCCCGCCCGGGCGCTACTGGTCGTCCTGCCCACACTAGCCAAGCCCCGCTGGGATACCTCAGCACTGAGCAGCCACCCAGTAGCCCATGCCCTCCTGGCATGGGGCGAACGCACCCTCGGCGGCCCCCTCCGTAGCGCCGTGGCCTGGGCCCGGGAGACCTGTGAGCGGGCGCTGAACCGCCCGATTGTCCTCCCATGGCGTGGGGCTGCCCCCTAGCGCAAGAGCAGACGACCCCGCGGGCAGCAGGCGCTGTCCGCACAGTGGCGCCCCTCGCCAGAGCCCCTTCCAGAGCGATCCTGCCGAGCCGGGCTCACCCATGGGGCAGCGGGCCCGGCCCTGGTGGGGCGGACCCTGCCGCCATGCGCTTGCCAACGTGCTCCTTCTGGCCTACAATCCGCACCAGCCATTGCGCCAGGGAGGCCAACGCTCGTGCCCACCATCACCCTGCAGGTGCACACCAGTCGGGGCAGCGCTCTGGAAGAGATCACCGACCTCGTCCAGCAGGCGGTGCGCCAGTCGGGTGTCGCCGACGGCCAATGCATCGTCTACGTGCCCCACACCACGGCGGGGCTGGTAGTCAACGAGAACTATGACCCCACCGTCGCGGCCGACATCCTGGCCACGCTCGAGCGCCTGGTGCCCGAGCAGGGTCCCTACCGCCACGGCGAAGGCAACGCCGCCGCGCACATCAGGGCCGTGCTCGTCGGCGCCAGCCACGCCTTCATCGTGCAGGGCGGGCAGCTCCTGTTGGGCACCTGGCAGGGCATCTTCCTGGCCGAGTTCGACGGCCCGCGCCAGCGGCGCGTTATCGTCAGCATCCAGCCTTCAATGAGCCAGTAGACGCGGCATCGTGCCGCGCGGCAGACGCAGCCAAACGGATTCACCGCAGAGACGCGGAGGTCGCAGAGGTCTTCAGATACTCTCTGCGCCCTCTGCGTCTCTGTAGCGATATCCCAGTGGCAATGGAGCAAGACCGACAAGTGGGACTCGTATCGAGCGAGCGCCTGGAGCGCATCCTGCCCACGGTCGAAAAGCCGGGGCGCTATACGGGCGGCGAGTTCAATGCCGTCGTCAAGGATTGGGCCACGGCTGGCGTCAAGCTCGCCCTCTGCTACCCCGACCTCTATGAGATTGGCATGTCGAACCTGGGGTTGGCCATCCTCTACGACCTGGTCAACCGCCGGCCCGATGCCCTGGCCGAGCGCGCCTACACCCCCTGGCCCGACATGGCCGCCGCCCTGCGCCGCGCCGGCCTGCCCCTCTACTCGCTCGAGACGCACCACCCGCTGGCCGAGTTCGACATCGTCGGCTTTACCCTGCAGTACGAGCTGAACTACACCAACGTGCTCGAGATGCTCGACCTGGCTGGCATCCCCCTGCGCGCCGCGGAGCGCAGCGAGGCCCACCCTCTCGTCATCGCCGGCGGCTCCTCGACCTACAACCCCGAGCCGATGGCGGCCTTCTTCGACCTCTTTGTGATCGGCGAGGGGGAGGAGGTGCTGCTGGAGCTGCTCGACCTGGTGCAGGCCATGCGCGGCCGGCCACGCGCCGAGCTCCTGCGCCGCGCCGCCGAGGTCCCCGGCATCTACGTGCCCGGCCTCTACCACGTGGAGTACGACCTGGAGGGCCGGGTCGCCGCGGTCACGCCCATCGAGCCGGGCCTGCCCGAGCGGGTCACCAAGCGCATCGTAGCCTGCCTGCCGCCGCCGGTGACGCGCCCCGTGGTGCCCTTCCTCGATGTGGTACACGACCGGGCCAACATCGAGATCCAGCGCGGCTGCACCGAGGGCTGCCGCTTCTGCCAGGCCGGCATGATCTACCGCCCGGTGCGCGAGCGGCGGCCGGAGGAGGTGATGGACGCCGTCGAGCAGCTCCTGGCCAATACTGGCTACGACGAGGTGGGCCTGGTCTCCCTCGCCTCCAGCGACTATTCGCAGATCGAGCCCCTGCTCGAGGCCCTCGTCCGCCGCTGGGCGCCGGAGCACGTCTCCTTCGGCCTGCCCTCGCTGCGCGTCGATGCCTTTTCGGTGCGCCTGGCCGAGATGGTGCAGGCCACCCGCAAGACCGGCCTCACCTTCGCCCCCGAGGCGGGCAGCGAGCGCCTGCGCGCGGTGATCAACAAGAACGTCACCGAGGCCGACCTGATGGCCACCGCCGAGGCCGCCTACTCGGCCGGGTGGGACCGCATCAAGCTCTACTTCATGCTCGGCCTGCCCACCGAGACCGACGAGGATGTGGAGGCCATCGCCCAGCTCGTGCACCGCGTCGCCGACATCGGCCGGCGGCACCGCGGTGGCCGGGCGCAGGTGCACGCCAGCGCTTCGACATTTGTGCCCAAGCCCCACAGCCCCTTCCAGTGGATGCCCCTGGCCGACCTCGAGACGGTACAGCGCCGCCAGCGCCACCTGCAGCAGCGCCTGCGCCGCCGCGGCGTCCAGTTCGACTGGACGGAGCCGCGCACGACCCTCCTCGAGGCCACCCTCAGCCGCGGCGACCGCCGGGTGTCGGCCGCTATCGAGGCCGCCTGGCGCGCCGGCGCCGTCTTTGACGCCTGGGGCGAGCATTTCAAGCCCGAGGTGTGGCAACAGGCGTTCGCATCGCAAGGGCTCGACATGCGGTGGTACGCTGCCCGCGAGCGCGAGCTCGACGAGGTGCTGCCATGGGACCACATCTCCGTCGGCGTCGACAAGGCGTTCCTGGCCGCCGAGTGGCAGCGGGCCACCGAGGGCCTGCCCACACCCGACTGCCGCAACGGCTGCCACCGCTGCGGCATCCTCGAGGCCTTCAAGGCCCAGCGCCGCGCCGTGGGCAAGGGGGTGTGGGAATGTCCGTGAGCCGGCCGCAGCGCCAGGTCACTGCGCCCGTGCAGCGCCTGAGCATTGCCTTCGCCGTCAGCGGGGCAGCCCGCTACGTGGGTGGCCTCGACATGGGCCGCGCCTGGGTGCGCGCGCTGCGCCGGCTGGGGTTGCCCCTGGCCTACAGCTTTGGCTTCAGCCCCCACCCGCGGGTCTCCCTCGCCGCCCCGCTGCCGGTCGGGTTCGCTGCCGAGCGGGAGCTGGTCGAAGTCTACCTGGATGCCCGCGTCGAACCGGCCGATGTGGCCGGGCGACTCCCTGCCCAGCTGCCAGCGGGCCTCGGCGTGCGCGGCGTCGAGGAGCTGCCCCTCAACGCGCCACCCCTGGCCTCGCGCATCCAGGCCGCAGATTATGTCGTGCAGTTCCTCGACCCACCGCCCGCCGACCTGGCCGAACGCGTGGCGCGCCTGCTCGAAGCCCAGACCCTGCCCTTCGCCCGGGTGCGGCCGGGCAGAGAGGTGCGCTTCGACCTGCGGCCGCGCATCCTCGCCGCCCGCGTCGAGGAGCGTGCGGGCAAGGCCGCCCTCACCCTGCGCCTGCAACACGGGCCCCGTGGGGCCGCCCGGCCCGAGGACGTCTTGGCCGCCCTCGGCCTCGAACCCGCGGCCGCCCGCGTCACCCGCGTGGCGCTGGTGCTGGCGTAGGTTAGTCGCTCGTGGCCGCGACCTCACGCACAGGGCCCCCTCAGCATCGAGGCCAGCGACAGCGCCAGGTCGGCCAGGCGTTCAATCCGCGGGTCGAGAACCTCGCGCAGGGCCGGGTCCACATCGCCAAAACGCCTCAGCCTCTCGGAACGGCTGTCGCACAGGCTGGCCCAGCTCACGCTCATCGCCGCCGCCATCGCCGCAGCCAGGTCCTCCTCTTCTGGCTCGAGGTCGAACGCCTGGGCCAGCTCGGCAATCTCTGCCAGAGCTGTAGCGACCTGTCCGCGAAGGGCAGCCCGCGCCTCGGGCGGCAGGCGCAGAACGCGGCGGTAGAGAATGCCGTCCTCTGAGCCATCCTGTAGCCAGGCGTCCGCCTGGCGCAGTTGCCCCTCGAACATGCGCAGGACGATAGCCAGCGAGCTGCGTTGAGCCGTGTTGAGCATGCTCGGCATCCTAACGGGCGGAATCTAGCGGAAGCGGTACACCAGGACCGCCCCGATGAACATGGCCGCGGCCGCATAGACAAAGCCAGCCGCCGGCGAAACTGCCGTCCACAAAAAGCCTACGATCACACTTGCAACCAGGTCGCCCACGCCGTTAACGGTTCCCATCACCCCGTAGGCCGTACCCCGCACGTCGACGTCCACAAAGTCGGCCGTGAGGGCACCCTCGAGGGCATCCTCGGTTGCGATGTAGGTGCCGGCCAGCGCAAAGAGCAGCAACAGGTAGCCCACATTGGCGATGGAAAACGCAAAGGCGGCTGCAAACCCCGCCGACACGGCTACGCCGACCAGGTAGCCCAGAGCCAGAAGCCCGCGCCTCCCCAAGCGATCCGAGAGCGCGCCGACGGGGTACGAGGCCCCGGCATAGAGCACGTTGTGGCCCACATAGAGCAGCGCTGCAACCTGGGCCGCTCGCACCAGGCCATAGGCAGGAGCCAGGAGCTGCGTGGCCGCCAAGATGAGCAGGGTGTGGGCATAGTCACCTGCACCAAACACCCCCACTCCCGTCAGAAAGCGGCGATAGGAATCCGGCAGGGCACGCACCGTGGCCCAGAAGGGCAGCTCGGGCCGCGGAGGCCGGCGGCGTTCGCTCACCATCAGCCCAAACGCCAGCGCTGCACCCAGCCCCGGGATCAACGTAAGCCCAAAGATGATGCGGAACGGGGTCGAGGGATGCGCTGCCGCCGCAGGCTGTAACAGGGCCAGCAAGCCAACTGCCAGCAGCGGGCCGACGATGGCCCCCAGCGTGTCGCCAGCTCGGTGGAACCCAAAGGCCTTGCCACGCGATTCGGCAGGGACCGACTCCGCGAGCATGGCATCGCGCAGTGGCCCGCGGATCCCTCGGCCCAGCCAGCCGAAGAGCCTCCCGATGAGCACCATCGGCCACGAAAGGGCCAGGCCGAAGGAGGCAATCGCCGCCCCCGTGATCGCATATCCGGCCACCGTGATCGGTTTCCGATGGCCGAGACGGTCCGAGATCCAGCCGGCGCCCAGCTTGACAAAGCTGGATGCCGCATCCGCCACCCCTTCGATGGTGCCGAGGGCAATCGGAGGCGCGCCCAGTGTGCTCAGAAAAGCAGGCAACACCGAAGTGGCGGCCTCGTGGCCGGCGTCGGAGAGGAAGCTGGTCACCCCCATGCCGACCACGTTGCGGTTCAGCCAGCGCTCCCCAGGCGCCGGCACCACCTCCAGCGATGCCTCCCCAGCCGCCGTCTCGGTGGGGCGGTCCAAGGGGGCCGCTGATGCCGCCTTGGCTTCCTCGTCCTCTACCTGGCTATCCACGTGCGATCTCCTTTCCTTCACCAGCGCCGGGATGCGCTGCGAGGCCCGTGCCATGGGCGAAAGGGCGCCCGGGGCGGGGCCATCACCCTCCGAATACCTCCCTGAACAGGTCCTGGCCGTAGGCGGTCTGGAGTGGTTCTCCTTCGTGCAGGCGAAACGTTCGCCCTCCGTCGGCCTGCCTTTCGGCGCGCAGAAAGAAGGCTTGCCCCGCCCGGCGGTCGAAAATGCCGCGCGCAAAGGTATAGAGGTGGGTAACAAAGAAGACCTGGATGCGCCTCTTCAGCAGCGCGGTGACGATCTGCCGCGCGATCTCTGATCCCTCTCTCTCATTGGTCGCGGCGAACGACTCGTTGAACAGCACCATCGAGTTGGGCACAATCTGGTCGACGATGGCGCTCATGCGGGCGAGCTCCTCGTCGAGCTTGCCGCTCTTCATGGCGACGTCTTCCTCACGCTTGTAGTGCGTGAAGAGGCCCTCACAGACGTTGGCGCAGAACGACTCCGCCGGCACGAACATGCCGGCCTGCATCATCAGCTGTGCCAGACCGATGCTGCGCAGGAACGTCGACTTGCCCCCCTGGTTGGCACCCGTGATGATGACCAGGTCTTTGCCGTCGGCGTCGGCATCGTTGCCCACCACGCGCCGTTTCATCGTTAGCGCCAGGCATGGGTCGTAGAGGCCTGTGAAGGAATGCCTGCGCTGGCCGGAATCCACCGCCACGGGGAACGACACGGGCTCGCCCAATTGGGTGAGCCTCTCATACAGGTTCAGGCAGCCGATGTAGAACGCCAACTCGACGCGGAGCACCTTGAGAAAGCTGTCGATGTGGTCCGCCGACTGGGCCGCCGCGTTGGCGACCAGGTTGATGCCCCTGTCGCGCAGGTCGGAGAGCGCCCTGGCGCCATGGTCGTCGCGCGGGTGGATGCTGAACCCATAGCCTGGCGACCTCGGCGCCAGGACCTGTTTCACCAGGCTTTGCTGCTTGCGATGAGGGCGGCGAAGCACATAGCCGGCGCCCTCGTTGCCAGGCCCCAGGCGGGCGCTCAGCAGCACCCCGCTGCGGAATCTCAACGTCCTCAAGTGCGACTCCACGAGCGCGAAATAACCGTCATCGAGCTCTTGCTCGATCATGGCAAAGAACCTGCGGAAGCCCTCCGACTCGAAACTCTGCGCGTGTTGGTCGGCAATTCTTCTCAGCTTGCGGAGCAGCTCCACGAACATCTCGAGCATGCGCACCGCGCTGCTCAGGATGCCGCTGGGGTAGTAGGTGCCGAAAATCCCCAAGTACCTCTCCCGCTTGTTCCGAATCGATTCGAGGGGGATCTGGTAGATTTCCCTCACCACAGCGGGGTTCTTCAGGCAGTCACGCAGGATGTCCTGGCGATAGCGGATCTCCTCCGGATCGCGCAGGCCGGTCAATACTGCCTGCCTGGCCACTTGGAACACAAACTCATCGCCGGCCGCCATCGCCTCGAGCAGGGTATTCAGCTCGAGATCCTGCGTCAAGGTCTGCTCGTGCGCAGGCAGCTTCGCGTTGAGGTCGAAATCGCGGTCGCGGTACATCAGGAAGACCTTCATGGCCGGATGCGCTCCATGATATGCTCGTAGGTCACCCGGTGCTTCTCGGCGATGGAGAGCGCGTAGGCCAGGCCATCGGCAGGCTTCCTGACGATCTTGTAGGTCCGCACGGCTGGGTTCTCGGGAACGACCGTGCTGACCATGCTGACAGTCTTCTCGCTGAAGGTGGCCATCTCATCCACAAAGGTGACCCAGACGCACAGACAGTCCAGCTCGACGATGCGCGCCATGATCTCTTTGCTCAGGAAGACGGCATCTTGCAAGGTGGTAGATGAAAAGATCTCGTTGATGACCAGAATGCTATCGGAGCTAGCTTCTTCGAGGATGGCGTGGATCCTGGCCAGGTCATCTTGCAGCTTGCCGCGCAGGCTCCGGATGTCTTCCTCTCTCTCAAAGTGGGTGAGGAGGCGATCGTACAGTGCGAGCCGCGCCTCGCTGCCGGGCACAGGGCAGCCCAGGCTGGCCAGGTAGTGCAACTGCCCAAAGGTGCGAGCAAAGGTCGTCTTGCCGCCCTGATTCGGCCCAGAGACCACAAAGACCCGCTCTTTGCTTCGCAGGAAAAAGTCATTGCAGACAATGGGGGCGCCGCTGGCGACGAGCCTGTTGGCCAGGGCGATATCGAAGCACCCGTAAGAGTACACTTCCTTCGTCTCGGAGATCTGCGGGTAGCAGAATCGGAGGCCGGCCTGCTTGAACCTGGCGATGAACTCGAGGTAGGCCACATAGAACTGGATTTCCCGGTCGAAGGTGCGGATGCCGTCATCGAGGAACGGGTTGTGCCGGTCACAGAAGCGGTGCAGGCTGGCAAAAGCATCGGGGAACAGCCTTTCCACGCCATCGAGGATCTGGGCCTCGACATAGTTCATGCCTGCCGCCACGGTGAGTGCGCGCCGGTAATCCTTGACCTCTCCCTGGCGGAACTTTTCGAAAGCCCTCTCCACCTCCTCGCTATAGTCCGCCTCTCCGTCGTACCTGGTCACTCTGACTCTCAGGCCGTTGATCGCGACGCAGTACTCCACGGCGCCCAACTGGTCCTTCGTCTCCCTCGCATCCGTGGCAAGCGCGACAAAGCCGTCGGAGCGGACGTACTCTGTGAGGTAGGCATGGAAGGCTCGCAGGCCGCGCGAGCGAAAATGGGCGCGGTCCAGGCTGCTGGCCAAGCCGGTGACCGCTTCGCAATAGAGTCGGGCCGCTTCCAGGAACCAACCCTCCTTGTGGTTCCTGAACTCGAGCTTCTCGGCCAGGCCCAGGTAGCGGCGCACCCGCGTCATCCGTTGGGCGAAGGCTCGGATGTCCTCCAGCAAGCTCTCATCTTCCAGGTCTTGCATCACTTCGTGGCGGAAGCGGATCGTGTCGGCGTCGCGCAGGTGGGTGTAGAAGAACGGTTTGAGGTCGTATTCCTCCTTGCCCGCCGCGATCGCATCCACCACCTGGCCCAGATTCAGGTCGGCAAAGCAAGAGGGCGCTTCGCGCGCTTCCTCTCTCGGCCGGCCCTCTTCGCCTGCATACAGGATACTGTGAAACTCCATCGCACCAACACCCCTGATCGTCCGGCCGCGCCGGCCGGGCTGCAGATCCCTAACCAGCGCCATCGGGTCAGGGCCATCTGGCCCCGGCAACCTGGGCGATCGCCCGCCAGGGCGCATCCACCTCAGCCCCCAAGGGCTCGTGCCGGAAGCGGTAGTCCTGCTTGCGGATGTACTCCGATAGCTCGCAGCCCAGAGCCCTCAGGGCCTCGACCTCGCGCAGGGCGAGGAGTTCCGCCTGTGCCGGCGTCGTCGCCAGGCCCAGCGCCAAACGCAGGTGAGGAACGCAGAGCGCTTTCCCAACCTCAGGCGCTGCCACACGGCCATCTCCTGCCACCACGGCCAGGGCAGCGCGCCGCTCGAGCGCAGCTTCCATGGCACAGGCCGGGCAGTAGTTCGCCCCGAGCGCGCGCCCCACTGCACCACCGCCCTTCGCTGCCATAGCCCGCCTGAGAGAGGCCAGCAACCCGCGCCATCGCTCCGCCCGACCGGCCTGGAGAGACCGCGGGTGGAGCGCCCGGGCGAGGGACTGCGCCTGGCCCCGGAGAGAGGGCAACGCCGCACTTGCCCCTGCTACCCGAAGCAGCCGCCAGAGGTGCCGGTTGCAGAGGGCGGGCCATGCCGGTCCGTCGCCCTCCTGGGCCCCCGCCTCTGGCCAGGCGGCGGCCCATCGCCTCAGCCAGCCATCGATGCCCCGCCCGACCGCCCAGCAGACGGCGCACTGCCCTTGGCTGGATTCCTCGCGATCGCCGAACAGCTCCTGGCCGCCCCGGGCCCCCTCCTGCTCGGCCAGAGGCGCCGCAGGCCGGCCCATCCGCACCGCCCCCTCCTTCCCCACCATCGCCTCAACGAGCGAAGCGGCGTCGTCCTCCACGGCGAGCGACGCCACGCGCGCAACAAAGGCCTCGGCCAGCAAGCCCCGCTCTGGCCTCGTCGCCACCCGCTCCAGGGCCATCGTGAGATGGGGCAGGCACAGGCCGCCCGAAGCCAGGTAGCGGCGGCGGAACGCCTCGTCGCCCAGATGGCCGGCCAGGGTGTCGAGGTACCTGCGGCTCGACTGATCGAGCAGCCGGCAGGCAGGGCACTCTTGCTGCTGCGCCAGGCGGCTCGCGAGCAGCGCGGGGCTGGTGCGCGGCCGCAAGTCGCGGTCGGCGCCGCCCAGCAACACGCGCAGCAGCTCGCCGGCCACGTCGCGGTAGATGATGGCCGTGCCCAACCCATCGCGCACCTCTTCGGCGAACTGCCAGGCATGCTGGCGGCAGAAACCGCGTGCAGCCCGCAATTCCGCCCGCGCCCGCGGGTCATTCACTCCCTCGTACGACAGGGCATCGAGGTGGCGCGAGACGGCCCTCAACCCCAGGCGGCACACCGGGCAGCCCGGGCTATCGAGAGCCTCGAGCACCTCAAAGTAGACGATGTGCTTGCCGGGGGGCGTTTCCACCATCCTCATTCGCAAAAGAAAAAGCTTCTACCTGGCCGTCGGCCAATGTAGAAGCTATCAGCCGGCCACTTGCCGGCGTTACCCAGCGGCACAAATGCCGCCCTGCCACGAGCCTCATCGTGGCAGCCCAACATGGGTCTGCATCCTTGTCGCGCGCCGGCCCGCTCCGAGAAGCGGCCGGTGCAGGGCCAGCGCCTGGCAGCCCGCCCCGCCATGGCTGGCGCAGAGTCCATCCCGTGGCGGGCGCCGTTGGCCTCCAAACCCTGGCGTTCTCCTAGAAGAATAGCACGTATCCGGCGAGGCGTCAACGCGCCAGGCGAGAAATGCCGAGTGCGCTCGTCAGGGCCTCCAGGTGGAACGCGACAGGCCAGTGCCGGGCCAGGAAAACGCCGGCCGCCAGGGCCACCACCCCCACGAGCACCCCAACCAAGGCGTGCGTCGCCGCGGCGGCCAGCGAAGCCCGCTCTGCAAGGCTCAGGATGTCGAGAACCCAGGAAGAGAAGGTGGTGTACGAGCCGCAGAACCCGGCGGTCAGCAACATCTCCCAGCGGGCCAATCGACCGCCGCCGGCGGCTCTGGCGACGACGAAACCGAGCACCAGCGAGCCGGCCGCGTTGATGACCAGGGTGGCGATGTGCCCTGGCAGTGGGCAGGCGTTCGTCAACCAGCGGCCGGTCACGAAACGAGAGATGGCGCCCACCACGCCACCGATGCCGACGAGAACAAGGTCCCTCAATGTCGCCTCCCGTGATGATGGTTGATCGGGTTTGCTGGGAGGCCCAGACGCGCAAAAAGCCTCTGCCTGGGATCCCCCCTGCAGAGGCCATCAGTCTACAACGACGCTTTTGGCGCGGTCGCCCGCTGCGGGTGCCGCCGGTGAGCCTCATCACCGTCTACGGACTGTGGGCATGATAGCGGAAAGCCCGAGTCTTGTCAAACGAGGGGCTCTGGGTGTCGCACGGTTGTCACGCCGAGTAGCGCAGGGCTCGCGCAGCCCTGTGCCAGGTGAAGGGACTTGCCGTGAGCAGGGGTGTTGGCCGGGTGTCGGGCTCCGCCCGCTCTCGGCCCACCCGAGGGCTGGGCCGGGATGAGGCGAAGCGTGAACCCCGGTCACCAGCGCACCGCCTGCGACAGGTTGCCAGCTATGAGCCTGCTGACGCATCTTGGATGCACCCGGCCGCGAAACCGCCCTTGACAGCGCCCGCCGACAGTGCTATAACTCTGCGCCATGGGGCGATGAGGCTCGCCCCGAACGCCGGAACTGTCGAGCGATCGACTGATAGCCTCTACCCCTGCGGCCCGCCGCAGATGGTAGAGGCTTTTTGTTTGGCATCGTGCCCAAGTGGCGACGAGAGAAGCGTGTCAGGTCGATGGCGATGGTGGCAGATAGCGCCTGCCGGGTGCGCGAATACACACAGAACAAACAGCAGGTAGCGGCGCTCGTGCGCGCCGCCAAACAAGCTCTGCACGAGATGGGGCAGGCTGATGGAGAAGGGCGCTGCCAGGAGCTGCTCGTCAGGCTGGCCGAGGACCGCTTCAACCTGGCCGTGGTGGGCCAGTTCAAGCGCGGCAAGAGCTCGCTCATGAATGCACTGATCGGCCGCGACCTGCTGCCCACCGGCCTCCTGCCCCTGACTTCGGCCATCACAGCGCTCTGCTACGGCCCCAAGGAACGGGTCGTGGTGCGGCGCAAGGGCTGGTCGCTGCAACCCGAGATCCCGGTCGAGGAGCTGGCCGACTATGTCACAGAGCGCGGCAACCCGGGCAACGAGAAGGGCTTGATCGAGGCAAGGGTCGAGCTGCCTCTGCCATTCCTGCGCGGTGGCCTGTACTTCGTCGATACCCCGGGGATCGGGTCAGCCCGGCAGGAAAACACGGCCACCACCTACGAATTCCTTCCCCAGGCCGACGCCATCGTCTTTGTCACGAGCGTGGAGGCGCCGCTGAGCGAGGCCGAGGAGGGCTTCCTGCACGACGTGGCCCAGCACGTGCGCAAGCTCTTCATCGTGGTCAACAAGGTGGACTTGGCCGCAGCCCACGAGCGCGAACAGGTGCTCGGCTACATCCAGGCCGGCATTGAGCGCAGCCTGGGCACCGATGGAGTGCGTCTGTTCCCCCTGTCAGCCCAGCAGGCCCTGCATGCCAAGCTGAACGGCAGCCAAGAGGGGCTGGCCGAAAGCGGCCTCCTAGAGTTCGAAGCGGCCCTGACCGCCTTCCTGGTGGAAGAGAAGAACCAGGCGTTCCTGGTGGCGATCCTGGACCACCTGTTGAACATCCTGGCCGACTGTGAAGGCGGCCCGGGTGGCGAAGCGGCGAGGCCCGAGGGTGCCGAGGCCGAGCCTGCCGGGCCGCCATCCACGATCGCCGGCCTGAGCGCCCGCGCCCAGGCGCTGCGGGCGCAATTCCTGCCCGATGCTGCCCCCATCGGGGGTGAGCTCCGCGCCGCCTTGCAGCCGGTGCGATCGGGGGTTCTCGACGCCGAGGTCCGGGCGGGGGCCGCCCGGCGCTCGGCCATCGGTGAGCGTGCGGTGGCCAGCGGCCGCACCTGCCCCATCTGCGCAGCCCAGAGCCGGGCCATCTTTGACTTTTACGCCCAGTGGCAGCACGTGCTGGCCACCAACCCCACCGCACAGAGCGAGTTCGCTTCGGCCCGCGGGTTCTGCCCGGTGCACACCTGGCAGTTCCAAAAGATCGCAGCAGCCCAGGACCTGAGCGCAGGCTACATCGCCCTGACGCAGGCCGTGGCAGCCGAGCTGCGCCGAGCCTCCTCTCTGGCTCCAGACCAAGCGAGCGCCGCCATCAGCGCCCTGTTGCCCGCTCCAGACACTTGCCCGGCGTGCCGCGTCCTGCGCGACGCGGTGGGCCCGCAAATCCGCTCGCTGCTGGCGCAGGTCGCCACCGACGAGGGACGGGCACTCTATGCGCGTTCGGCGGGGCTCTGCCTGCCCCACCTGCGCCTGGCGCTTTTGGTCGCCGGGTCCGAAGAGGCAGCCTTCCTGCTGCGCGAGCAGGCGAGGCACATGGAAGAGACCCTCGAGGACCTGCACAGCTACGTGCTCAAACGCGAGGCCCTGCGGGCCGGCCTCCTCAACGCCAACGAGGAGAGCGCCTGGCAGCGCGTTCTGATCCAGCTCGTCGGCGAGCCCATGGCGCAGTTCTGGGGGTCAACGACGGCAACGGACCGGGCGGGGTGATAGACTTGGGCAGTTTACGCCCGCGTCATTGCACGGGGAGTGCTGAGCAAACATGGCCTTCTTCAGCATCCTGTTCACAAGAGCCGAAGCCAGTGCAGGCGTGGAGGCAGCCCAGGCGCCCGAGTTTTTCCACGACCTGGGCCTCGATCAGGTCGTCGATGCCATCACGGCTGCCAAGCAGGAGTACGACCTCAAGCCGTTCTTCTACACCGCCCTGCACGATCACGAGGCCATCGAGTACCGCCAGAGGATCATGCAGGACCTGGAGAGCCCGGCCCTCTTCCAGGCAGTGACCTCCTTTGCCGGCAGGATGCGCGCCATGCGCCAGGCCCTCGCCCAGGCCGACAAGCTGCACTACAAGTATCAGAAGGAGAGCTGGTTCATGGATGCGGCCGCAGTGTACTGCGACGCCGTCCGCAGCCTGGCGCGCGACCTGGCAAGCCTCGACCTCCACTCGAGCGGGTTTCTGGGCTTCCGCGCGTACCTGGCCGACTATGCCGCCTCCGATGGCTTCACGACGCTCAGTGAAGACATTGAGGAGCTCCGTGCAGGCCTCGCCGGCGTGCGGTATTGCGTGCTGATCCGGGGCAGCCGTGTGCTGGTGCGCAAGTACGAGTCCGAGGCCGACTATAGCGCACAGGTGGAGAAGACCTTCGCCAAGTTCAAGCAGGGAGCAGTCAAAGACTACCAGGCGACATTCCCGAGCTATCCAGACATGAACCACGTGGAGGCCCAGATCCTGGACCTGGTGGCCCGGCTCTACCCCGAGGTCTTCCAAGACCTTGACGCATTCTACAGCGAGCACCACGACTACCTGGATGCCACTGTCGCCACCTTTGACCGCGAGGTGCAGTTCTACATCGCCTACCTGGAGCACATCGCGCCACTCAAGCGGGCCGGGCTCAAGTTCTGCTATCCGGAGGTCTCCACAAGCAAGGACGTCTATGACCGCGAGGGGTTCGACCTCGCCCTGGCCCAGCGCCTCGTCGGCGATGGCTTGCCCGTCGTGTGCAACGACTTTTACCTCGAGGGCGAGGAGCGCATCTTCATCGTCTCGGGCCCCAACCAGGGCGGCAAGACGACCTTTGCCCGCACCTTCGGCCAACTCCATTACCTGGCCAGCCTCGGTTGCCCCGTCGCCGGCAGCCAGGCACGGCTCTTCCTCTACGATCGCATCTTTACCCATTTCGAGAGAGAGGAGGAGATCCAGAACCTCCGCGGCAAGCTGCAAGACGACCTCGTTAGGATCCACACCATCCTGAACCAGGCCACGCCCAACAGCATCCTCATCATGAACGAGATCTTTACCTCGACCACGCTGCAAGATGCCGTCTTCCTGAGCAGGAAGATCATGGAGCGGGTGATGGAGCTGGACCTCCTTTGCGTGTGGGTTACCTTCATCGGTGAGCTGGCCACGCTGAGCAAGAAGGCCGTGAGTATGGTCAGCACCGTCTCCGCCGAGAACCCGGCTGTGCGCACCTACAAGGTCCTGCGCAAGCCGGCCGACGGGCTTACCTACGCAATCTCCATCGCCGAGAAGTACCGGCTCACCTACGAGCGTCTGAAGGAGCGGATCAGAACGTGCAAGCCCTCCTGATGTACCCCGACCGCGATTTCGACCTACAGGCCAAAGGGCCGTGGCACGAACAGGCACTGATCCAGGACCTGGAGCTCGACACGCTCTTGGATGCGATGGCGCTCGGTGACGCATTCTTGCGCCAGGTGGCCGGGCGCGCCATCCTGTCGAGCCTGACCGACCCCGAGGTCATACGCTACCGGCAAGAGATCCTGAAGGATTGCCTCAGGAACCCCAGCATCGTCAGAGAGGTCTACGCCCTCACCCTCGACGCCATCGAAGGCGAGAAGAAGGTCTACTGGGGCCTGTTCCACAAGTATCCCGACATGATTCTGCACCGGGCACTGGAGGTGATGCAGCTCTTTGTCGGCATGCTCAAGAGGCTGAGGGGCATCGCCGATCAGCACGCGCCGCTGTTCCAGTCCAAAGGGTTCGCCACCCTCTTTGCCATGCTCGAGCAAGAGCTCTCCGACGAGTACTTTGCCACCGTCGAGCGGCACCTGAGGGAGCTCCGCTTCCGCAACGGGGTCCTCATCAGTGCGGAATTGGGCAAGGGCAACAAAGGCACCAACTATACCCTCTGCCAGCCGGCAGAGAACCGCCAGGGCCTTTTGGGCCGCCTCCGCCCCAGGAGGGCGCCCGCTTACAGCTTTGCCATCGCGGACCGCGACGAGAGCGGTGCCCGCGCGCTGGCGGAGTTGAAGGACCGGGGCATCAACCTGGTAGCCAACGCCCTTGCCCAGTCGGCCGACCACATTCTCGGCTTCTTCACTATGCTCCGCACCGAGCTGGCCTTCTATGTCGGCTGCCTGAACCTGTATGACCGGCTCACCCAGCTGGGCGAGCCTGTGTGCTTCCCTGAGCCGGCAGCGCCCGGCACGGGGAAGCGCTCCTTTGTGGGCCTGTACGACCCGTGCCTGGCGTTGACCATGAAGGGCCGCGTGGTGGGCAACGATCTGGAAGCAGACCACAAGGACCTGGTGGTGATCACCGGGGCCAACCAGGGGGGCAAATCAACGTTCTTGCGCAGCGTCGGCCTGGCCCAGTTGATGATGCAGGCCGGCATGTTCGTGGCCGCCGAGTCCTTTTCCGCCAGCGCCTGCGCCGGCCTCTACACGCACTACAAGCGCGAGGAAGACGCCACCCTGCGCAGCGGCAAGCTCGATGAGGAGCTGAGCAGGATGAGCGACATCGCCGACCACATCACGGCCCACTCCATGGTGTTGTTCAATGAGTCCTTCGCGGCAACGAACGAGAGAGAAGGCTCCGAGATCGCCAGGCAGATCGTCTTGGCTCTCCTGGAAGAGGGCATCCAGGTCTTTTTCGTAACCCACCTGTACGAGTTCGCGCACGCCCTCCATCGAAAGAAGATGGGGAATGCCCTTTTCCTGCGCGCAGAGCGAGAGGCCGATGGGCGACGGACCTTCAGGATCCGCGAGGGCGCACCGCTCCAGACCAGCCACGGCGCAGACCTGTACGAGAAGGTCTTCGGCCCCGACGGCAGGTGAGGGCTCCTGGCCGAGCTCGCCTCGCGCCCTGCGGGCTCCGCATGCCCTGCCGCCTTGCTCCTTTGGCCCCGTTTATGCTGGTGTAGGTCAGGCGGAAGGGAAGGAGATGAGGCGATGTGCTCACCGATGGAGACAAGCGCCGGGAATGCGAGGCCTGGGCCACGCGGCGACGGCGTTGGGCTAGCCGACACGGCCCCCACGCAGCAGGAAGAGATAACCCGCGAGCGCCAGGAGCTGCTCGATGAGGTCGAGCGCCGGGCGGCGGAGCTCGACGCCACCATTGCTTCTATCGCCGATGGCCTGGTCATCTACGACACCGAGGGCCGCATCATGCGCATGAACGCGGCGGCCGAGCAGTTGCTGGGCTACCCCGCCGCGGGCCCCCGGCGAAAGATCGCCGAGCAACTGGAGGCCCTGCGCTGCGAGCTGCCCACCGGCCAACGGCTCGGCCTGGAGGAATCGCCACCCGTGCGCGCGCTCCACGGTGAGACGGTGCGGGGTGCGGTGGTCATCCTTCACCACCCCGACGGCCGCACAGTGTGGGTCTCGAGCAGCGCCGCGCCCGTCCGCACCGCCGACGGCGAGCTGCTGGGCGCAGTGATGACCTTCACCGATATCACGCCCCTGCACGAGCTGCAGGAGCAACGCGAGGACCTGCTGCGCGCCGTCTCGCACGACCTGCGCAACCCCCTGACGGTGATCCGCACCCGCGCCGAACTGCTCCTGCGGCTGCAAGCCAGCGCCGGCGCCAGCCCCGAGGAAAAGGAGAGCGCCGAGGCCATCCTGGCCAGCGCGCGCCACATGAACGCCATGATCCAGGAGCTGGTCGACGCCACCCGCCTCGAGGCGGGGCAGGTGCACCTCGAACTGCAGCCGGTCGACCTTGCCACGTTCCTCAACGGTCTGGTCGCGCGGCTATCGGGCGCCCTCGACACCCGTCGCATCCGCGTGAGTGCGCCCCCCGGCTTGCCCCCCGCCCTGGCCGACCCCGACCAGCTGGAGCGCATCGTCACCAACCTGCTCTCCAACGCCCTCAAGTACTCGCCGGCGGGCAGCGAGGTAACCGTGACCCTCAGCGCGCGCGATGGCCAGCTCGTCACCGCCGTCGCCGATCGCGGGCCGGGCATTGCGCCGGAGGACTTGCCGCACCTTTTCGAACGCTACTACCGCACCGCGGCGGTGCGCGAGCGCCACGAAGGCCTGGGCCTCGGCCTGTACATCACACGCAAGCTGGTCGAGGCCCATGGCGGACGCATCTGGGTCGAGAGCGAGCCCGGCAAGGGCAGCACCTTCTACTTCAGCCTGCCCCGGGCGGGCTAGAGGCCGAGCAACTGCTCCAGACGCTTGCGGTTAAAGCCGACGACGACTTGGCCATCGACCACGATCACCGGCGTCGTCAGGTAGCCGAGCTTGGCCAGCTCCTCGAAGGCTTGGGGATCCTTCACCACGTCGCGCTCGACAAACGGCACACCCTTCTGTGAAAGAAACTCTTTCACCTTCTCGCAGAACATTCAGCCCGAGGTCTGTGTGTAGACCAACACTTGCTTGGCCATTTTCCCTCCACTCACGTGGGTTGGTCGCTACCGCGCCTGCCGATTATAGCGCCGCTGCAGGCAGAGGTCCAACCGGGCTGCCCGACCCTCCCGGCTGGCTGGCCTGGCTCGCATCGGCGGCGCGCCGGGCATCGGCCTGGCTCCCACCCTCGCGGCCGGCCGCAAGCCGTGCCCGGGCACGCAGGAACTGGCTCATGTAGAGCTGGTAGTAGAACCCGCGCTGCGCCAGGAGCGAATCGTGCGTGCCCCGCTCGACGATGCGCCCATCCCTGATGACCAGCACCTGGTCCGCGTTGCGGATGGTGCTCAGGCGGTGCGCGATCACAAAGCTGGTGCGGCCCTTCATCAAGTTCAGCAGCGCTTCCTGGAGCTGGGCCTCGGTGCGCGTGTCGACATTGCTGGTCGCCTCGTCGAGGATAAGGATGCGCGGGTTCGCCAGCACGGCCCTCGCGATGGCCAACAGTTGCCGCTGCCCCTGGCTCAGGTTGCCCGCGCGCTCCGACAACTGGGTCTGGTACCCCTGGGGCAGACGGCGGATGAACTGGTCGGCATTGGCCAGGCGGGCCGCCGCCACGCACTCCTCGTCGGTGGCGTCGAGCCGGCCGTAGCGGATGTTCTCCAGCACGGTATCGGAGAAGAGGAAGGTGTCTTGCAACACCAGGCCCACCTGCCGGCGCAGCGAATCCTGCGTGACCTGGCGGATGTCGTGCCCGTCGACGCGGATGGTCCCTGCGTCGACGTCGTAGAAACGGGTCAGCAGGTTGACGATGGTGGTCTTTCCGGCGCCCGTGGGCCCAACCAGAGCCACCATCTGGCCCGGCTCAGCCGTCAACGTGATATCGTGCAAGATGGGCACCCCAGGCACGTAGCCAAAGCTGACGTGTTCGAACTCGACGCGCCCCTCGATGGCCGGCAGGTCCACAGCCCGTGGGCTGTCGTGGACCAGGGGCGTCTGGTCGAGGATGTCGAACACTCGCTCGGCCCCGGCCAGGGCCGACTGGATCGAGTTGTACAGGTCCGCCAGGGTGAAGAGTGGGTCGAAGAAGCGGCGTGCATAGACGATAAAGACGGCGATGGTGCCTACGCTGGCCAGCCCACGCAACGCCAGCCAGCCACCCAGGCCGGCGATCACGGCGATGTCGAGGTTGCCCAGCACCATCAGCACCGGCCGCAAGAGGAGCAAGAGCGACTGAGCGCGGATTCCCGCGTCACAGGCGGCGGTATTGGCGCGGTCAAAGTCGGCGATCACCGCCTTCTGCCGGCGAAAGGCCTGCACTACACGTGCGCCGCTGATGTTCTCTTCCATCACCGCATTCAGCTTGCCCAGATGGGCCTGCACCTGCTGGAAGCCGCGCCGCGAGCCCCTGCCCACCCGTGCCGTGAACCAGAGCATGATGGGCAGGATGGCCAGGGCGCCCACCGCCAGCCAGACGTTGAGCACCAGCATGATCACAACGATGCCCACCAGCGAGAGCAGGCTGGCCAGGAGGTCGAGGATGCTCTGCGACAGCACGCGGTTGATGGCGTCGATGTCGTTGCTGAGGCGGCTCATGAGTTCGCCCGTCGGGCGCTGGTCGAAGAAGCGCAGCGACAGCGTCTGCAGATGCTCGAAGAGATCCCTCCGCAGCGCGCGCAACACTTGCTGGGTGATGGCCACGATGGTATAGCTCTGCCCGAACTGGGCGAGCCAGGCGACCACGTACGTCCCCAGCATGAAGAGGCCCAGACCCGTCAGCCCGGCCAGGTCGCTCCCGGCGATGAAGCGGTCGATAGCCACGCCGAGCAGGTAGGGGCCCAAGAGCTCCAGGCCGGTGTTGACCACAACCAGGAGCAGCACCCAGGCCAGGCTCAGGGCCTGAGGCCGCAGGTACGAGGCAAGGCGGCCCATCACCCGCCGTGGGTTGCGAGGCTTTTCCACGCGCCGGACGGCCGGGCCCATGCTAGGCCCCATCTTGGCGGCCGGCATCGGCGGCTGGCCGGCGGCCTGAGGTTGGGTCGCCGGCTCACCCATTGCACCTCGACTACTGCTGTGTTGCCCACTCATGAATCGGTGCTCCCTGTCGTTGTTTCATGAGAGAAGGCGCGGCACGGGGCCGCGGCCACACGCTCCCGATGGCGCGGCACGAGGCCGCGCTTACACGCTCTCACCGTTTCCGAGCTGTGATTGGCAAATCTCGCGATAGATGGGGCTGGCTGCCAGCAGCTCGGCATGGCTGCCACAGGCCGCAACACGGCCCCGGTCGAGAACGACGATCTTGTCGGCCGCCAACACGGTGCTGATGCGCTGGGCCACCACGATCGTAGTGCGGCCGGCCATGAAGGGGCCGAGCGCCTCCTGGATCTTGCTCTCCGTCTCCAGGTCGACGGAGCTGGTGCTGTCGTCCATCACCAGCACCCGCGGCTCAAGGAGCAAGGCGCGCGCGATCGCCAGGCGCTGCTTCTGCCCGCCGGAGAGGTTGACGCCGCGCTGGCCGACGAGAGTGTCATACCCATCAGGGAGCGCCATGATAAAGTCGTGCGCCTGCGCGGCCTTCGCCGCCGCCACCACTTGCTCGTCGGTCGCATCGGGGCGCCCGTAACGGATATTGTCGCGGATGGTCCCTGTGAAGAGCACGCTCTCCTGAAGCACGATGCCCACTTGCGAGCGGAGCGAGTCGAGGGCCAGTTCGCGCACATCGATGCCGTCGAGTGTGACGCGGCCACTGGTGGCGTCGTAGAAGCGCGGGATGAGGCTGATCAGCGTGCTCTTGCCCGCGCCCGTGGCGCCGACGATGGCCACCGTCTGCCCCGGCTCGGCCACCAGGTCGATCCCCTTCAACACCAGCTCGTGCCCATCCCCCCCATAGGCGAAGCTGACGCCTTCCAGGGCGACCCGGCCGCTGGCCGCAGGCAGCTTGGCAGCCAGGGGATGGTCGGTGATTTCCGGCTGGGTGTCGAGCACCTCGACGATGCGCTGCACCGACGCGCTGGCCGCGGAGATAAAGCCCACGCTCATGCCCAGGTTGATCAGGGGAAAGGTAAGCCAGAAGACATAGTTGTTCAGGGCTATGATCTGCCCGACGGACAGCATGCCGCGGATCGCCTGGCTGCCCCCCAACCACACCACAGCCACCAACCCCAGGTTGACCAGGAAGCGCAGGCTGGGCAGGAGGACCGCCAGCATGCGCCCTACCCCGATCGACTGGCCGGTCAACTCCTCGTTGGCGGCGGCAAAGCGCTCGCTCTCATGCCTGGCGCGCACAAAGGCTTTGACGACGCGCACCCCAGCCAGGTTCTCCTGGAAAATGGTGTTCAGGCGGTCCAGCCTGCGTTGCACCTCCATGAAGCGCGGCTGGGCCCTGTTGGTGTAGTAGCCGAGCACGAAGGTGATGGCGGGCACCAGGGCCAGGATGAACAGGCCGACCTGCCAGTTGGTAGCGAACATGAGGATGACGCTGCCGGCGATCATCAAGGGCGCCCGCACGAACATGCGCATGGTATTGAGGATCAGTTGTGCCACCTGCGAGATGTCGCTGGTGAGGCGGGTGAGGAGGGGCCCCGTCTGCAGGCGGTCGAGGTCGGCAAAGGAGAGCGACTGGATGTGCACGAACAGCTCGCGCCGCAGGTCGGCCGAGGCACGCTGCGAAACGCGCACAGCCAGGAGCATGTTGCCGATGGTCAGCACCACGCTCAGGAGCGTGAGGCCGATCATGATGACCGAGATGGTCAGAATGGCCCGCATGTCGCGCTGCTTGACCCCCTGGTCGACGATGGTCTGGATCAGGCGCGGCATGGCCAGGTCGGTGGCCACTGTGCCGCTCAGGCACAGCAGGCTGACGGCAACCAACACCCGATAGGGCTTGAGAAAGTGTAGAAGGCGAGACATCGCTGCCATAGTGGGTTGTTCTCTCCATCTGACCCGGCGTGCTGAGGGAGCAGAGCCGATGCTGCTCCGCTTCCCATCAGGTGTGTGGGGGTCCGCCCCCGGCGGCGGGCCCCCATACGCGGCGAACGTTACGAGGCTGACTTGATCTCGGCCAGGCGCTCTTCCACGGCCTTGGCCTCGGCCTGCAGGTTCTTGAGGTACTCCTCCAGGCGAGCGATGCGCTCCTCGCGCGTGGAGAAACGCCGGTGGAAGCGCATGCCCGGCTCCCAGCCGGTGCCGGGGCCGCCCTCACCACAGCAGCAGCCTTGCTCGGCGCGGCCCATAGCGCGCCCGAAGCCACCCATGTGGCAGCCACAGCCAGCGTGGCCGTGGCGATGACCATGCTCACACATTTCCCTGTCACTCCTTGGCTTCACCGCCTGGGAACTGAGCCTCGTACTCGGCCAGGAACCGATCGAGCCCATCCCTGGTCTCCCGAATCCTCTCTGCCCAGGCATGCAGGTACTCCACACCCTCCGGGGTCACTTCGTACAGCCGGCGTGCCGGGCCGCGGCCCTCCGTGTCCCAAGAGGAACGGACGAACCCTTCGTCCTCCATCTGTCGCAGCGTGCGGTAGAGCAGGCCGGGATCGGTGTAAGCGGCGTCTTCGTCGCGGCCCAGGCGCGCCATCAGCTCGTAGCCGTGGCTGGGCTTCTGCAAGAGGAGCAGGAGCAGCCAGGGCTGCATGGCGCCGTAGACCCTGCCCGCCGGGCGGCAGCACTGGGGCCGCCCGTGGTGGCAGCCGCCTTCATAGTTCCCGCACATCGTTCACCTCCCCGTGCCCGTTCAGGAGCACGCTCATCTATATGACGCCATCATATATACGACGAAAGCCACGGTTTGTCAAGTTCTTGGATGCACCCCGGGCACACGCTGAGCCGCGTAGCCGCAGCCGGCTCCAATCGGTGCAACGGCCTGCTGGCGAAGGCTGGGAAGCCTCTGGGGCCTCTTTCGGCCTCAGCACCCTCGCCGGGCTGATCTATGGCGCCTGGGTCGACGGTGCCAGCCCCTGGCTGTTGGCGGCTTATCTGCTGGCCAGCCTGGCGGTGCTGGCACTGGGCCTGTACGCAGTATCCTGGGAGGAGCGGATGAGGGAAGCGAAGGCGGGCGCCAGCGCCGCGGGCAACCCGCGCGCATAGCCAGGCGGGCCGCCCTCCGGAACGCCGGCCGGGCAGGTTGAGAGCAAGCTGGGTTAGCTCTCGCGGACGCTGCGGAGGTGAGTGCCGTGGCAACCTTGCTCAAGACCAGGCCCCTGCTCACCACCGACAGCGATGGGGCGGCTTTCTGCATCGCGCGCAGGCGCAGGGATGCACAGGATGAGGCGCCATCGTGCGTTTGCCTCAGCCGCCCGGCGAGGGTGCACCGGCCTGGGCAGAGTCGACGATGTTCCTGACGGTCTCTTGCACCTGTGCTACCAGGTTGTAGACGCTGCCCAGGCCGTCTTCGGTCATGAACACGCCGCAGAGGTGCCGTTGGCGGTCGATCCAGGGCGAAAAGCCGGTGTCGCCCTGGCTGCTCAACTGGATGGCATCGCCCTCGGCATCCACGATGTCGCGCCACTCGCCCAGGCCGTAGCGCCTGCCATCCTCGTGCAGGGAAAGCAGGATGGGCAGATCGCCGGTCTGATTCTGTTCCATCTCGCGGACGGCAGAGGCCGAGAGGACCTGCCGGCCGTCGAACATGCCGTCGTCGAGCATCATCTGCAAGAAGCTGCCATAGTCGTGCAGCGTCGTCGTGACGCCGCCGCCGAGCACAGGGTTCGAGCCGGGGCCATAGGTCGTATTCCACATGCCGAGCGGCGCCTGCAGCCTCTGCTCGAAAATGGTCGCCCACGGCTCGCCGGTGGCAATCTCGGCGATGCGCCCGGCCACCTGGAAGCCCGCCGTGCTGTACGAGAACGCCGCGCCGGGCAGGGCAGCCAACGGCCCGTTCAGAATCTCGTGCGCGCAGCGGTCCAGGGTGCTCGAGCGGTCGTCGAGGCAGGGGGAGAGGTTGGGCAGCCCCGACGTCCCCGACAGGAGCTGCCGCACCGTAATCTGCGCCGCCGGGCCGTCGACGTCGGGGAAATACTTCGCGACGGGGTCATCGAGGCTCAGCAGGCCATCGTCGACCAGGGTCATCACGGTGGCCGCCGTCAACCACTTGCTGCCCGAAGCGATGGCCGTGGCCGTGTCGGGGGTATACGTGCCAAAGGCCTGGCGATAGATGACGTGGTCGTTCTGGATCAGAAGCAGCGATGCTCCCTCGAGGGGCGTATCGGCCACCGCATCGCCGACGAGGGTGGTGACCGGTGTCAGGTCGTAGGTGGGCGTGGGCACGGCCGTCGGCCTTGAGGCCGAGCCCCGGCCACTCTCCTGGCGAGAGACGTAGCGCGCGAGGATGCTGCCCTCAGGCAGGTGTACGATGGCAGCGGGCACGAGCAACGCCGCCAGCACCGTGGCCACGAGCACAAGCACAGTTCCCAATAGGAGACGCTTGAGAATCATCACCTCTTCCGATCCAGCAACGGTGTGGTGAAGGCTCTGACCCTGTGCCGATCATGGCGCAGGCCGCCAGACCACAGATGGGGCACGTGATCGTGGAGCTGCAGCGCGCGGCGGCACCGCTCTCTTACGGTAGCCAGGGCCATAGAGAGTATTATAACATGCCCTTGTAAAGATCGTGTGAAGCAAGGGTGCATCCAAAATGTGTCAGCAGGTTCGGAGTCGGCAGCCTGCCAACCCTCTCCAGGGCGAAAGCCGGGGCGGCGGCCCAGCGAGATGCCCGGCCGCCACCCCGGCCACAGCCAGTTCCTTCGCCTGGTGCAGGGCTGCGTGAGCCCTGAAACACTCAGGCTGTGTCCCCCGCCTCTGGCGTCGCCCCTACGAGCTGGAAGACCCGCCTGCTGCAGGGGCGCCCTGGCCCCACGGGCCGTGCCCGCCGCGCATCGCGCCGAAACCGCCGCAGCCGGCGCCAGGAGCGAAGGGGTTGGTCACCTGGAAGGGCGCCATCGCCTTCATCCTGGCAATCATCCAGTCGGCCTGCTCCTGGGTGATCCGCCCATCCTTGACGGCCTGCTCGATCGCCTCCTGGCGGCTGGCCAGCATGGCGTCGATCAGTTGCTGGTCGGTGATGCCCTTCTCCTTGGCGATGTCGGAGAGAGTCTTGCCGGCGGCGCGCTCGGCATAGATCTGGTCCTGGGTCATGCCCAGGAGCTTGGTGATGGCGTCGGAGACGACTCCTGCGCCGCGGCATACGCCGCCCCACGCCCTGCCCCATGGCGCCTGAGGCGCTGCGGGCGTCGGCGTCGGCCCCTGGGCAAAAACCGTGCCCACCACGAACAGCCCCAGCATGCCCACGAGGGCCGCTGCTCCCACCATGGCGAACACTCTCTTGATCACGTGCCTGCCTCCTTGCTTGCTCACGGTGTCAGGTCCCATCTGACCTGCACCCACGTTATACCAGACAACTTTGAAGGCATTGTGAAGGAGCTGTGGAGACGGTGTGGAGGTCCGGCCAGGGGTGACAGCCTGGGCGCGGCGGCCATAAGAGCTCTGCCGCCTCAATGCCGGTGGGGTATGGAGGGTTGGCCGGCAGCCTGTCGGAGGGCGGGGCTGCGCGCTCGCCGCCCTCCTACAGGCTGCCAGGAGGAGGCGTCAGCCGGCAGCCGGCGCAGCCTTCCTCTGCCCGAATTCCTCGTTGATCGCCACCAGCCCGGCCATGCCCAGGCCCAGCAGCAGAATGCCATAGAGCACAAAGAAGGCCTGATAGCCCTGGGCCGCGATGAGCCGCGCCCCGAGCCCTGTGCCGATGGCCCCGCCGACCATGAAGCAGAAGGTGACCATCGACATGGCGACGCCCCGCGCAGCTTGCGCAAACTCGGTGGCCAGCGTCAGCAGGGTCGAGTGGGCGAGCATAAAGCCCAGCCCCAGCAGGAATACGCCGAGGACGGTCAACGCCAGGCTGGCCGAGAAGCCGGCGATCAGAAGGTCGGCGACCGCGCCCAAGAGCAGTCCCCCGGCGACGAGCCGCTTGCGGCCCATCCGCTGGGCAGCCTCGCCGCTGACCCGCCCCGCCAGTACGGCGCCGATTCCGAAGGCCGTCATGATCAGGCCGATGCCCAGGTAGTTGAAGTGGAAGGCCTGGGCGATGTTCGCCCCCAGATACGAGAACGATCCCAGCACCAGCACGCCCTCGCCGAGGACCACCAGGTAGGTAGCCAGGCTGGGCAGGTGCCCCAACAGTTTGACATAGGGCGCCAACACCGGACCTCCCCGGCGCTGCGCCGGCTGCCCGGCCACGCGCCTGCCTGCGGTCATCAGGATGACCGTGATCAGCCCTGCGAGCGCGGCGTACGCGATGAAGACGCCCCGCCAGTTGACCAGGTAGGCGATGGTGCCGCCGATGGCCATCGACAGCGCCTGCCCGAGGAAAGAGATGCCCATGAAAGTGCCAATGGCGGTCTGGCGCTCCTCCAGGGGCACCACATCGCCGATCAGCGCCAGCGAGATGGGCATGGTAGCGGCGGCGAAGAGCCCGGTGAGGGCACGGTAGGCGCCCAGGTCAGCCAGGCCCAGCCCAAAGCCGCAGAGCCCGGTCGCCAGTGTGAACAGGGCCAGGGTAACGGAGATCACCCTGAACTTGCCCAGGCGGTCGGCCAAAGGCCCATAGACCAACTGGAAGAGGCCAAAGGGCAGCATGTAGGCCGCGATCAGGATGCCGGCGCTTGCGGCTGGCACATGCAGCGACTGGGCGATCGCCGGCAGGATCGGCGAGACAACCCAGTTGTCGGCCATGACAATGAATCCGGCCAGGCCGAGCAGAAAGACGAGACGTTTTGCGTTCATCGACCCTCCTCGTTGTCGCATGCGGATGCCTGAAGAAGGCGGCGGAGCAGCTGGTCGGGAACCAGTGTCGGCCGGTTGGTACTATACCCCCGTTGGGTATCTGCGTCAAGCGCCGCTGTGTGGCACGCAGTTTGCCGGCCTGCCCCGAGACACATGCGGAGGAACCTATGGATCCCCAAAGCGAGTTGTACCGTGCTGCCCTGCTCATGCATGGCCACAGGCGCCCGGCTATGCCGCTCGGCCTGCGCGCCGGGCTGGCAGCCCTGGAGGCCCTGGGCGTCGACCGCTCGCGCAATGGTGAGCTGCGTGCCCTGGTCGAGATCGACCGCAGCCACTGCGGCACCTGCTTCGCCGACGGCATCCAGATGTCGACCGGCTGCACCTTCGCTAAGGGTAACATCGACCGCCTGGGCTATGGTAAATTCGCCGTGACCGTAATCGACAACCGCGGTGCGCGCAGTGTGCGCGTGGTGGCCAGGCCTGAGGTCATCCAGCGCAGCCAGGAATCCGAGTTCATCGCCGAACGGCGCAAGGGGGTGCCGGCCTGCCAGATCGATCCTCGCCTGTCTGAGGACCTGATCCAGAGGACGCTCACGGACCCCACTGGGTCCCTCTTCAGCGTAGAGCCTGTCCGCCAGGTCGAGCTGCCCCCGCCCCAGCCGCACGCCTTCGATACCTTCATCTGCGATGTGTGCGGCGAGACGGTAGTGGCGCGCTATGCGCGCGAGTGGGAGGGCCGGACCGTCTGCATCCCTTGCGCCGAAGCCGCGGCGCAGGGCAAGCCTGTGCCCCTGCCGGTGGAGCAGGAGCCATCCCAATGAGCTTGCGGTCCGAAGCGAGACCGCCGGCCCGGCAGGCCGAGTGGGGATGCCTCGCTCCTGTGCGCGCCGGCCGGATGGCGTGTCGAGACGATGGCCGGAACCACGCCGGTCGGGGGAACCCGTGATTGAGATCGAGGAGGAGCCGCGCCAGCAGACTCCATCGCCCGAGCAGGAAGCTCGTCCCGACGTCTCACTCTGGAACCTATTCTGGACCTACCTGACGATCGGGGTCACTGCGTTCGGCTTTTCGATCTTGCCCAGGGTCAGGCGGACGGTCGTCGAGAAGGGGTGGCTGAGCGAGTCAGAGACGAACGAAGGGCTGGCCTTGGTGCAACTGTACCCCGGCCCTGTGATGCCCGAGTTCGTCGCCTACGTAGGATACCGGCTCCGTGGCGTGCTGGGGGCTGCTGCGGCGATGAGCGCCTTCATCCTGCCGGCCTTTGTGCTGATGCTCGGCCTGTCTGCAGGCTATTTCGCCGCCGGCAGCATCCCCTTCGTGCAGCCGCTGTTCCTCGGGCTGGAGGCGCTGGTGATCGGCACCATCGCCAACGTGACCCTCGACTTTGGCGCCCAGTACTTCAAGGGCCCCATAGAGGCAGCCCTCGGGTTGGGCGCCTTTGTCGCGCTCCTCTTCGGTGCGAACCCAATCCTGGTCGTGCTCGGCGCGCTGGTGTTGGGCGCAGTCTCGCTGAGGCCTCCGCCCCGCCCAGGGCCTGCGGTGCCGCGCACCGTTGCCCCCCTCTCGCTCAGACGGCTGGCGGCGATCGGCCTGGCGGTCGCCATCGTGGCGGCGGTGGTGGCCTTTTCCTACCTGCTTCATTCTGACGTTGGCGAGCTGGCCCTGATCCTGTTCAGGATCGGCGCAGTGGCCTTCGGTAATGGCACCACCATCATCCCCTTGATCCAGCACGAAGTCGTGCAAGTCAGGGGGCTGCTCACGCCCAGCCAGTTTGCCGCGGGGGTAGCCCTGGGGCAGGTGACACCCGGGCCGTTCTTGATCACGGCGACGTTCATCGGTTACAAGCTTGGGGGTGTCGGCGCGGCAACGTTGGCGACCTTTGCCATCTTTGCAGCACCCTTTCTTTGGTCGCTGATCTTTAGCGAGATTTTCACCCGCCTTCCTGACTTGCGGGCGGTTCGTGGCGCGCTGGAGGGCGTGCTGGCGGCCTTCGTGGGCCTCCTGGCGGTGGTAGTGCTGCAGTTGAGCGCAGTGGCCATTGTCGGGCCGGCGTCGATCGCTTTTGCGGCTGCGGCGCTCGTTGCCATGCGCTACTTCCGGCTCGACGTGGCCTGGATCTTTTTGGGCGGCCTGACGCTGTGGGCGTTGCTGCTAGCGCTGAGACTGATCTAGGCGCAATGCGGTTCGCAAGGTGTCTTGGGTCCAGGCGCGGGGAGGCAGTCCGTGGAGGCAGCGGCCCGTGGGATTCAAGAAGGGGCCGCCGACCCGCGCGACGGGTGGCGGCCCCAAGAGGGCGGCGTTGCCACGACTATTCGGATGAGCGCGCTTCCTGGGCCAGGATGATCGCCTCGGCAATCTCCTTCATTGGCTTGCGGGTGTTCATGCTCATCTTTTGGATCTTGCGGAAGGCCTCGGCTTCGCTCAGGTTCTGGGTGTCCATGAGGATACCCTTGGCCCGGTCCACCAGTTTGCGCGTCTCGAGGGTCTCCTGCAGGTTGGCGACCTCTTTCTCGAGGGCGCGGAACTCGGCAAAGCGCGCCAGGGCGACTTCGATGGCGGGCCCCAAATCGGACTCACGGAAGGGCTTGACCAGGTAGCCGACGACTCCCGCCTCCTTCGCCCGCTCGACCAGGTCGCGCTGGCTAAAGGCCGTGAGCAGCACCACCGGCGCGATGCGCTCCTGGGTGAGGATGCGGGCCGCTTCGATGCCGTCCATATCGGGCATCTTGACGTCCATCATCACCACGTCGGGGCGCAGCTCGCGTGCCTGGTTGACGGCGCTGCGGCCATCCCCAGCCTCGCCGACCACCAGGTAGCCCAGATTGGTCAGCATTTCCCGCAGGTCCATCCGGATGATCGACTCGTCGTCTGCGATGATTACCCTCGTGCGTTCCACCGTCCTTCACCTCCTAAGGTCGACTTGGGGAAGACTACCGTCGCTCTCACCCCAGGGCCATCCTCCGCGGCGTTCTCCAATGTAAAGTGCCCCTTGAGGTCTGCCTCCACCAGCGTCTGCACGATGCGCAACCCCAGGCTGCCGTCGCTGGCCACGGCAAAGCCTGCAGGCAGCCCCGCGCCATCGTCCTCTACCAGGAGCGTCACCTGCTCACCATCGTCCTTCAGGGTGACGACGATCAGCCCTTCCTCGCGGCGATCGAAGCCATGTTCCAGGGCGTTCTGGACCAATTCGTTGAGCACCAGGGCACAGACGGTCGCCTGTTGGGTGGGCAGGTAGAGATTGCTGCCCTGGAGCCTGAGCGAGATGCGTTTGTTCGGATCCACCACGCCGGCGATGGTCTGGCTAAGAATGCGCTGGCCGACGTCGCGGATCGAGATGACGGCCGACTCGTTCTGCGAGAGGAATTCGTGCACCACCGCCACGCTGAGGATGCGGTTGACGCTCTCGCCCAGGATGTGGGTCACGGTTGGGTCGCTGGCGCGCCGCGCCTGCATGCGCAGGAGCGAGGCGATGGTTTGCAGGTTGTTCTTGACCCGGTGGTGGATCTCCTGGATCATGGCCGACTTGATCCTGAGCTCCTGTTCGCGACGCAGGGCCTCCGTTGCGTCGTGGATGGTGACCATCACACCGGCCCAGCGCGAGGGGCCGGGTGAGAGGCGCCTGAACGCCGGCCCGAGCCCGCGCGTGCGGAGGGGGATCGCCTTACGCACCCAGGTCAGGTCATGTTCGGTGGCTTGCTCCTCGAGGCAACGGCGCTCGCGCAGAGCTGTGGCCACCAGCACTTCATCGCGAGTCTCCAGGGTCGAAATGTGCTGCCCCACCAGGCTCTCGGCATAGCCCAGGCGCCGGAACAGGTTGGCGGCGATCCCGCTGACGTAGCGGATGCGCATCTCAGTGTCGACCACCATGATGCCATCGTGCTCGCCAAAAGGCGAGAGGTCCTCCGCTCCGGCCAACTCGCCGCGCAGCGCCGTCTCCTGCAGCCTGTGCAGGGCCTGGCGGAACACCCGGCTGCGGCGCAGTTGTCGTTCGTGAGCCAGCCAGCTCGTGTCGATGCTCAGCACGGCGATGGTGTGGTTTCCCTCCCCATAGACGGGCAGGAGCTCGCGGGCCACCGGTGCGCCCTGCACCGTCGCCGTGCGCACATGCCGCCGCCAGGGGCGCGCGCTGAAGGCCCGAAAGACATCGGGCCGCTCTGAGGGCAGGGCCACATCCCCCGCCAGCGACCGCGGGTACAGCGGCGATAGCGAGTTGGGCCGCCCGTGGGCGGCGACAACCGCCTGGCCTGCACCATTCAAGCGGTACAGGAGCAGGTCGGCCCGGCTCACGTCGGCCAGGATGGGCAATGACGCTGCAATCTGGCGGAGCAGGGCTTGATCTTGGTTCGCCAGCGCTGGCCCGCTGCAGACTTCGCTGTCTTTCAATGGGTCACTCCGATGGAGGCTCAACCGACATTCCTGCACATGAAAACAGAGATGGTCGACAGCCCGCGTGCCGCCGACCATCCCAACTCCCCTGTTGGGGGAGGACAGATCTCTTACTGCGACGTGTCTGCTGTGGCCTTCCTCGTCGTCTGGATTTCCGCCCTGGAAACCGTGTCTGCTCCTGGTCTACCCATAGAGGAGCTGAGATGGGCTTAGTGCTGTGCAGTTGGCAATAGCTGCCTATTGGAGTAGGATTATACTCACGTCTTGCACCCGGTCAAGCAAGCGCCTTGCGCCAGGTGTAGTTCAATCTGGGGGGCGCCTCTGGCCAGCCCGCGGTGCCGGAGCCCCGCACTTGTTTGGGCCGCGTTGCGCAGTGGCGTGTAATGCGATGTTTGGCGCCACGTCGTAGCACGGCCCCAACAAGTTGGGGAGTCCGGGATCGGGCTTGCCCCAGATTGGACTGTGCCCGGCGCAGGGCGCGGCTCACTTGCCGGCGAGCACGGGCGTCTGCAGTGGCCCTGCACCTGCTGGCCCCCCGGCCCCGCACTGGGGAGGCGGGGCTGGGGAATGAGTGCCACATCCCTGCGGAGCAGCGGTGCTCGAATCGGGCACAAGGCGAAGCTGGTCCCCCTGCAATAGAGAGTAGGCCGGGCCCGCCGAACGGGCTCGCAGAAGGGAGAACCCGATGGCTGCTTGTCGCGTCGCACCGTATGGCTCGTGGGAGTCGCCCATCACCGCGGAGCTCATCGCCCGCGCGACGGTTCGGCTCAGGCAGATCGCTTTGGATGGGGAAGACGTCTACTGGATTGAGAGCCGGCCCACCGAGGGAGGGCGCTACGTCATTGTGCGCCGCACCCCCGATGGTCGGGTCGATGATGTGACGCCTCCGCCCTTCTACGCGCGCACCCGCGTCCATGAGTATGGGGGCGGCGATTTCGTTGCGGCAGATGGCGTGGTCTACTTCTCCAACTTTGCCGATCAGCGGCTGTATCGTCTGGTTCCTGGCAGAATGCCGCAGCCTCTCACGCCGGCGGTGGACCTGCGCTACGCCGATGGGGTGCTCGACCGCCGGCGGAACCGGCTGATCTGCGTGCGAGAGGACCACACCGCACCCGGCCGGCAGGCGGTCAACACACTGGTGAGCATCAACCTGGAGACCGGAGGCGCGGGTCAGGTGCTGGCCTCGGGCAACGACTTTTACTCTTCGCCGCGCCTGAGCCCCGATGGCCAGCGCCTGGCGTGGCTCACCTGGAACCACCCCAATATGCCGTGGGATGGCTGCGAGTTATGGGTGGGGGATCTGCGACCAGGCGGCGCGGTGGCCCGAGCGCAATGCATTGCCGGCGGGCCGAGCGAATCGATCTTCCAGCCGGAGTGGTCCCCCGATGGTGTGCTGCACTTTGTCTCTGACCGCACCGGCTGGTGGAATCTCTATCGCTGGCGGGGTGGGCAGGTCGAGCCTCTGTGCGAAATGCCCGCCGAGTTCGGGCAGGCGCAATGGGGGTTTGGCATGTCGACCTACGGCTTTGCCTCCCCCAGCCGCATCATCTGCACCTACGAGCAAGACGGCACGACCCACCTGGCCTCGCTCGATACCGCCTCCGGCCACCTCGAGCCCATCGCCACGCCCTACACCATGCTCGAAGGCATCCGGGTGGGCTCTGGCTGGGCGGTCTTCCGCGGCGGTTCGCCGAGTGAGCCCGTCTCGCTGGCCCTCCTGGATCTGGACAGCGGCCGAACCCAGGTGCTGCGGCGTTCGAGCGAGGTGGCAGTCGACCCCGGCTACCTCTCGCAGCCCCAGCCGATCGAGTTCCCCACAGAGGGCGGGCAGACGGCCTACGCTCTCTACTACCCTCCGAAGAACCGCGACCTGGTCGCGCCGGCGGGCGAGTTGCCACCGCTGCGAGTGTACAGCCACGGGGGGCCGACCGGCGCTGCCACTACGGCTTTCGATCTGAGCACGCAGTTCTGGACCAGCCGCGGCTTTGCAGTGCTCGATGTGAACTATGGGGGAAGCACGGGCTATGGTCGCGCGTACCGGGAACGGCTCAAGGGCCGGTGGGGCATCGTCGATGTGGATGACTGTGTCAACGCTGCGCGCTTTATGGTGGAGCGCGGCCTGGCCGACGAACGGCGCCTCGTCATCACCGGTGGCAGCGCTGGTGGCTACACCACGCTGGCCGCGCTCACCTTCCGGAAGGCCTTCAAGGCAGGCGCCAGCTACTATGGCATCGGTGACCTCGAGGCACTGGCCAGAGACACTCACAAGTTCGAGTCGCACTATCTCGACGGGCTGGTCGGGCCGTACCCGGAGCGGCGCGACCTCTATGTCGAACGCTCGCCGCTGCACCACGTGGAGCGGCTCTCGTGCCCGGTCATCTTCTTCCAGGGCCTGGAAGACCAGGTGGTGCCCCCCAACCAGGCCGAGATGATGGTGGATGCGCTGCGCGCGAAGAGGGTGCCGGTGGCCTATGTGACCTTTGCGGGCGAACAGCATGGCTTTCGCCGCGCCGAGAGCATCCGGCGCTCGCTGGAGGGCGAGCTGTACTTCTACTCACGGGTGTTTGGCTTCGAACTGCCCGGGCCGGTGGAGCCGGTAGCCATCGAGAACCTGTAAGCGACCTACTCTGCCTGGGCCATTCAGCCCCCATCGGCGTTGGGGCGAACCGCTCAAACGCCCCTTGCTGCCCGCCCACAGGTGATGCTATGATGGAGTCCGGGGCGGGGTTTCCCCGCCCCGGACCGCTTCGGTGGTGCCCTGATAGGGTCGGCGCGGGGTTTCCCCGCCCCGGACCGCTTCGGTGGTGCCCTGATAGGGTTGGCGCGGGGTTTCCCCGCCCCGGACCGCTTCGGTGGCGCCCTGATAGGGTCGGCGCGGGGTTTCCCCGCCCCGGACCGGCATGGCGGCCCCTCTGGCTGGCGGGGGGCGGATGCGCCGGCTCAAGCGCAGCGAGGGCAGGTGAGCGCGATGGTCCAACGAGTGCGGTTGCCGAGGCTGGCCCTGGTGCCGGTGGCGGTGAGCCTGGTGCTGGGCATCGCCACGCTGGTGGGGATGCACCTCCACGTCAGCGCCGAGGAGCGGAGGCTCCGGCGAGAGGCCGAGGGCGCCCTGGAGGCGCTGGCCGACGCCCAGGCGCATGCCGTCGCCGGCTGGCGCGATGCACGCCTGGCTGAGGCGACGGAGGTTCTTGAGGATGTGCCGCTGGCACGCCGGGTCCAGCGCTTCTTGGCCGACCGAGGCGATGGCCAGGCGCGCGCCGACCTGGAGAGCCGGCTGGCCTCGCTGGCCAGGCGGAGGCGCTACCAGGGCGCCTACCTCCTCGACCTCGATGGCGCGTTGCTTCTGGCGAGCGCCGCGGGGAGCGAGCCTGAGGGCAGTGCAGCGCAGGGCCTTGCCGCCGAGGCGATGCGCAGCCACCAGGTGGTGATCTCGGACCTCTACCGTGAAGCTCGGACCGGCGAGCCCCGCCTCGACCTGGCAGCGCCCATCCTTGACCCTGAAGCCCGGCAGGGGGCCCCGCTGGGTGCACTCGTGCTGCGGGTCGACCCGCAGCCAACGCTGTACCCGTTGTTGCAGGGTCAGGCGGGCAACTGGAGCAGCGCCCAGGGCATCCTGCTGCGCCAGGAGGAAGGCGGGCTGCGAGTGCTCAACGAACCGGCGGGCGAGCCTGGCGTCGCGCTCAATGTCCTCCTGCCTCGCGACGATGGCCGCCTACCAGTGGCCCTGGTGGTCTCGCACCTGGGCGGCGTCGTCGCTGGCCAGGGCCTCGATGGCACGCGGGCCCTGGCCACGCTGCGCCTGATCCCGGCTTCGCCTTGGTATCTGGTGGTGGAGGTGCACGCGCGCGAGGCGCTGGTGCCCTGCTGCGACTGCGCCTGGGCCCTCCTGGCCGGTGCGGTGCTCATCGCCCTGGCTGTGGCGGCGACGCTGGCCGAGCTCTGGCTTTTCGTGCGCGAGGCCAGGGCTCGGATGAGCGAGCGCCAGAAGCACGAGAACGAGCAGGCTGCCCTCCGAAACAAGCTGGCGGAGGCCGAGGCCCAGGCAAGAGAACAGCAGGAAAAACTGGGCCGGCTCGAGCGAGAGCTCCAGCAGCGCGCGGCGACCGAGGAGCAGATGTGCGCCGACCAGGCCATCGACGCAGCCGCTGTGGACATGGCGGAAGCGGCGCTCATGGCCCTCGACGGCGATGGGCGCATCGTGCGCTTCAACCCGGCGTGCGAGCGCCTGACCGGCTATTCGTTCGACGAGGTCAGAGGCAAGGAGCCCTGGGCGCTCTTGGTGAGCCCACGGAGCCGAGCGGCGGCCGAGCGGGCTTTTGCCAAGGTCGTTGCGGGCCACGACCTCGGGCCGCTCCGGACGACCTGGCGCTCGCGAGCCGGGCAGAGCATCCCCATCCGCTGGGCGGCACGGGTCCTGCGCGACGCGGCCGGCAACCCCACACATGTGGTGCTTGTGGAGATGCGGCGTTAGGGCCTATGCTTTAGGCCCTTGGCGAGACGTTTCCTGCCTGTACAAAGGCCCGCGGAGGTGAAGAAACCCCCTCACCCTAACCCTCTCCCCTGTGGGGGAGAGGGGATACCTTCGCTCGCTGCTGTGAGCCCAGGCCCGCGAAGGCGCCGGCATCTGCCTGGCCCTGACCCAGCCTGCAGGCCCCCAGAACCATGGCGTTGCCCGATTTCTGCTTTTGTGGTATTCTGCACGCGAGGCGAGGCGCGGGCGGCAGTCGCCAGGGGCCGTCCGGCCCGCCCGCTGGATGTGCCGCAAGCGCGACCCTGCGCCCCACGAGCAAGGTGGTGCTCAGCCCATGTACGCCAAGGTGGATGCGGAAGTCGTCGCCCGCCTGCGGGCCATTGTCGGTGACTCCTACGTGCTCAGTGACCCCCTCTCTCTGGACCCCTATGCTCACGATGAGACTGCCGGCCTGCGTGCCGAGCCCGAGGTCGTCGTCAAGGTGGCGACGGCCGAGGAGGTGGCGCAGGTCATGCGCCTGGCCAGCGAACGCCACATCCCGGTGACGCCGCGCTCCGGGGGCCAGGGGCTGAGCGGCGGTGCGGTGCCGGTCTGTGGTGGGATCGTGCTCTCGACCGAGCGTATGAACCGCATCCTGGAGATCGATCGTGAGAACCTCACCGTCACGGCTCAGCCGGGGGTCATCACCGGCAACCTGCACCGCGCTGTAGAGGCCGAAGGGCTCTTCTATCCGCCAGACCCGGCGAGCCTCGATTCCTGCTGCCTGGGGGGCAACATCGCAGAGAACGCAGGGGGCCCGCGCGCCGTCAAGTATGGCGTGACGAAGGATTTCGTCTGTGGGCTGCAGGCGGTGCTGCCGGGCGGAGAGATCATCCGCATGGGCGGCAAACGGGTCAAGGACGTAACCGGCTACAACCTGATTCAGCTCTTGGTGGGCTCGGAGGGGACGTTGGCGGTGGTGACCGAGATCACCCTGCGCTTGCTGCCCCTGCCGCCGGCGCGGGTCGACCTCTTGGTCGCCTTCGACTCCTTCGACGAGGCGGCCCGCACTGTCTCGGATATCATCAGCCATTGCATTCTCCCCACGACGATCGAGTTCATGGAGCGCGATGGGGTCCGTGCCTCGGAGCGCATGCTCGGCAGAGAGGTGCCCTTCCACGACGCGGCCGCGTGCCTCTTGATCCAACTCGATGGCCGTCGTGACGAGGAGGTCGCGGCCGACATGGAGCAGGTGGGCGACCTGTGCCTGGCCCATGGCGCCCTCGACGTCTTGGTGGCGAGTGATCGGCCCACCCGCGACCGGCTGTGGGAGGCCCGGCGCATGATCCTGGAGGCGCTCAAGCACGAGAGCCCGGCGAACTATATGGAAGATGTGGTCGTGCCACGCGCCGAGATTCCCAGGCTTCTCGAGGGCATCCACGAGCTGGGTGACCGGTACGGCGTGCGCATCGTCTGCTTCGGGCACGCTGGTGATGGCAACGTGCACGTGAACATCCTCAAGGACGAGACGCCCGACGCACGGTGGCAGGAGGTGGTGCCGCCACTGCGCCGCGCGATCTATGACCTCTGCATCTCGCTGGGCGGCACCCTGACGGGTGAGCACGGTGTGGGCGCGACTCGCCGCGCCTACCTGCCCCTGGCGCTCGATGCAGCGCAGATTGAGCTGCAGCGACGCATCAAGGCGGCGTTCGACCCGGAGAACATCCTGAACCCGGGCAAGATATTCCCGTGAGTCGGTGACCAGCACTGGAGGTGCACATGAAAGGCCGCAGACTGCTCATGATCCCGGGGCCGATCGAGTTCGAGCCCGACGTGCTGCAGGCGATGGGCCAGGCCACCACCAGCCACGTGGCTGCCGATTTCATCGAGGTGTTCGGCCGGGCCCTGGAGCGCATGCGGCAGGTGTTCCTCTGCCCCGGTGGCCAGCCCTTCGTCGTGGCGGGGTCGGGCACGCTGGCGATGGATATGGCAGCGAGCAACCTGGTGGAGCCAGGAGACCATGCCCTGGTCGTGAGCACGGGGTACTTTGGCGAGCGCTTTGCAGCCATCCTCGAACGCTATGGGGCGCAGGTGACGATGGTGCGCGCGCCCCTGGGGGCTGCGCCGGCCCTCGATGAGGTGGAGGAGGCCCTGGGGCAGCGCGATTTCAAGCTGGTCACGGTGACCCACGTCGATACTTCGACCGGAGTTCTGACCGACGTGAAGGGCGTGGCCGCGCTGGCGCAACGCTATGGAGCGCTGAGCGTGGTCGATGGCGTGTGCGCGACGGCGGCAGAGGAGTGCCGCCAGGAGGAATGGGGCATCGACATCTGCCTGACCGCCTCGCAGAAGGCGATCGGCACGCCTCCCGGCCTGGCACTCCTGATGGCAAGCCCACGGGCACTGGAGGCCTGGCGGCGCCGCAAAGCCCCGGTGGCCAATTACTATGCCGACTGGGCCAACTGGCTGCCGGTCATGGAGGCCTACGAGGCACGAAAGGCCGCCTACTTTGCGACGCCGGCCGTCAACCTGGTGGCTGCCCTCGATGTCAGCCTGGGGCACATCCTGGCCGAAGGACTCGAAGCGCGTTTCCGCCGGCATGTGCGCATCGGGGCTGCCTGCAAGGAGGGCATTGCAGCACTGGGCTTGACCCAACTGGCCCAGCCGGCTGTGGCCGCCCACACCATGACGGCGCCCTACTATCCAGCCGGGATCGGACCGGAGGTGCTAAAGGCCATCCTCGAGGCCGGGGTCATCCTGGCAGGCGGCCTGCACCCAGAGATCAAGGGACGCTACTTCCGCATCGGCCACATGGGGTCGGTGAGCGATGGCGATATCCTGGCGACACTGGGTGCCGTGGAGCGCGGGCTGGCCGCGGCGGGCTATCGTTTCGAGGCGGGCGCGGGTGTGGCAGCCGCGCAACGCGAGTTGCTCAGGGGATCGTGATCTGGGGGCCACGATGCGTATCTGTCGTTTCTTTCTTCCAGGGGAGGGGGCGCGCCTGGGCGCGGTTTTGGGCGATGATGTGTGTGACCTCACCGCGAGCGGCCGGCCTGAGTTCGCTTCGCTGGAGGCACTTCTCTGCGCCTGGGATGTGCTGGGCGAAGGGGCCGCCGAGTGGCTGGCTGAGCAGGCAGCCCATCAGCCGCGCCTGGCCTCCTACCGCGCGCTTGAGCGCCCGGCCGAGGCGACGGGCGCCTATCTCCTGAGGCCCACCGACACCCAAGAAATCTGGGCTGCCGGCGTGACCTACTACCGCAGCCGTCACGCGCGTGAGGAGGAGTCGCACGGGTCGGGAATTTATGACCGGGTCTATGCGGCCGCCCGCCCCGAGATCTTTTTCAAGGCCACTCCGAACCGTACAGCAGGACCGTTCGAACCGGTAAGGGTGCGCTCCGACTCCCGGTGGTGTGTGCCAGAGCCGGAGCTGGCGCTCGTGCTCACGCCACAGCTCAAGCTTGCTGGCTACACGATCGGCAATGACATGAGCGCCCGCGACATCGAGGGTGAGAACCCTCTCTATCTGCCGCAGGCCAAAATCCATCGCGGCTGCTGTGCTCTGGGGCCTTGCATCGTGCTGCCAGACGAGTTCGACATCGAGCAGCCGGCCACCATCGCCTGCGCTGTCTACCGCGGCGGTCGGATCGCCTTTGAGGGCGAAACTCGCACCGATCAGATGGTGCGCCTCACGAGCGAGCTCATCGCGTACCTGGGGCGCGACAACGAGTTCCCGTCGGGGGCGGTCCTATTGACCGGCACCGGGATCGTCCCGCCCGACAGCTTTTGTCTGCAGGTGGGCGACCGTGTAGAGATACGGATCGATCGCATCGGCGCCCTGGTCAACCCTGTGGAGCGCTGCTAGAACCTGGGGTGATATCGTCATGCGTATCGTCGTCGCTTCGGACCATGCTGCTCTGGCGCTCAAGGCCAGGGTTGTCGAGTGGCTGCGGGCGCGCGGCCACGACGCCGTCGACCTGGGGCCCGACAGCCCCGGCTCGGTGGACTATCCGGATTATGCCCTGCGGGCCGCGGAAGAGGTGGCAGCGGGCCTCGCCGATAGCGGCATCCTGATCTGTGGTACAGGCATCGGCATGAGCCTGGCGGCCAACAAGGTTCCCGGTATCCGCGCGGCGGTGGCCACCGACACCTACATGGCGCGCCTGGCCCGCGCTCACAACGATGCCAACATCCTCTGCCTGGGCGCCCGAGTCGTGGGGGAGGGCCTGGCCGAGGATATCGTGGAGGCATGGCTGGGTGCCCGCTTTGAGGGCGGGCGGCATGCGCGCCGCGTGCAGAAGATTCTCGCCATCGAGCAGCGCTACAGCCGGGGCAGCCGCGCCTCCTGACGCCCTGGGGCAGGCTGTATGCCCTCACCCTGAGGGGCCCCGGCGAGAGGGCTGTGCCGGGATGGGCTGCGCGCTTCCGGCGACAAGGTTTGACATGGCTTTTTGGTTAGTTTACAATCACTGCCGTTTTCGCGTTCCGAGGCCTGGGGGCTTGATGAGGGAGCATCTCGTTGAGAGAGACGATCCAGTTGGGGGAGGACGAGAGCATCTTTGCTCTCCGCCAGAAGCTTGAGCAGGTCCAGTCGGGGCAGGTGGCGGTCGTGGTGCCTACCGGGCACCCTGCCGTGCGGACTGAGCTGGATCTGACCCTGCTGCACCGAGCGGCAGAGGCACTGGCCCTTGACATGGTGCTGGTGACCGACGACCACGCGCTGACCACCCTGGCAAGGAGCCTGGGGCTGAAGACGGCCTCGAGCCGCGGTCTCCTTGGCAAGCGTGCCAAGCTGGTGTACCGCGCTACGGGGGGCGCTGGCAGCCGGCCCCGCCTCGATAGCCGCCGGCCAGCGCTCGAAGCAGGGGCGGCGATGGACAGGCGGGCCACAGGTGGCGTGGCCGGGCCGTCGCCGCAGCGACCCACCTGGCGCGATGCAGCGCAACATCTGGCCCTTTTGGCTGTGGCCGGGGCTGCCCTGTTGGTGCTCCTCTTGGGCCTGGCGCTGGCGCTGCCGAGCGCGACGGTGATGCTGGCCCCCAAAGGGGAGAAGGCGACCATGCAACTTGAGGTCGTGGCCAGCACCACCGTGCAGAGTGTAGATGACGAGAAGGGCCGCGTGCCTGCCCACCAGGTGCAGACTGAGATCATCGGCATGGAGGAAGGGCAGGCGACGGGCAAGCGGTCGGTGGCCGACCGACATGCAACCGGCGACGTTGTCTTGGTCAACAAGACCACCAATGAGGTTACGGTTCCCAAGGGGACGGTGGTGCGCACCACCGACGGCGTGACCGTCAAGTTCTACACGCTCCTCGATGTGAAGGTGCCTGGGGCCTACGGGGCAACGGCACGGGTGCCCATCGAGGCAGCCGAGGCCGGGCCTGTCGGCAATGTCGACGCGCTGACCATCCGGGTGGTTGAAGGGGCGCCGAGCTACCAGGTCGATGTGCTGAACGACAAGCCCATACAAGGAGGGAACGAGAAGCGGGTGAGCATCGTGGCGAACGAGGACCAGAACCGGCTCCGAGCCTCGCTGGTGCAAAAGCTGCAACAGAAGGCCTACGAGGAGCTGGTGGCCCGTTTGAGCCCCGGCGACTGGATTCCTGCCGACTCTCTGGATGTGGCCATCGCCGACGAGTCGTTCGACAAGAAGGTGGGTGACGAGGCCGACAAGCTGAACCTGACGATGAAGGTACGCGTCACAGGGTTCGCGGTTGACGGGCAAGCCACGCGCGATCTGCTGAGCCGCGCGCTGGTGGCCAACTCCAATGGTGGGCTGGTGGTGAACGAGGCGACGCTGGCGGTGCAACAGCCGGTGGGCACGGCCCAGGTGCAGGGCGACACAGTGCGCTTCAAAGCGAGTGCCAGCGCTACCCTGGTGCCGGCCATCAACCTGAAGGCTGCGAGCAGCCACATTGCCGGCAAGGACGTGGAGGCCGCCGCGCTCTGGCTGGCCCAAGAATGCGACCTCTCGGAGCCCCCTCGCATCGAGATCAGGCCGAGTTGGTGGCACCGCCTGCCCTGGATGCCCTCGCGCATCCAGGTGCGGCTGAGCGGGGGCTCGGAGTGAGGGTCCTGGCCCTCGACGTCGGCGAGCGGCGCATTGGGGTGGCGGTGAGCGACCCACTGGGCTTGTGGGCACGGCCGCTGGCGGTGATTACCCGCCGCAGCAAACAGGAAGACTACCGCACCATTGCCCGGCTTGCGCGAGAGAACCAGGCCTCGCGGATCGTCGTTGGGCATCCCCTCTCGATGGACGGCCAGGTGGGCCCGCAGGCGCTTCGGGTGGAGCGCTACGCGGCAGGCCTGGCCGAGCACCTCAATATTCCGGTGGTACTCTGGGACGAACGCCTTTCGACCGCCGAGGCTGAGCGGCTGCTGCACGAATCTGGCGAGACCTCGCGCCAATATCGCGGCCGGATCGATGCCGTGGCAGCCGCCGTAATCCTCCAAAGTTACCTCGATGCGGTTGAGGAAAGGGAAGAGACAGTTGACGGATAGGTGGCGGGCGCTTTTGCGCGTGGGGCTGTTCGTGGTTGCCGTGGCTGCCATTGTGGCGATCTTTGGGGTGGGCATGCGGGCGGTGCTGACGCAGGGGCAGGTGCCCAATACTTCCCCGGGCCCGACTCCTACTGAGGAGAGCACAACAGCGGGCCAGCCCCAGGCGCCCAGTTCGCTGGCGCACACCCTTCTGGGCATCTATCTCTCCCTCCGCCAGTCTGACATCGAGCAACCTGTAAGCCCCGGAGATACCAGGAAGGTCACCTTTGCTGTCGAAGCGGGCGAGACGGCCGCAACCATCGGGCCACGCCTCGAACAGATGGGCCTGATCCGGGATGCGGGGCTTTTCTCGCTGCTCGTCCGCTATCGCGGGGTTGACAATGCGCTCGAGGTCGGCGAGTACCAACTCTCGCCGGCCATGTCGCTGGATCAGATCGTCACCGAGTTGCAGCATGGGTTGGCCAAAGGCGTGTTGGTGACGATCCCCGAGGGGTGGCGCATGGAGCAGGTGGCGGCCAGGTTGGAGGAGGCCGGCCTGGGCAAGGCGGATGAGTACCTGGCCCTGATGCGCAAACACGACTACCCCTATGCCTGGCTGGGCGGCCGGCCGGAAGGGGCACCCGATGGACTGGAGGGCTTTCTCTTCCCGGATACGTACCAGTTCCCAGCCGATGCCAAACCGGCCGCCGTGATCGATGCGATGCTGCGCAACTTTGACCGCAGGGTGACCCCCGAGCTGCGGCGCGACCTGGCGAGCCACGGCCTCAGCTTCTACCAGGCGCTGGCGTTGGCCTCGATTGTGGAGCGCGAAGCGGTCAAGGCCGAGGAACGCCCCACCATTGCCGGCGTGTTCCTGGCACGCATCGACCGGGGCATGCCGTTGCAGGCCGACCCCACCGTGTCCTACGCCAAAGGCTTCGACCCGCAGAGCAACCGCTGGTGGACGCCGATGCAGCAGGACGAGTCGAAGACGGTGGATTCGGCATACAACACCTTCCTGCACGTGGGCGTCACTCCCGGGCCGATCTGCAGCCCCGGCCTGGCCAGCATCGAGGCAGTGGCGCACCCGGCCTCGACGAACTATCTCTACTTTGTGGCCAAGGGCGACGGGTCGCACGTCTTTGCCGAATCGTACGATGAACACCTGGCCAATGTGCGCAAGTACGGCCAACAGTAACAGCCAGGAGGCACCCCCGCATGCGCGCAGTGGACGTCATTGCCAAGAAGCGCGATGGTGGCAGGCTGACAAAGGAAGAGATCGCGTTCTTCGTCGATGGCTACACCCGCGGTACCATCCCCGATTATCAGGCGGCGGCCTGGCTGATGGCGGTGCTCCTGAAGGGTATGACCTGGGAGGAGACCACCGACCTCACCATGGCCATGGTCGCTTCGGGCCGGACGCTCTCCTTGGGCGCGGTGGCGCCGGTGGTGGCCGACAAACACTCGACCGGCGGCGTCGGCGACAAGACGACGCTGGTGGTGGGGCCGCTCGTGGCGGCTGCCGGGCTGCCGGTAGCCAAGATGTCGGGGCGTGGCCTCGGCTTCACCGGCGGCACACTGGATAAGCTGGAGTCGATCCCCGGCTTTCGGGTCGACCTCAGTGTGGAGCAGTTCCTGGCGCAGGTGGCGCGGGTGGGGCTGGTGGTGGCGGGGCAATCGGCCGAGCTGGCACCGGCCGACGGCAAGCTCTATGCCCTGCGCGACGTGACGGCGACCGTGCCCTCCATTCCGTTGATTGCCAGCTCGATCATGAGCAAAAAGATCGCGGCCGGCGCCGATGTGATCGTGCTCGATGTCAAGGTGGGCTCGGGCGCCTTCATGAAGACGCTGGAGAGCGCGCGCGAGCTGGCGCGCCTGATGGTGCAGGTGGGCCGCGGCGTGGGCCGGCGGGTGCTGGCGGTGCTGACGAACATGGATCAGCCGCTGGGCGACGCGGTGGGCAACGCCCTCGAGGTAAAGGAAGCGATCGATACGCTGTGGGGCCGCGGACCCCAGGACTTTGACGAGCACTGTAGGGTGCTGGCGGCGCATATGCTGGTGCTGGGCGGCAGGGCCGGGAGCGCGGCGGATGCGGCCGCTATGGTGGCCGAGGCCCTGGCCTCTGGGCGCGCCCGGCGCAAGTTCGCCGAGTTCGTCGAGGCGCAGGGGGGTGACGTGCGGGTGGTCGAAAGCCCGGAAGCCGTGCTCCCCCGGGCGCCCTACGTGGCGGCCGTGGGGGCGCCGCGCGGCGGCTACATCCGCGAGATCGATGCCGAACGCGTGGGCTTGGCGACGGTGACGCTGGGCGCCGGGCGCGAGCGCAAGGGCGAGCCGGTGGACCCCCGCGTGGGCGTGGTGCTGCACCGGAAGGTGGGCGCCAGGGTCGAGGCGGGGGAGCCGCTCTTCACCGTGCACGCGGCCGATGAAGGGTCGTGGCAGGCGGCCGCGCAGCAGGTGCTGGGTGCCTACGCCTGGAGTGACGAGCCGGTGGCGCCGCCGCCGCTCGTGTTCGAGGTGATCGAGTAGGTCGGGTTTCGAAACCCATGCTGTTCGGAGAGACTCGCGCGACCGCCGGTGAGCCCGAGGCTGAAGCCGTCGGGCTGAGAATACAAAGCCCTGCGCGCTGGGCAGCCTCCTTGAGGAGGCTTTGTGCTCTCAGCGCGGCGGCTTGAGCCCCGTGCGAGGGACCCGCCGCGGGGTTCGTCGGACAGCACAGGTTGAGACGCTCGGCCTACCAGCCCGATGCGGCGCGCTCATCGATCACGCGCTGGTAGGTGGCGATGGTGCGGCGGGCGATGGTATCCCAGTTGTACTCCTCGAGCACCACTTTGTAGGCGTTGGCGGCACGTTGGCGGGCCCAGTCGGGGCGGGCCAGCGTGTGGACGATGCCCCAGGCCAGAGAATCGGGGTTGTTGGGATACACGGTGATGCCCGTCTCGCCATGCTTGACGACCTCAGCCAGGCCGCCTACCTCGCTCACGACGACGGGGGTCTGCGCCGCCATGGCCTGCAACGCCACGATGCCAAAGGGCTCGTAGAGGCTGGGGAAAACGGCGCAGTTGGCGACGAGGTAGAGGCGGTCGCGATCCTCGTCGGGGATAAAGCCGGTGAAAAGGACTTTGTGCGAGATGCCGAGTTCCCACGCACGGTGGCGCAGCTCGCTGGCATAGGCGCCCGAGCCGGCAATGACGAACTTGGCCTGTGGCCGTTCGCGCAGGACTCGTGGCGCCGCTTCGACGAGGACGCCGGCGCCCTTCTCATAGACCATGCGCCCCACGTTGAAGACGATCTCCTCCTCAGGCAGGGCATACATGGCGCGGAACGCCGAGAGGTCCTGGCCGCGCCAACGGGCAAAGGGCTCGACGGCGACGCCATTGGGGATGACGTCGATCTTGTCGGTGGGCGCCGCAAAGTAGGTGGTGACCTCGCCGGCCATGTAGCGGCTGGCACAGATCACCCGCCAGGCCTCATAGGTGAGCCACCACTCGACGTTGTTGATGGCATAGGCGATCTCGCCGCTGAGGGTGCCACGGCCGCGGCCGCGCTCGGTGGCGTGGATGGTCGCCACGAGGGGTGTGCGGAAGCCGCGCTTGAGCGCAACTGGGGCGAAGGCGACCAGCCAGTCGTGGGCATGGAGCAGGTCGAACGGGCCTGCGCTGCGCCACAGGTTCTCGGCGTGCTTCTCCAACACCAGGTTGGTCTGCCAGGCGGCGGTGTGCACGTCGGGGGCATCGAAGGTAGGCGGATCGATGCGGTGCACATAAAAGCCGGCGCCTTCCTCTTCGCTGGGGCCGCCGGCCCAGCGGGGCGTGATCAGGTGCACCTCGACGCCCTGGCGGGCGAGGGCGGGGACCAGATTGGCGACGTGTTCGCCCAGGCCGCCGGCGATGTGGGGCGGGTACTCCCAAGAGAACATCAGGATGCGCATGCAGGCTCACTCCTTGGCTCTGACTAGGGCGTCATACGTACTGCGTACTGCGTAAGGAGCGCACGCATGCGAGGGAGCGCACACCTTACGTAGTACGCAGTGCGCGTTACGTTCCGTCCGGCTCCTGCTGCCAGCCGGTCTCGAGGCCGGCGGCGACGAAAGCCCCCACGGCTGCCTCGTACTCTTCCTCGGTGATCTTGCGGCCAAGCTCAGGATGGCCGACGGCATGGTAGGCCGGGAAGTACTGGCTCATGATACTGATGTGCACCCGGGGCGACAGGTTGCCTGCGAGCCACTGGGCGACCGCACCGCTCCCGGCGAGCCCCCCCGGCAGCACCAGGTGGCGGATGATCATACCACGCACGGCGATGCCTTCGCCGTCGAGCAAGAGGTCGGCCCCCACCTGGCGGTACATCTCTTCGAGCGCGGCCCGGTTTGCCTCGACATAACGCACAAAACCTGACAACCGGCGCGCGACCGCATCATCCGCATACTTGGCGTCGGGCAGGTAGATGTCGACGACGCCATCGAGCAGGCGCAGGGTCTCGACCGTCTCGTAGCCGCTGCTGTTGTACACGAGTGGCAGCCGGAAGCCCTGGGGCACCGCTGCCGTGAGGGCGGCCAGCACCTGGGGCACGAAATGCGTGGCGCTGACCAGGTTGACGTTGTGGCAGCCCTTCGCCTGCAACTCCAGCATCATTGATGCCAGGCGTTCCACTGACACGTCGATGCCATGGTTGAGATGGCTGATGGGAAAGTTCTGGCAGAAGATACAGGCGCCGGTGCAGCCGGAAAAGAAGATGGTGCCCGAGCCGCGCGTGCCGCTGATGGGCGGCTCCTCCCAATCGTGGCGATTCCAACTGGCCACCCGCGCCAGGGCCCCCGAACGGCAGACGCCGTGCTCGCCGGCCAGGCGGTCGACCCGGCAGCGACGCGGGCAGAGGGCGCAGGCGGCCAGGCTGGCCATGGCCGCCTCGGCGCGCCTGGCCAGCTCGCCCGATGCGTAGAGGCGCAAATACGAGGGCCAATCAGCCCAGACGCTCTCTGAAGAATACACAACCAACTTCTCCTGAACGAATCCATGCCCGACGGGGGTAACCGGAATAGACAAGATACACAGGATATGCCACTATCCATCCCATCCATCCTGTCTATCCCTGTCCGCCCTCCGGACTGCTCGATGCGGCCGGCAAGACGGACAGAACAGCAGGATAGCCGAGCTACTTCTTTGGGCTTCTATGCTGTCCATACCGGCTCATGGCTGGCCCTTGTCAGCAAGACGGGGGTAACAGGGATGGATGGGATGTACAGGATTCACTGCTGCCCGTCCTGGTCATCCTGGACGTCCTTGTAGACACGCGTCCTTCTGGAGCCTTCCCCACGGCGAAGGCGCCGCCACTCGAGCCTGGAGTTGCCAAAGTTCACCAGCAGGCCGACCTCAATGCCGGACGCGTTGAGGTAGTTGATCGTCTGCGCGATGTGCTCGGGTGCCAACTGCCTCACAGCCTTCAACTCGACGATGACCTGGCCCTCCACCACGATGTCGGCGACGAACTCGCCCACGACTTGCCCGCGAAAGATGACCGTCAGTGGCACGTGCGCTTGGGCCGCAAGCCCTTTCTGTTGCAGGGCAATCAGCAAGGCGTTCTGATAGACCGACTCCACAAAGCCCGGTCCGAGTTCATTGATCGTCTCGAAGCAAGCGTCCAAGATCTGGCGAGTTAGCTCCCAGTGAGGCAGTGGCATGCTCCAACCTCCAGAAGGCAGTGGACAGGGATGCACACGGTGACGAAAGGATTGCCCATCCCATTCATCCTGCCTATCCCTGTTCGGGCTCCTCATCCACGTCGGACGGGGGGAACGGGGATGGACGGGATGCACAGGATATACCGTAACCTATCCCAGCCACCCTGTGCATTCTTGTCGGTCTACCCTCGATCTCACTCATGCACGGCCCTTCTGGCTGGAGTAGGTGGCGCGCCGCTCTTCCAGGGCGCGGTACTTTTCCCACTCGGGCCGGTCGTCCTTCTCGTCGAGCGCGTGGCGCAGCTCCATGATCTGGTCGCGGAGGAGCGCCGCCTTCTCGAACTCGAGGGCGGCTGCCGCATCCTTCATCTGCTTCTCCAGCTCGGAGATCAGGCGGAAGGCTTCGTCGCGCGGCATCTCGGCCCCTCGCGCTGCCGCAGCCTGGCCGCGCACCGTCGACTGCACGCGAGAGGTGAGATCGCGGATCTCCTTGACGATGCTCGCCGGGATGATGCCGTGCTCCCGGTTGTACTCCTCCTGGATCTTGCGGCGACGGTTGGTCTCGTCGATGGCCTCGCGCATCGAATCGGTGATGGCGTCAGCATACATGATGACCATGCCGTTGATGTGGCGAGCTGCCCGGCCGATGGTCTGGATGAGCGAGGTGGAGGAGCGGAGGAAGCCCTCCTTGTCGGCATCCAGGATGGCCACCAGCGAGACCTCGGGCAGGTCGAGCCCCTCGCGCAACAGGTTGATGCCCACCACCACGTCGTACTCGCCGAGGCGCAGGTCGCGCAGGATCTCGACGCGCTCGAGGGTGGCGATCTCGGAGTGCAGGTAGTGCACCTTGACGCCGAGCTCGCGCAAATAGTCCGAGAGGTCCTCGGCCATGCGCTTGGTCAGCGTGGTGACGAGCACGCGCTCGTGGCGCGCGACACGGGCGGTGATCTCGCCGACCAGGTCGTCGATCTGGCCCTTGGTGGGGCGCACCTCGACCTGAGGGTCGACCAAACCGGTTGGGCGAATGATCTGCTCGACGATCTGGGCGCTCTTCTCGCGCTCGTACGGCCCTGGGGTGGCCGAGGTGTAGATCACCTGGCGCACATGCCTTTCGAACTCCTCAAAGGTCAGCGGCCGGTTGTCCAGAGCCGAGGGCAGGCGGAAGCCATAGTCGACCAGGACCTCCTTGCGGGCGCGGTCGCCGTTGTACATGCCATGGATCTGCGGGATGGTCATGTGCGACTCGTCGATGATCATCAGGTAATCATCGGGAAAGTAGTCCAAGAGCGTCCACGGTGGGTCGCCAGGCTGCCGGCGGGCCAGGTGTCGCGAGTAGTTCTCGATGCCCGAGCAGTAGCCCACCTCGCGCAGCATCTCCAGGTCATAGTGCGTGCGCTGCTCGAGGCGCTGGGCCTCCAGCAGCTTGTCCTGCGCGCGCAGGTCGGCCAGGCGCTGGTCGAGCTCGGCCTCGATATCGGCCAGGGCGAGGGCCAGCTTTTCCTGCGGCGTGACAAAGTGCTTGGCCGGATAGATATCGAGGGCGGCGTGCTCGGCCAGCACTTCGCCCGTCAGCGGGTCGACCTCGACCATGCGCTCGATCTCGTCGCCCCAAAAGTCGATGCGGTAAGCCGTCTGGCCGTAGGCGGGCTGGATTTCGAGGGTGTCGCCGCGCACGCGGAACTTGCCGGGGCCGAGGGCCGCGTCGTTTCGCTCATAGTAGATGTCGACCAGGTGGCGCAGGACCTTGCTGCGCTCGCGCAACTCGCCCTGGCGCAGGCGCAGCACCTCGCGGCCATAGTCCTCGGGGCTGCCCAGGCCGTAGATGCACGAGACCGAGGCCACGATCACCACGTCGCGCCGGCTAAAGAGCGACGAGGTGGCGGCCAGGCGCAGCCGGTCCAGCTCCTCGTTGATCGAGGCGTCCTTCTCGATATAGGTGTCGGTGCGCGGGAGGTAGGCCTCGGGCTGGTAATAGTCGTAGTAGGAGACAAAGTACTCCACCGCGTT
>Ga0078972_1003199_pt1 | contig 50041 bp, 70 predicted proteins | sample YelNatPaOPGAMG01_FD_67568 | JGI IMG/M metagenome (GOLD analysis project Ga0078972, IMG submission 67568) | Hot spring thermophilic microbial communities from Obsidian Pool, Yellowstone National Park, USA - OP-RAMG-01 (SPADES assembly) (version 2) | ecosystem: Environmental > Aquatic > Thermal...
CATAAGCCCCCCCCCCCCTACAGTCCCCCCCCCTCATGTCAGGCTGACCATCCCCGGCCTGCTCGGCTTGCCGCTGTCAGCGGCCAAGGGACGTTGCGAAAATCCTTCCGCACCAATCATCGCCCTCTTGTGCTACAATGGGTCCGCACGAGATTCCACCCGCTTCGTGGAGGGCCTATGGAACAGACCATGACGATGTTGTGTGAGATGGCGGAGGTGACTGGCGAGAACGAAGTCGAGTACACCTTCTCGCCCGATGACGAGGACCCCCACGTCTGGGGCGAGATGGTCACAGCCACGGCCGCTCCGGGCACCTACTTCGTCGGACGCCGATATGCCATCACGTTCGATGAGCGCCTTGAGCCGCCCAAGCCGCGTATGACCCGCGTGTTCATCGAGTGCTTCGACGGCGAAGCGGCTTGACCTGAAAGGATGCCATGAACTCGGTCTTCCTCGTTGGTAACCTCACCCGAGATCCTGAACTTCATTCGTTGCAGAACGGGATGAGCGTGTGTGACTTGCGCATCGCCGTGTCCGAACGATTCAAGCAGGCCGACGGCTCGTGGGGTGACCGCTCCAACTACTTCAACGTTACGGTATTCGGCCATCGTGCCGAAACCGCAGCTCAGTGGCTCAGCAAAGGGCGTAAGATCGGCGTTTCCGGCCGCCTGCGCTGGCAAGAGTGGGAGACGCAGGACGGCCAGAAACGTCAGTCGGTGAGCGTCATCGCTCACGACATCGAGTTCCTCTCGCCCAAGAGCGAGAGTGATGGCACCCTTGACTCTCAAGTCCCTTACGCTGTTGCGGCGCTTGACGCAACGCCCATCAACACCGACGACGACATCCCGTTCTGATGGAAACCATCATCGCATATGTGAAGAGCGTTGAGATGGACGACACTGGGGCATTCGCCGACGTGCGCTTCAGCATCGCCGCAGGCGACATTCCCAGGCTCATGTCCTCAGCTGTAGGCAGCCTCGGTCCACTCGCAATCGCCCTGCTCATCCCAATCGAGGAGCGCGCATGACGACATTATTTGTTGTCCTCGGGGCCTGCGTCGGCCTGCTCTTCCTGGCGGGTATCTGGGGCGCCCTCGCAAACGTGGCAGAGGAGCTTCGCCTTAGCCGCCTAGATCGCATGGCCCGTCGCAAGCGCGCCGGGTGGGAGTGAAGCCGTGAGCGACATGCACATCAAGCGCTTGAACGTCAGCAAACTTGAGCATCGCATCGACGACTTGGAGTCCGAGAACCGGCGGCTAAGGAACCAGATTTCCGACCTGTTGCCGTTCTACGACACCGTCGGGTTCTACGCGGATAACATGGACATCGCCCTCCAGCGTGCGGAGCGGGCCGAGGCCGAGGCTGAGCGTCTGCTTGAGGAGTCGGTTCGGTTGCAGTGCTGCGCAAACTGCGGGCAGCCGCATTCGCTCAGCCTAGGAGAGTGCTACTCAAGGCCAGCCGCGACCGACTCGACCGACGTGCCCGAATCATGGGAGGCCATTGAGCCAGACTGGACCTGTCAGTTCTCGCCCTCTCGCTGGGTTGCCCGCGATGCATCCGCACGCGCCGAGGGCGAGCGCGAGCCATGAGCAGCAACCCCAGCGTGATTAGTAAGCTGTTCGAACGCATCGCAGATCTTGAGGCCGAGATTGAGCACTCCAACGATCTGTGCATACGCGACCTGGCTGTGGCTGAGGAGCGCGCCGAGCAAGCCGAGGCCAAGGCGGCCCTATTGCGAGACGAACTCGCCAGCATGACGGCGCAACGCGACGAACTGCATGACCTCTGGCTGGACGCTGAACAGGGGAAGACGGACGCCGAAGCCGAGGCGGCAAAGTGGCGCTGGGTCGCAACCCACGAGTGGGTCTGCCCGCTAGACGAGATGAACCCAGGAGAGCCGGGCTCATACATCGTCGAACGCAACGTGCACCCGGAGATACTGGCCCGCGCCGATGAATGGGGAGAGTCGTGACTGACGACGTGACTGGTTCAATCTTAGTCGGCAACGTCCTTGACGTTCTGCCGACCATACCAGATCAGTCCGTGCACTGTGTCGTGACCAGCCCGCCGTACTGGGGCCTGCGGGACTACGGAGTCAATGGGCAGCTCGGTCTAGAGCCGACCCCGGATGAGTACGTCGCCAACATGGTTCGCGTCTTCGCCGAGGTCCGGCGCGTGCTGCGGGACGACGGCACGCTATGGCTGAACCTAGGAGACTCGTATGCTGGCGGCGGAAACAACCGTGGCAACAACTCACCAATCAGCGAGAAACAAGGCAGTAACGCCGGAGCGATTGGTCAGTGTGCGATGCACGCCAAGAACGCAGATTGCCGGAGTATCGGACTCAAGCCTAAAGACCTCGTCGGCATCCCATGGCGGGTAGCATTCGCGTTGCAGGCTGATGGCTGGTACCTGCGATCAGACATCATATGGGCGAAGCCGAACCCAATGCCGGAGTCAGTCACAGATCGGCCAACAAAGGCGCACGAGTATGTGTTCCTGATGAGCAAGTCGGCGCGGTACTGGTATGACGCGGATGCGGTGAAAGAGACAGGGACGGGCCAAGCCCCAGGGAACAGCGGTCCGCATAAGTACGCCGATATGAGCGGCTTCCACAAACATCTCGGCTCTATCGGACCACGTACCACCCGCAACCGCCGCACCGTCTGGACCATCGTCACCCAGCCATATCACGAAGCTCACTTCGCCACCTACCCAGAGAAACTTGTGGAGCTGTGCGTGCTGGCTGGGTGTCCCGTGGGTGGAACCGTGCTCGACCCATTCGCCGGGAGCGGAACCACTGGAGCGGTAGCGTATCGGCTCGGACGTGAGTTTGTCGGCATTGAACTCAACCCGGAGTACGCCGAGATGGCCGAGCGCCTGATTGCCCCACATCGCAACCAGATGCAGATAGGGTCTGTCACGTGACCTGTGATACTACAGGACACCTGCCGCCTACGACTTCCCGTCGGTATGCCAACACCGAGAATGGGAGCGAGGAATGATGGGGTGGAAGTGCCCCGTGTGTGGACGTGGCCTCTCGCCGTTTGTGCCAGTCTGTCCGTGTGGCGGGATGGGGCCGCAGTATACATACAGCACCACAACGAACGAATGCGATCATGCGTGGGTGGCCTACGGTTTACCCGTCCCGCACCGTCGGTGCATAAGGTGCGGGACATGGGCGCCGTTGCCGGATGAAGCCGGAGAAACGTGCACCGCTCGCTCAGAGGAAGTGGTCCGTGATGGATGATGCCGCCGGAATTATCGCAACAGCCGCGCTCGCTGCCCTTGGCTCCTTCACCGCCGGGCACACGTTCGGTTTCTGGCGCGGCAAGGGGAGAGTAACTTGTCCACTGTGCCACGGCAGCGGATCGGTCCCCGCCTATGGTCCGACCATCAACAGCGAGAAGGAAGTGTTCGACGCTGGGTTCCGTGCTGGTGTGCAGGAGGCGCGTGCAGATGCCCCGCCATCTGAAGGTGGTGAGTCATGAGCATCGGGGCATACCGCGCCGATATGCGCACCAGCTCTGGTGGCGGAGTGTCCAGGCCGCTTCCGCTCCGCGTCTTCCCGCGCCGTACGTCCGCAACTCCTACCGATGACCGCACCTTTATCGGTTATCCGCCGATGTTCTGGCCGGATGCCGACGAGGTACACGTCAGCGTTGCGTTCACTTGGGATATCGCCGAGGCAGAGCGGCTGGCCGACGCATGGACGGTTACGGGGCTCCCCGTAAAGATAGGAGGTCCGGCATTCAACCAGCCGGGCGGAGATTTCGAGCCGGGACTTTACCTCAAAGACGGGTACACCATCACGTCACGCGGCTGCCCAAATCGCTGTTGGTTCTGTGCTGTTCCGAAGCGCGAGGGCGGCCTGCGCGAGCTCAGAATCGTAGACGGATGGAACGTACTTGACGACAATATCCTCGCCTGCTCAGAGGACCATATCAGAGCCGTGTTCGCTATGTTGAAACGTCAGCCGCGCAAGGCAACGTTCACTGGCGGCCTAGAGGCAAAGCGGCTGAAGGAGTGGCATGTCGATCTTCTCGTCGATTTGAAGCCGAGTCGCATGTATTTCGCCTACGACACGCCTGATGACCTTGAGCCACTCCAGAGGGCTGGCGCGATGCTGTCGGACGCCGGACTGCGTGGGAGTCATAGTGTCTGCGCCTACGTCCTCATCGGCTACCCAGGTGACACGATGGACGCCGCCGAGACGCGGATGCGTGGTGCATGGGATGCAGGATTTTTCCCGTTCGCCATGCTCTACCGAGACAGACGCGGCGATGTGCGAAACGACTGGAGGCGATTCCAGCGGAAATGGACTAGACCAGAGATAGTCGCGTGCAATCTGAAGAAACCCAGGTAACTCAGCCCGGAACCGAGCATGACGTGAGCGTGCGGGAGCTAGGCGAAGCCTGTACCGCAGGGACCAGGGAGGGGATCTGTGTTGAATGATGCCGCCAACACTCGCGATAACCAACCGTCTGTCCCTGTCTGCCCATACTGCGGCGACGGCATGAACAGCGTCGGCACGCTGAACCACATCGAATGCGTGCGGGCGCTGACGGACCATCTCGTCGAGATTGAGGACGAGCTATCCGACAGCAGGCGGCGCGAACAGCTCTTACAGGGCGCTCTCGATGCACAGACGGAGCGCGACCTAGCCGCCTGCGAGCGGGCCGGTGAGCCGTGGTTTGACGGCGACACGGCCGACCATCTAGCGGATCTGTTGGTAGAGGAGCGCGAGGCGAGGATGCGGGCCGAGGCTGAGATATCGGAGCGGGATGCGAGGCGGTGCGACAACTGTTTGCACTGGAGCGGCCTCACCGATATGGGTCTTGACATTGGCGACTGTGAAGCCACCAAGCGGTTCTCAGCCATCAACCAGCTTCGCACTCCGGACACGTTTTCGTGTTCGTGGTGGACTGCCCGCAGCGATGATGGGAGCAAATCGTGAAAGTGTTGAAGACAAAGCCACTCATACCCGACATCACGCCTACACAACAGGAAATCATCGACAGGCAAAATGCTCGCATCACAGAGCTCGAAGCAGAGGTGGAGCGGCTGAAGTGTTGCGGCAACTGCTCATGGTGCTCGCTTGAGGACTTCGCGCTCATGTGCGGCCACAAGAGCGATGACAGCGTTCCGGGAGATTGGTGGGGTGATGTCCACTCCGACGACCCATGCCACTTCACCCCCCCCAAATGGACTCCGGTATACGACCAATGAGATCTAGTGCGCAGATGCAAGGATGCGGACTTCTGAGTCCGACGCGAGCGGGAGGCAGTCTGTGATTTGGTTCACCTCAGACTGGCACCTTGGCCACGACAACATCATCCGCTACTGCAACCGTCCGTGGCGCAGTGTGTATGAGATGAACTCGGTATTGCTTGCTAACGCTAACGCCGTTCTGCGCCCATCAGATACGCTGTATGTGATGGGCGACTTCGCCCTCCAGCGCGACACGTTCGAGTCCTACGCGGCATCCCTTCGGATGTTCTGTGGCGCAGTGTACTTTCTGCGTGGTAACCACGATGCCAAGCAAGCCAAGATTGACGGCCTCGCCATGGAGTTCAAACATAATAAGCGCCACTACTACCTCTGCCACTACCCATGGCAACAGTGGCGACCGAACACCGTGATGCTCCACGGCCACTGCCACGACAATCCCATCCCGCTACCATCCGACCCGCGACAGCACATGCGATTCGACGTTGGAGTGGATACCGAGTGGAATGGGCGCAGGTACTATCCAGTCAGCATCGAGCAGATTGAGGAGAGAATCAATGGGTGTTGACATGCGCATCACCGTTGAGGTCGAACGCTACGACGACGGGGGAGACTTCCTCCGCGACGTATGCGATATGTACGCTGGGCGCTTCTACCACTGGGCGGATGCACTTTCCATCTCCGGGCGTGAGGGCGTCATCACGTTCGCGTCGCTCAAGCGACGCAAGGACCGCCACATCTTCGACGGCACGGTCAAAGATACAGACCTCTACATCATCATGCGCGCCCTCGCCAAGCGCTATGGCAAGGACAACGTAAGGGCTCTGTGGGCGGCTGATTGAGCGCACCACTTCGCCGGAAAGGTTGCTCTACGACATGAGACTCGCCGCCATCGCCATTCTCGTTGCCATCGCCGCTCTCTTCCTGCTCACCGGGCCGAGAGCGCCGGGTGCAGATCCCAATCCGTCTCCAGCTCCGTCCACAAGCGCCACTTCTACTCCCAGTACGGCTGTGGTCAGAAGCTACTGTATGCGCGTGTACCGGAGAGCGGTTGCCCTGCACCGTCGGTATGCAAAAGCCAAGCGCTGCTTTGGTGCCAAGCCGCTTATCGTCGTAGCCGCGCGTCCGGCGCGCTCGGACTCCGACGATGTGTGGCTGGCGCGTCGGGCGCAGTGGACGGCTCAGTGCCAGAAGATGAGCAGGCTCACCAAACGCATGGTGGCGAGGATGCGCCGCCCCGGCGGTACACCGAGCGGCGCGAGGTGGATTCCGCTGGCCCGGTGGGTCGGCTGGCCGGAGGAGCAGATCGGAACGCTCGTCTACATCATGGCGAAGCGCGGTGGAAGCGGCGAGAGTGGCGGGCGTCCCGGCGCACACAACCCAGTCATAGACTGCACCGGGCTGATGCAGATTTGGCCTGGCAACCTGACATATCTGCGCATCTCATGGCGGGCCAAAATCGCATGGCTCAAGAACCCCGAGAACAACCTGCGTGCCGCCCTGCGTCTATGGCGCAGGTACGGTTGGGAGAAGTGGGCGCTATGAACCCTGGAAAGGCGAGCTTCGGCATCATCCACGGCGACTGCCTAGATGTCATGGCCGGGATGGATGCCGGATCGGTGGACGCGGTTGTGACGGACCCGCCGTATGGACTTGAGTTCATGGGCATGGCGTGGGACAAGCTGGACTGGCGCGACGGTGTCGGCATGAGCAAATGCGGCCTCGGCGACCGGGCTACGGAGTGGGTCAGTTACGGCAGCGAGACGGCGAACGCGACCTGCGCCGTCTGCGGCGGCAGGATGCGCGGTGCGAACAAGTGCAGCTGCGAGTCGCCCGAATGGCGCGTGAAGGGTGAGGCGTACCATAGCCGTAACGCCTACCGCGCCGCCATGATGCAGGAGTGGCATCAGGAGTGGGCCACCGAAGCCATCCGCGTCCTCAAGCCAAGCCACTATCTGCTCGCATTCGGCGGCACACGCACATGGCATCGACTAGCCTGCGCGCTTGAGGACGCCGGGTTTGAGATACGCGACACGCTCATGTGGCTGTACGGCACCGGATTCCCTAAGGGGGATGCCTGCCTCAAGCCAGCATGGGAGCCAATCATTCTCGCCCGCAAGCCTGGTCGGAAGAGAGAGCTTGGGATTGATGCGTGTCGGATAGCGATAGGTGGCGGCCAAGACGCACCACAACATAACGCATCCGGTCGCTGGCCAGCGAACCTCGTCCTCGAATGTACCTGCGACAAGACGCTTATCGGGACGGTGAAGACGGGGACGGCCGTGCGTCACAACAGCGGAGGAAAGACGTTCGGCACCGACTCAGACAAGCCTCCGATGGACGACATGACCTATGCGCCGGGCGGTACTGAATCAGTCCGCATCCACACTGACCCCAACTGCCCCTGCGCGATGCTGGATGCGCAGACGGTGGACCAGCGCGGCAACGGCAAATCAGGCGGCGCATCGCGCTTCTTCTATTGCGCCAAGGCGAGCCGGAGGGAAAGGGACGCTGGTCTGGACGGGATGGATAAGCGGTACGTAGCGAGGGACAACGGCTACAGCGACAAGATCAGCGACACGAAGATCGCACGGGCCAATCGCCATCCCACTGTCAAGCCAATTGCTCTCATGAGCTGGCTAGTCAGACTCGTGGCACAGTCCGGAGAGGTCGTACTTGACCCATTCATGGGCAGCGGCACTACGGGTGTCGCCTGCGTGGATGAGTCCCGCAACTTCATCGGCATCGAGCGTGAGGCCGAGTACGTCGAAATCTCTCGCCGCCGCATCGAGTTTGCATCAAGACAGAGCAGCCTGCCCGTATGAGCCGTCCTACCTGTCGCGGATGCGGCTGCCTGCTCAGCCGAGACCACCAAGGTGTGCTCTGGTGCTCGCCATGTCAGCGCAGCCGACGCGACTACAACCCGCGCCATGACCCGAACTTCATTGACCAGCTGCTCGCGCTGTTCATCGCCCACGAGGGTCAGCGCATCTCGCCACAGGACGAGCTTTGCATCTCGCCGCTCTTCCGCAAGGCCATCCAGGACGGCATTCGCTCGCTGCGCCGTCAGGGGCACGTCATCGAAGCGGTTGAGAGGCGGCGTGGATACACCTACCTAGGCCGCTCCATCGAAAATCGCCCATAGGATGCCTTGAAGGCCCGGAATGGTCAACACCACCGGAGCGCCGCGAAATCCCCTCTAATGGCCGTTTATTGCCCATATTCGCGATCTTCTGTGGCAATACCCGCGCGGTGCGTGCCATCCCTTCCCAACTTGCGGCAGCGACACGGCCTATCCGCAGGCACGATTCGCCCCATAGTTATGAAATGTCGGTAAAACTTCGCGCGAGGTATCACCATATGTCCCAGCCCGATCCCATCATCATCGAGTGGTGGCCGATCACACTCCCCAAGCCATACGAGAGGAACGCCCGGCGCATCCCCGAGTCTGCCGTCTCTAAGGTTGCCGCATCACTCCGCGAGTTCGGATGGAAGCAGCCACTGGTCGTCAAGAAGGACGGCACGATTATCGCCGGGCACACCCGCCTGCTCGCGGCTGAGCGCCTAGGGTTGGACGTTGTTCCGGTCATTGTCGCGGATGACCTCTCGGACGCCCAGGCGAGGGCCTACCGCCTAGCGGACAACCGCACCGCGCAGGAGTCGGGCTGGGACTACTCCATGCTGAACGTCGAACTTGAGGACCTCGCCAAGGAGATTGACGTGACACTCGCCGGATTCGACCCGAGCGAGCTTTCCGGCATTGACCTTAGCGTTGACACTACGCCGCTCGACAGCGCGCTCGGATACGTCGTCAGTGTGACCTGCGACTCTGAGAGCGAGGTTGAGGCCGTGATGGAGCTGCTCGCATCCTACGGCTACGACGCAAAGAGGAGGGGAGCCTGATGGCTGCCAAGAAGACGCCGAAGCAGGTACCCAACCCCGGCTCGAATGAGGCGCTTGAACAGGGCTGCACCTGCCCGGTGCTAGACAACAATCACGGCTGGGGGTTCCCGCGTGGAGACGGAAGCGGGCCAGCGTTCTGGATTGCCGCAAACTGCCCGCTGCACGGCTCGCAAGGTGCGGCCTGATGGCTCGCCCGAAGGTCAACATCGACCCTGACCAACTGGAGTCGCTTGCGGGCATCCAGTGCACGCAAGCAGAAGCAGCCGCCGTCATCGGCATCACGCAGGCCGCTCTCTCGCAACGGCTGAAGACGGACAAGGTGCTCGCCGACGCATGGGAGAACGGACGCGCCCGTGGAAAGGCGTCGCTGCGACGTAAGCAGTACGAGGCCGCGATGAAGGGCGACCGCACCATGCTTATCTGGCTTGGCAAGAACTGGCTTGGGCAGGCCGACAAGCTGGAGCAGGATATCGGCTCCAAGGATGGCACGGCGGTCAAGTTCGTGGCCGAATGGGGCCAAGGCTACGCCCCGCGCAAGGAATCCGAGCCAACCATCGAGGCCGACAAGCAGGCAGAGTAAGTGCCGCGCGGAGGAGCCAGAACTCCCAACATCGCAGAGCGGCACATCAAGCTGCGGCTCTTCACGCCCCACGAGGGCCAGCTTCGCCTCGCCCAAGATCCGGCACGCTTTCGCTGCGTCGCCTGCGGGCGACGCTGGGGCAAGACGTTCTTCGCGGCGAACGCCCTGGCGAAATACGGCTGGGAAAACTCCGAGTACCCCGGCTGGTGGACGGCGCCGACATACGGGCAGGCGGTAAAGGGCTTCGAACTCATCACCAGCAACTTCGGACCGGCAATCAAGAGCAAGCGCGCCAGCCAGGGACAGATGTCGGTGACATTTCACAGCGGCGGAAGGCTGCGCTTCGTCTCGACCGAGCGTTACGAGAACCTTCGAGGCGAGGGCGTCGGCTTCATGGTGTTGGACGAGGCTGCGTTCATGGCCCGCGACGCATGGGAACAGGTGCTGCGACCGATGCTCTCGGACACCGGAGGGCGGGCACTGTTCCTGTCAACGCCGAAGGGTCGTAACTGGTTCTACGAGGTATGGATGCGGGGGTGGAACCACGACGACCCAGACTATTCGTCCTACCACTACCCCACCTCGTCATCCCCCTACATACCCGCCAGAGAGGTCGAGGAGGCGCGGCGCACCCTCCCGGCCGACGTGTTCGCTCAGGAGTACGAGGCCGAGTTCCTCAGTGAGGCGGCAGGAGTCTTCCACAATGTGCGCGGCTGCATCTACGACACCAACGAGGACACCGGCTGGCCCTTCCCCGACACACCGCAGAAGGGGCACCGCTACGTCCACGGCTGGGACGTCGCCAAGCATACCGACTTCAGCGTCATCACCACCATCGACACCGACGCCCAACCGAAGCCGCGCGTAGTGGACTGGACACGGTTCAACGATATCCGCTACGACACGCAGATGGACATGCTCGCCCGCGTTGTCGGCAAGTGGGGCGGCTATGTCCTTATGGACACAACCGGCCTCGGCGATCCGATCTATGACTCCCTCATTGGCCGTGGCGTGCCAGTGGTCGGCTACCACTTCACTAGCAGCACCAAGCAGCAGATCATTCAGAACCTCGCAGTAGACCTACAGCACGGCGACATCCAGTACCCCGACATCCCCGTTCTCGTCAACGAACTTGAGACGTACGCCTACGAAATCGGCCCGACCGGCAACATTCGCTACTCGGCCCCAGAGGGTATGCACGACGACTGTGTCATCTCCCTCGCTCTCGCCGACTGGGCCAACCGTCACCCAGTGTGGAATCAGAACGCCATCCTTTCCGTCAGCGATGACGATTGGTCAATCTCCCCGATTTGACCGTCGTTATTACTTTATTAGGCAATCTGCGGCAGCGATGCGCTGCGCACCTGTCACCCTGACGTATCGTGGGGATTCTCTCAACAATCACAGGTGCTGATAACAAGGCACTGGTTGAAGCCGTCCGCATCTCGCAGGCACAAGTCGAGTCTCTCATCAAGGAGGCCGTAGCTGCCTCAGCGAATGAGGAGATTCTGACCGAGCGCATAGCAGAGCTTGAGCTTGCCCTAGAGGACAATCTTTGGACGCGAATGCAGGGCGCTGGCGATGAGTTTCAGTTCAGCCGCGATGGGTTGGACAAGATCATCCGCAACTCCCGGCTGTACTACCTCAAGAACCCCGTAATCCGCAGGCCGGTTGACCTCCAGACCTACTATGTCTGGGGCCAGGGCATCTCGATTCGTGCCGAGTCCAGCGTTGACGATGTGGTGCGTGCTTTCCTCTCCGATCCTACCAACGAACGCTCATTCAACAGTCACGACGCGCGCACCAAGCTTGACAAGCAGCTGACCGTTGAAGGAAACCTCTTCCTGCGATTCTTCATCGACTCCCTGTCTGGTCGGGTTCGCGTGCGCACCCTGAACGTTGACGAGATGCGCTCCGTCATCCGTAACCCGCAGGACTCTGACGAGGTCTGGTTCTACCTCCGCAGGTGGACCACTGATGAGGGCGGCAAGCAGGTACAGCACCAGAGGCTCTACCCCGACCTCATCTACTGGCGCGAGTTGCGCTCCTCGCGGTCTGGCGATGTGCAGATGGCATCCTATTCTGTGAGCGGAGACCAGGTTGCCATCGACTGGGATACCCCTGTCAAGCACGTCAAGACCGGGACCATCGGCGACATGGACTTTGGCATCCCCGAGACGTACGCCGCACTCGACTGGGCGAGGGCGTACAAGGAGGCGTTGGAAGATTACAAGAAGGTCATCCGCTCGCTGGCAAAATGGGCATGGAGCCTGAAGACGCAGGGAAATCAGGCGTCGGTTGACGCAGCCGTGGCAAAACTCCAGTCAACGCTTGGCACCAGCTTCGGCCTGGATGAGGCGAACCCAGCTCCAACTGGTGGCTCAACGTTCGTATCCGGTGCTGGGGTCGATCTTGCTGCCGTTGACGTTTCCAAGGCCGCCGTTGACCCGGAGGGATTCCGCCGCCTGCTCCTCATGGCCGCGTCTTCAATGGGCCTGCCAGAGACGTTCTACGGCGACGCGAATGTTGGCAACCTCGCTACTGCCACTAGTATGGACCGTCCGACCGAACTAAAGTTCCTCGACCGGCAGAAGCTTTGGGCGGACATCCTCACCGACGTGTTCGCGGTCGTCATTGATTCCGCCGCACGCGCCGCCAACAACCCGTCAGTCAGGGGCTCGGGTACCGACGATGTCACCCAACTGCTCAGACTCAAAGACAAGAGCGGCAAGGATGTCAGCCGCGAGGTAGTCATCGACTTCCCGCCCATCCTCCAGCGCGACGTGCAGAAGCAGGTACAGGCCATCGTCACGGCCGCCACCATGAACGGACAGCCGATTCAGGTGATGAACGACGGTCCGACCCTCATGCGCATCATCCTCACCGCACTCGGCATCGGCAACGGCGAGGAAATCGTAGAGAAGTTCTACCCGTCCGACGGCAGCGAGCCGCAGCTGCAACCAATCGAGACGTTCGCAGTCAAGGATGTCCAGCCCGGCCCCGGCGACACAGCCAATCCAAACCAGCGCCCCACAGCCCGTCCGTCGCCAGACCCGGCTGGCAACAAGCCGCCTGTTCCCGCTGGCGACAAGGCACAGCAGCGCGCTCAGGAAGGACTCGCCGCCGTGGTCGCCGGTCTGCAAGAGGCAATCAGCGAGCTTCGAGAGAGGCCGTGATGGACGCCCAGGTGCTAGAGGCACTGGACGCTACCGCGCGCGGTGCCCTCTATCTCTCTAAGACTATTGCGCTGACTGAGTCCCGAAACGAGATGCAGCGCGCCGCAGCAGCCATGTTCAACCGCCAGGCATGGGACATCCTCCAGGCTATGGACAGCTTCCACATGAGCGAGGCGCAAGGTGACGATACCGAGCGCCAGGTTGCGGCAATCACTGCGGCGATTATGCTGGCGCTCAAGCGCCGCCTAAATGAGGACGCAAAGCTCTTCACCGACGCCTACCTTGGGGCCATCTCTGCGTCACTCACTGAGGGGTGGCTATCCCGGCATGGCATTCATGTACGTCCTGATGACGTGCGGGCGAGCGAATGGGTCGCTGCGCACGGAGCCGAGATGGTAACCGGCGTAAACGAGTGGACGCGGACGCAGCTACGCGCTCTGTTGCTTGACGGGCTCGAGAACGGCAAGTCGATTAGCGAGATCACCGAGAGCATAATGACGCGCTTCGCCGACATGACCGCGTACCGAGCTGAAACCATTGCTCTCACAGAGACGAGCAGGGCTATGAGCTACGGGACCCTAGAGCAGGGCCGCATCATGGAGCGCGCCGGGCTAGATGTGGTGAAGGAATGGCTGCTACACCCGCTGCACCCGCACGTAGATGAGTGTGACGACAACGCCCAGATGGGTCCTGTCTCCCTTGACACGGTTTACCTACCGGACGTACTAGCACCGCCAGCCCATCCGCGCTGCATGTGCTTCCTGGAAGTCTACCCAGAGGGCGCAGTCCCGGACAATCTTCAGATTCTAGGCCAGATTATGGTCATCCCGACCGAAGACCGCACCCGATGAGGTGACGACAATGCCTGACGAAATCCGCGAAGTCGAAGACCTATACCTCGGCAGCGAAGTCGTTGCCCTGAAAGAGCGCGCTATCCGCGACGATGGCACTATCCCCGTGAAAATCATCCAGCCCGGCTGGGGGTCGAGCGGATACTACAGCCCGCAGTTGTTGGAGCAGTATGCCAGCAAATGGAAGCCGGGAACCCAGATGTACCTAGATCACCCGACGGAGTCTGAGGGACGCGAGCGCCCCGAGCGCAGCGTCCGCGACTTGGCGGGAGTCCTCACCAGCCCGGCCGAGTACCGCGCCGACGGGCCGGACGGCCCAGGACTGTATGCTGAGGCTCAAGTCATCGACATCTACAAGCCGATGATTGAGGCGCTGGCTCCCCACATCGGGGTTAGCATCCGCGCGCACGGCGTGTTCGAACCCGGCGAGGCCGAGGGGCGTAAGGGCCGCATCATCACGCGCATCGACTCGGTAGAATCGGTTGACTTCGTCACCCGGCCTGGTGCCGGAGGCAAGGTGTTGGCCCTCATGGAGTCCATGCGGCAATCGAGCGGCAGCGAGAGCAACGATGACGTTCACACTCCCACAAGCACCGTCGAAGAGGCGGACGAGAGCAAGGAGACCGATCAGATGGAACTGACAGAAGCGCAGGCTCGCATCACCGAGCTTGAGGGCAAGCTGTCGGAGGCAGAGACGATGGTGTCTGAAGCCAACGACCGCGCCAATCAGGCTACTGAGCGCGCTGACCGCGCCGAGATGGCTCTCGCCGTCCTGGAGGCGCAGCGCGAGGCCGGTAGAGCACTGGCCGACATCGACCTTCCCGCGCCTAGCAAGCAGCGCATCGCGGAGTCTGTGGCGAAGAACCCGCCTATCGTGGATGGCCAGATTGACATTGACGCGCTGAAAGCGTCTGTTGAGGAGGCCGCCAAGGCTGAGGCCGAGTACCTCGCCAAGATTCTCGGGACCGGCGAGATCAAGGAGCAGGGCAAGTCCACGCACGAAGCCAAGGACGACACCAAGATTCAGGAGGCCGCCGTCGCGCGCTTTATGCGTGTCTTCGGCATGTCCGAGGATCAGGCAAAGCTGGCGGTCAAGGGCCGCTGACCAACGGAGGTAGGCCGGAATGGCTGCAAACGAAGTGTACAACCAGGGAGATTTTCTCCCTCTGACCGTCGGCGCGAGCGTCGCCGCTGGTTCTCCCGTCTGCGTGGGCCAGCTGCCCGGTGTGACCGTCACTGCCACTGGCTCTAGCGGCACGCAGAATGCCACGGTGTGCGTCAAGAACGGAGCGGTGTTCAACCTGTCGGTAAAGGCCGTCGATACCGGAGGCAACAGCGCCGTCGCCGTGGGCGACATCATCTACTGGGTAGTGGGCGACACGCCTAAGCTCTCTAAGAAGAATACGGGCGTGAGGTTCGGCATCGCCCTTCAGGCAATCACTAGTGGCTCGACCGCGACGATCCCCGTTCGTCTCTCGACCTGACAAAAGCGAAGCTGCGGCTCACCGGAAAGAGATGCCGCCGCTTCTGAGTCCCCACCGGAGGTAGGGCACAGATGGACCATACCGAGTTCAAGACGCTTACGGAAGAGGCACAGGCTTCTGCCGACCGCGTCCACGAGCTTCTCGGAGGCGAGAAGCAGGAGGGCTTTGCCCGCCGTAGCAATCACTCCATCGAGGCCATCGACGCCACGGTGGACATCTTCGAGCGCGCTGTCGCGGGAGAGAACAAGGGCCTGTATGAGTTCCGCGAGGCCAGTATGCTCTCCGACTTCCCCTATCTCTTCGGGGATGTTCTCGACCGGAGCATGATGAGCTACTACCAGGCGTGGATTCCTGACTGGACGAGCTACGTCAAGTTTGGTCGCCCGCTCCGCGACTTTCGCCAGGCCAAGCGCCTTGGGATGATTGGCTTGACCGATGTGCTCCCGGCCGTTGGTGAGCGCGAGGAATACGCTGAGCGGCATCCGTCCGAGGAGACGCCGATCACGCTCCAGGTCGGCAAGTTCGGCACCAAGTGGGGCGTGAACTTCGAAACGCTAATCAACGATGACCTCGGCGCTCTGGCCGACATGCCGCAGAGCCTCGCCATCGCCGCGCGGCGCACCGAGGCCCTCAAAGTCGCCCAGCTGTTCGTGGACGCAAACGGCCCCAACGCTAACGTCTTCAAGACGGCTAACAAGAACCAGATCAACACGACCAACGGCGCGGCAAGCAACAACCCTGCTCTGACCATCGACGCGCTTGGTGATGCCATGCTCGTCCTGGGCAAGCAGGTCGATGCATATGGCCATCCGATTGTCATCGAGGCCGCCACGCTGGTCGTTCCGCCTGCGCTTGAAATCAAGGCCCGCAACATCCTGATGAACGCCTACCAAATCCAGGTGGCGCAGGGCGGCGGCGCGTACAACGCTCAGAACCAGCTGGTCACGACCAACTGGATGGCCGGTCGTCTGTCGGTGCAGGTGAACCCGTACATTCCCTACGTCGCCTCTACCGCCAACGGCAACTCCTCATGGTTCGTCATCGCTAACGCGCTGGGCAATCGCCCGTTTGCGGAGTTCAGCCCGCTCGCCGGTCACATCGGCCCCGAGCTGTTCGTGAAGACGCCCAATAGTCAGAAGCTTGGTGGCGGCACGGTCCCGGAGGACTTCGACCAAGAGGCCGTCTGGTACAAGGTCCGCGATATCTTCGGCGTCGCCATCGTGGACCCGAAGCTCGCCGTGGCGAGCAACGGCTCCGGCTCCTGATTGGAGCCGTGAGCTAGCCGGGGCGTCGGCAGGGCCGATAGTCCCGTTGTAAGGGGCCGCGCGGAGGAGCGACTTCGGATCGCTGCACCGCGCGGCCCCGTCAGCTAGGGGGCATGATGACGTTCACGTACGACACTAGCACCGACGCAGGCCGGGTGCGGCTGCTCATCTCCGACACAGACGAGAACCGCCAAATCTTTCAGGACGAGGAGATTGCGGCCTTTCTTTCCATGGTGGGCGGGTCAGTGATGCTCGCCGCTGCGATGGCTCTCGACACCATCGCGTCGGACGCAGCCCTCACGCAACAGGCGGTCACGATTCTCGGCCTCGCTACCGACGGCCCAGCCGTCGCCAAGGAACTCCGCGCCCGCGCCGCGCAGCTACGGCAGGATGCCGATTCCATGAGCACTGACGCACCCGCGTTCGGAAGCGCCTCGTTCGCCGACGATGCCTTGCAGGCTGAGGAGACGTATTGGAAGACGCTCATGCGGGAGGGCCTGTTGTGAACTCGGTTCCCATTGGTGGTAACCGACTTAACATGGCGCTCGATCACCTCTTCGGTGACGAGGTGACAATCATGCGTGCCACTGTCACCACGAGCAGCATCGGCGAGATTCAGGAGTCATGGGCGGTACTGCCGGGACATGACAATCTGCGCGCTAACGTCGGACCCGTTGACGTGGGTCTAAGAATCCGTCCGCAGGAGACACGACTTGACCAGGTGACGCAAATCCGCACGCAGCGCCGCGTCATCCTGAACGGCCAGTACAACGAGATTCAGCACGGCGACCGGATGATGTGGGACGGCTTCCCATGGAGCGTTACCAGCATTATCCAGGACCCAACCGGAACGTTCACTCAGTTGCTCATCGAGAAGGTCATCCCCGGAAATGTATGAGGTCTACGTAAAGGGCGTTACGGAAGTGAACCGCAAGCTCGCCGCCTGCCTGGCAATCCTAGAGAATCCAGCATCGCTCCGCGATGAGCTGCTTCCCAGCGGAAAGATGGTCGAGGCCGTCGCTAGGCAGCTTGCCCCGCACGACTACGCCTACCCGTCTCCGCCGTGGGACGAGTACGGCCAGGGGTACTTGGCGAGCCATATTGTCACGCGCCCCGGCGCTGGCGCATCGGTCAAGATTTCCGCAGAGGCTCCGTACGCCCGAAAGCTTGAGTACGGCGGCGTCAGTCGCGGCAATATGCACTTCATCGGCGTGGAAGGTGATGAGGTTGGCAACGTCAGACTCGTTACTAACGCGCCACATCCATTCATGCTCCCTGCCTATGAGGAGACGCGCGAAGAGGTCGTCATGGACTTCGCCGCCAACCTCGCGGCACGATTCGCGGCGGTGTTCGGCGCATGAGCTTTGAATCGACACTCGTTACCGCCCTGAAGAGCCACAGCGCCCTATCGGCGCTTGTCGGAACCCGTGTCTATCATCACCGGATGCCAGAGGAGCCGACGCTGCCGTGTGTCGTTATCAATCGCGTCGGCGGTGCACGGCTGCACGCACTTGGCGGGGGCATCAAAGCATCCACGCCGCGCTTTTACATCGACCTTTGGGATGAAGACATGACTAGCGTTATCGGTATCTCCGAGGCACTAGAGGATGCACTCCTGACGATGTGGGGCACGGCCGAGGTCAACATCATGGACGTAGCGGACTACGAGGAGCAGCGCGGACGTATGTGCCGTCGTCGCTTCGATGTGAGGTTCACCCATGCAGGACGCTGAGATCGTCGGGCAGCTGCGTGTCATCCGCGACACGCTCTTCAGCCTATCTATGTCTATTGATGCGACCCTAAAGCGCTGTGAGGGCAACGAATCGGCCGAACTGCGTGAGCCTGCGGCAGCGGAGTGTTCACATCCCCGCAAAGTAACGAGACAGACCGCAGGTAGCACCAAGATACTCTGGTTCTGCCCCGATTGCGGCGCACAAGGAGAGCAAGCATGACAGTGTACAAGAGTTCCGACGTTGCCTTTTTTCTGGCCGATGGCTTCAGCCTGCTCCCTTACATGCTGACCATCGACGCTAAGGCTACGGCAACGGTGATGGACACCACGCCCCTAGGCGCTACGGCAGAGCGAAAGCAGTTCGGCGGTGTCAGATCGGCCACCATTGAGCAGACCGTCGTCTACGACGATTCCGCGCAGGCTACCAACGCATTCATCCGCGACGCGAGCTTCGGCAATCTGGCATCCAGTTGTCCGGTTGCGTGGGCGTTGGCAGGAAACGCTCTGGGCCAGCCATTCTTCGGGTACCCGTCGATGTTGGTGTCTGCGGAGAGGCGCGGCGTCAACAAAGGCGAGGTCGTTGTCCAGGACATCAGCTATGAGTCGGCCGGGTCATACGGCCGCGAGGAAGGTGTCATCCTAGCTCCCGCTGGTACCGTCGTAACGAGCGCAAGCAACCAGGCCGGGGCCGACTGCGGCGGGGCACCGGTTTCCGTCTCTTCGTCTAGCGTCGCTAACCCAACAGTCATCACCACGTCATCCGCCCACGGACTCGCAAGCGGCGACACCGTCATCATCGCCAGCCACACCGGATCGACGCCGTCAATCAACGGCACGTACGTTGTGACCGTCACAGACGCGACGCACTTCACTATCCCTGTGAACGTGACTGTCGGGGGCACGGGCGGCACCGTGCAGCGCGCCAACGGAGGCAGCCTCCACGTCCACGTACCGGCGATTACGTTGGGTGGCTACACCAACTGGGTTGTGAAGCTCCAGTCTGCTACCACAATCGGCGGCACCTACACCGACGTTTCAGGGGCATCAGCGACGTTCACCACCGCTCCTACTGCGGCAGCCATCGCCATCCCGGCCGGAACGCCCATAAGCCAATACTGCCGAGTCGCCTATGTGTTGACCGGCAGCGGAAGCAGCCCGTCCCTCTCGTTCTTCGCGGGGTTTGCGAGGCGCTGACACAAGAACAACGGCCGCTCCCAGGCGAGAGACGCGGCCACACCTACCGGAGGTAAGAAGTGGCTCAGTACAACTGGTCGAACATCAAGGTGGAGTTCGACAACTCCAGCGGCACGCTTGTCGATATGTCGCAGTACATCACGTCAATCAACGGCGTGAAAATCAACGCCCCGACGGTGGACGTGACGCCCCTTGGCTCAAGCGCTGGCGGCTGGCAGAAGAACCTCTTTGGCGGCCTGCTTCAGATGGATGAGATTACCATCGAGGGCTTCTACGACGACACCGCCTCTACCGGCCCGGATGCAATCTTCAAGGATCTCGGTTGCGTCGCTACCAGCGGCGGCACCCGCACCCTCAAGGTGACTTGGGGCGGCACCAAGTACACCCAGGTCGAGACGATCATCACCGGCTATGACCGCACCCCGAGCAAGGGCCAGCCTACCATGTTCACGGTCACGCTGACCGCCACTGGCGCCGTCACGGAGGTCTAACCGTGGGCCTGCTAGTCACGCAGTACACCACGAGGGTCAACGTTCCTGACTCGGATGAGTGGCTGGACATCCGGCCGCTCTCGTGGGCAGAGATTGAGGGCGCTGAGATGGTCGCCGCCGTAGATGCCGTCAAGGCTGCCAAGGCACTGGACATCGAGAAAGTGCTGGACGGCGCCTCAGAGGATGACATAAAGGCCGTCATCGAGCGTCAGTCGGCCGATCCTCTGGCGCAGCTGGACATCTTCTCTGTTCTGCGTGCAGGCATCGTTGCGTGGAGCATCGACGCCGAGGTGTCGCCCGAGAACATCAAGCTACTTGAGCCTCGCGTTGCGCGATGGGCGGCGCTCCAGATTGTAGGACTCCGCAGTCGGGAAGACCTGGGAAACTCCTCCTCGCCCTCGACTCCTTCCTGAACGGAGACGAGGGCGCAGAGGAGCCACCACAGTGGCGACTCAGCCGCATGTGCGAAGAGGGGCTGGCCTCATCGCTCCTCGATGCCATGCAGCAGCCGCTCCTTCTCGCTGGCGACGTAATGTGGATGCGCGCGTACGCACAAGCACGCAGAAACCTGTTCGACAAGGACCTAGACAAGAGCAAGCTTCCGAACGATGCACCTCACCAGATGGCAAAGGCAGTACAACTGAAACAGCGTACCGGCAGATGGCCGTGGGAGATGTAAGATGACCGACGTTGCACAGTTGGACATCGTCATCCGCGCAATCAACGCGGCTGGTCCGGGCATTCGCTCAGCGCAGCGCGACATCGCTTCTTTTGAGGGCGCCAGCACCAAGACCGGCGCCTCGATGGAGCAGACCACCAAGAGGGTTGGCCGCAACTGGGAGCGCATCGGCCTCGGCATGACCAATGTTGGCCGTGCGCTGACCAACTACGTTGGGATACCGACGCTCGCCGTGGGCGCAGCTACCAGCGTTCTGGCCTACAAGTACAACAAGGCCCTGACACGAATCGGCGCGCTCACGGGGGCGTCACAGAAGCAGACCGAGCAGTGGCGACAGCAGGTGCTGGCCCTGTCCAAGGATATCGGCAAGTCGCCCCAGGATTTGGCCGAGGGCCTCTACTTCGTGGCCTCTTCGGGATTCAAGGGCGCCCAGGCGTTCAGCATCCTCAAGGCTTCCGCCACGGCCGCTGCGGCTGGCCTTGGTAACACCCTCGATGTGGCCGATGCCGTCACCTCGGTGATGTCTGCCTACGGCCCCAAGGTCATCAGCGCGGCCAAGGCCACTGACATTCTCGTCGCGGCTGTCCGCGAGGGGAAGGCCGAGCCGCAGGAGTTCTCGGCCTCGCTCGGCCGCATTATCCCCATCGCCGCCAAGGCTCACGTCTCGTTCGGCCAGGTGGCAGGAACCCTCGCCGCCATGACCGTGACCGGCCTCTCTACCTACGAGGCAGTCACCGCTCTGCGCGCGGGTATCAACGCCATCCAGGCCCCCACGAAGCAGGGCATGGACACCCTCAAGGCGTACGGCCTCTCCTACGTCAAGCTCCGTGACGACATGAGGAATAAGGGCTTGATCCAGACATTTGAGGAGATGGACAAGGCATTCAAGGGCGATCCGCTGGCGTGGCGCAAGGCCATCGGCAACATCCGCGCCGTCACGGGTATCCAGAGCCTCCTCAGCGCCCGCTACGAGAAGAACATAGCTCTGATCAAGCGCGTCCAGGGAGCAAACGGCGACCTCGCCAAGGCGATGGACCGCGTTAAGCAGTCATCTGCGTGGAAGTGGGACAAGGCACTGTCGGAGGCGAAGGTCGCAGCCATCGACTTCGGCAGTGAAGCCCTGCCCGTCTTCACCAGCCTCCTCGGTGTGCTAACCAGCATCATGGGTCTGGTCAACAAACTCCCCAGCGGACTCAAGAAAGCCGCCATCATCGGCGGCCTCGCGGCCGGTGGCAGTGGCCTGCTCCTCCAGGGAATCGGAGGCGCTATCCGAGGCGCGCAGCTGCTAGGAGGCGTACTCGGCCTGGGCGGCGGAGCCGCGTCTGCTGCGGCCGGTGGTGCTGGCACCGCTGCCGTGGCCGGTGGTACTAGTATCGTAGCGACCGCCGCCACCATCATCATCCCAGTGGCCGCTGCGGCTGTCCTCGGCTACGCCCTTGGTAAGACGCTCAAGAGCATGAACGACCCAAGGAATCAACTTGGCTACAAGGGCGGAGTCAACGACAAGCGCATCCTGGAGCATAGCGGCTCCATTACTGAGTGGAAGAACCCGGATACCTACAAGATTCCGCTCGACCTGAAGGACGCAGCCGCATGGGTGAAAGTCCAGCGCCTGCGCGACTTCATCAACAACCCCAAGAACTGGAACCTTCCGCTCGCCGCCAGTCACAAGACGCTCCAGGAGCAACTGGGCAAACTGTATAGTCAGGCGTCTCCTATGCCGAGCCATCGGCTGGTATCTCAGCACCAGAACATGTTGAACACTATCGAGGTCACCAACCCATTCCAGAAGATTCCTCCGATTGTCGTCCCGGCGCATATCAACGTGGACACCAAGCAGGGTATGCAGCAGCTGCGGGCATGGAAGAAGTCCCTCACGCCGCAGCAGCTGGCCGTCTGGAATCTCCGGGTAAGCTCCGACCAGGCCGTGCAGGCCCAGAAGCGCGTTGACCACCTGCGGGCTCAGATCAAGGCCCTCGGCAACGTCAAGGGCAACCCCAAGCTGGATGCCCGCGACGCATCGCTGCGCGCCAAGCTCAAGAAGGCTCGGGCTGACCTCGCGGCGCTGACCAGCCAGACCGCGCGCCCAACTATCGACGCGACCAACAACGCTTCCGGGACCATCAGCGCCGTCAAGTCACAGCTGGCAGGCATCCCGCGCTTCGTCCAGATCTCCATCCAGGCGACCGGCAAACTACCAACAATGGCCGCCCATGCTGCCGGTGCCGTCGTCCGTCGTCCCGAGATCGCCCTCATCGGTGAGAAAGGCCCCGAGGCCGTCGTGCCGCTGAACGATCCCGGTCGGCAGACTGCGGTGCTGCGCGAGGCAGGTATCCTGTCACGTGGCGGCAGCGCGACCGTCACGCAAGAGGTCCACTACCACAACCACCAGCACTTCCCGCAGGGAGTTGTCGTGAGCGACATTGCGCGGTTCGGACGCCAGATCGAGCCGTACACCACGCGGGGCATGGACATTGCCGACCGACGCCGTCGGCGCGGACTCGCGGGGATGGCCTGATGGCAGTACCTACTTACCAGCTGGGTTCAATCAACCTCAATAACCAAACTACGTACTCGGTAGACAAGCAGGGCGTGAACCTCGGCGCCAAGCAGCGGTACTACGAGGACGCGCCGAGCTACTCGGGCGGCGTCGCTCAGGTGAATGTCCGCGACAACGGCTATTCGCCGATGACTATCCCACTGTGGGTACAGGGCACCTCGGTATCCAACCTAGAGACGCTAATCGACGCGATTCGCACCGAGACGGCGAAGCCCACCAACACCCTGACCGTCGATGGCGTCTCCTTCGGCGTCGGGGTATGCAACGACCCTGACTACGAGCGCGACCAGCAATACTACCAGCAGTTTCGCGCTTACGTGACACTGACTCTCTCTAGGACTAGCTGATGGCCGTCACCGTCTCTAGTGTCACCCCGGCACAAGGGCCGTCAGGCACCCTCGTCATCATTACCGGCACTGGCTTCTCACCGGACACCGTCCGAAGGGTGAAGTTCGGCGCCGTCGATGCTGGCCCCAACTTCCAAGTCGTCGATGACACCGCCATCGCCTGTCTTGTGCCCTACAGCGCATCCGGCGGCACCGTCAGCATCACGGTCTACGACGACTCCGGGAGCGGGTCTGGTGGCACCTTCTTGTATGACGCGAATGTTGGCGATCCCGGCAGTACGAGCGGCGCTGCGCCGACCGTCACCGGCGTCTCTCCCTCAACCGCCACCACCAGTGATGGCGGCGAGGATGTGACCATCACCGGAACCGGCTTCACCACCGCCTTGGAGGTCTACTTCGGCAGTGCCCAGGCCTCATTCGTCGTCAACAGCGACACCTCAATCACGGCCATCTCCCCGCCGGGCAGCGGTACGGTCGATGTCAGTGTGACGAACCTCTATGGAATGAGCGCGATCACCGCCGCTGACCACTACACCTACCCGACGCTTCCGGTCCCCGCAGTGACAAGCATCTCGCCGCAGACCGGCCTCCAGGGCTCCTCCGTCACAATCACCGGCACCAACCTCGATTACGCAGAGTTCGTCACCTTCGGTGATGAGTACGCCACGTTTGATATTCTCTCGCCCACCAGCATCAAGGCGACCGTCCCGGATGGTCCCAGCGGGACAACGGTTGATGTCCTGGCCGGAGGGCTGGGCGGGTGGGGCGACGACCCCGGCGAGGCCAACGACTTCACCTACGCGATGCCGACCGGCATGAAGACGACCGCCACCAATGTACAGCAGTCCCCCTACACCGGCTGGTCTAGGGGTAGCGTTACCGTATCGATGTCGGCTAGCTCCGGGGGTGGCGCTGCTATTGCCGCGACGTACTACCGCGTCGATAGCGGGGCCATCACGCAGTACACCGCACCATTCACGGTGAGTGACCCCGGCTGTCACCTGATTCAGTATTGGTCAGTCGATGTGCAGGGCGTGGTCGAGCCGACGAACACCGGCTACGTCAACATCCTGAGCGACAGCAACATTCCGAGCGGCCTCACAGCTACGGCCGCCGGACTCAACCAGGTGCTGGTGAAGTGGACGAGCGTTGTGTCTGATGGCGCTATCAGCTACAAGGTCTACCAGGGCTCCACGAGCAACCCGACAACGCTCGTTGCGACGACCAGCGCCAACGTTGTTGTCATCCCACAAGCCTACGCCGACGGGGCGAAATACTACGCCGTCTCTAGTGTCAACGCCATTGGTGTTGAGAGCCCCAAGAGTGCCGCTGTCGGACCCGTCACCGCCGTCCAGGTCAACCACGCTGACATCGCCGTCAACGCCGTCTGGGCAGAACAAATCATGGCTGGCTCGATCACCGCCGCGAAGCTGAACGTCGCAGACGTTCAGGCCGCCGTCGTCACCGCCGCGCAGATAAACTCGCTGAACCTCACCGCCGTGAACATCAGCGGCGGGAACATCAACGGGGTGACAATCACCGGGACTACCTTCCAACTAACGAGTGGCGGCGTATTCCGCACCGCCGCGAGCGGCGTAAGAGTTGAAATCACTGGCGTCGATAACGACAAAATCCGCTTCTATGATGCCTACACCTACGCGCAAATGCAGGTGTGGGGTGATTCTAGCGCGTCTAACTTCTACATTCAGGGGCCGGAGCGCCGGTTGAGCGGCATCACAAGCTCTGCCTCAATCGCCATGATTGGGACAACGAGCTATCCACGGATTGAGATAGAGGCGAACGACTGCAAGCTCACGATTGGCACATCGAGCGGCAACAACCGATTCGACGGTCCACTCCTCGTCTTCGGTGGAGGCATTCGTCCTGGCACCAACTTCGTGTCGGGTACGAGTGAAGACGGTATCTGGATTCAGGACTCCGCGACCACCTCCCAGCGCTGGAAACTCTACTTCGACTCCTCGACCAAGCGACTGTACGTGCGTCGCGACTCGTCTACTTACTCGTACATCGCCGTGGACGCCAGCGGCGGCTATTGAGTCAATCAGGAGGACCCATGGCAGACGCAAACGCAGTCATCAAGGCGCTAGGCGTGCAGCTCGCGCAGGCTATCGTCGACAAGACCATCGCCGAGGTAGAGGTTGCCGAGATGCGCGCGCGCGAGTCCGTGCGCGCTACGAGTGACGCAGGCGAGGACGCACCGGTCGACGTCGGAGAGCTTACGTGAGTGTCACGTCGGCGGATAGACGGATTCTGGAGCTAACTGATGCCGTTCACTAGCCTCTTTGACGGCGGCCTATCGGTCAAGATCGGCGGCACCACCTGGTCAAACGGGACCGAGCGCAGGGGAGACGTGCATGGCCTCGTCTGGGACTCGACACTGAATGGCAGCGGGGCCGCTTCGTTCTGGCTTGACGTTGCCGACCCGTTCGACCCGCAAGGCGCATACCGGCCGGACCCGAACAACCCCGGACCAGGCTACTACAAAGAGCTTCGGCGCGGCGCGCGGGTGAGCATCAGCCACACCGTCGATGCGGTCACCACGTATCTCTATAAGGGGTGGATCGTGAGCGACCCACGCGCCGGGTCGGCGGGAGAGAAGTCCATCGTTCAGGTAGAGTGCGGCGGTGTGACTGAGATGGCTAAGTACCGCAGCGACCTGGCTTTCACCTGGACCGACTGCGACACCGGGTCATGTTGGCTCATCAACAAGCGCAACAATCGCATTTTCTCAGTGACGGCGGACGACTGCCTTGAGATTCAGTTGGACGACGGAGAGAAGGTGCCAAACAACAGACTTGGTATCGTCGGCTACGTCCCTTACCTCGGCGCTACCTACATGATGCCGACGCGAAACGGTGTGAAGCGCATGGAGGGCGATATCTCGACCAACCTCGGCGACCACATGCGCGCCGTTCTTATCTACCCGAAGAGCGGCCGATATACCGACAGCCGCCTCCTGAGCGATTACAACGTCATCAAGACTTGGGGCGACGCCGCCAGCGAGCAGCATTTGTTGAACGCTCACTTCGACACGTCTGGCTTTTGGACTCCTCCGAGCGATGGAGTGAAGTACCTAGCCCTCGGTATGTACTGCACCAACACCAAGGGCGCGACGATGACCAATGACCGCTACGTGCGTATTGACAATGTTCGCGTCTACACCGGACTCGACACTCGGCGCGTAGACGAGGCGATGGTTGAGGTAGCCAACTTTCTCGGCTTCCACGACACAACCGACACCGCATCTATCGGTAGCGTCATCCCAAACCTTCTCGTGCGACCCTACACTGACGGCGTCAGCGCCATCAACCAGTTGGCAACGCAGAGCGATTCACTGGTGACTTGGGGCTGGTGGCCAAACGCTACCGGCGGCATTGTCTTCAGGGCGCGACCTATGAGAACCGAGTGGAGCGATATCCGCAGCCAATCTAACTGCTACAAGATCAACCCTACCCTTCCGGGAATCGACTGGGACGTAGCGAACCACCCCGAAGATGGCCTTGGCAGCCCGAGCGCCGTGCGCCTAGTCTACGGCCGCGTCGGGCGCGCGAGCGGCTTCCCGGCCGGTACGCCCGCGACGCAGATAGGCCCGACGAACCTTGGCCTAACAGCCGGTAGGCCGTTCCGTGGTGCCGCAGCACCGGTTATGACGGTCGACTTCTCGCGGAGAAACTTCACCGACCGCCACGCCGACCTCCTGGCAGACAAGCTCGCGCGGAGCTTGGCCCTGGGATCCGCGACCGGCGTTGTGACCCTGCGCGTACCGACCATCACCGTGTACTCGAGCGGAGCCGCCAAGCCGTGCGCCTACATCCAGGGCGGCGACTGGGTTGACACTGACTATGCCCGGACTGGGCCGTTGGTCGTCACTCGGTCAACGGTGGACGTAGACGGCGGTACGGTTGAGCTTGAGGTTGGCCTGCCAGCAGACATCCTCATCGAGCAACTTGAGGCGGCTGGCGGCATCACGCGCGTCAGGCTACACAAGCGGCACAGGTACCGCAGGCATCACCCAACCTGATGGCGACCGGAGCGTGCCTATGACGAGAGAAGAAGCCAACCGCATCGACCAGTTGCTCGCGTCCTACACCATGCTGGACGAGAAGATCGACGCAGCCAGAAAAGACATCAAGGAGATTGCCGCCAGCACCCACCATATGTCGGGACGCTTTGACGAACACGTGCGCAATGAGGAGGAGTGGCAGCAGCGTGTGGAGGGCCACATCGCGGAGTCAGACGAGCGTATTCGGCAGGAGGTTGAGCGGCAACTGAAGTCGGTCAACGAGGTCGTCAGAGAAATCACCGCCGCCAAGCAGAATCAGCGTGCCGTGCAGTCATGGCTCACCGACCGGGCCAAGCGTACCGCTATCTTGGCGGTTTCCCTGTCGCTGCTCGCCGCCACCCTCCTGTTGGTCGTGAACCACGACCACGAGTCAGCGGATGTGACTGCCATCCTCGCCGTCGCAACTCCATTTCTGATGCTGCTCTTCCGGCGCTCGTGACGAGCGGCAGTAGGCTTACGGCTGCGACGCACACTGCATAGAGCTTGGCGGCTACCAGGAAAGCCGCGCTTACCGCAAATCACCGGAAGGGGCATGACTGAAGCATTCACCTTTGCCGATAGATGCGGATCAACGCAAAGATACTTCACTACCTTGCACATGATGCACCTACAAAGGAGTTGACCAATGGCAGGAATGTCTAACTACACAGAGCAGCAGTTGCTCGACTGGTATTACCGTAGGGTAACGTGGACTGGGGCTGACCCCTACATCCGCCTCTACTCCACGAACCCGACCGATTTTGAATCGAACCCGCCGACTGGCGGTACCGAGATGGTCGGCACTGGCTATACGCAGTACGGCCAGCTTGCCGCACGCGGCTCGACCAACTGGGAAGTCGTCGCGTCCGGCAACGGCATGGTCGGCCAGAACAAGCTGACCAGCGCTTTCTCATGGGCCGTCGGCTCGGACTGGCCCGCCATCAATGGCGCGGCGCTGTTCGACGGCAACCTCGCCGGTTCCAATCTCCTCTGGGGAGGCGCGCTCACCACGCCGCGTGACCCGTCCTCGGGAGACACGGCGCGCTTCGCGGCCGCCGCTCTCCAGCTCAAGCTCGACGTCACGACGCTGGCGGGCATCACGACCGAGGCCAAGACGGCCATGCTCCAGCACCTGCTCATCGCCGACCAGTCGGCCTCGAACCGTGTCCCTGCTACGGCCTACCTGGCCCTGTTCACGTCGGCCACGGCTATCAACCTGATGACAGGGGCGAATGGGACCGAGGTATCCACTTCCGGGACCAACTACGCCCGCGCCGCCATCACGTCCTCGACGTTCTGGAACGCCGCCGCCGTGAGCGGCACCGGCTACAAGATCACCAACGCTGCCGCCGTGAACTCATGGAGCGCCGCAGGGACGGCGTGGGGCGCCGTGCGCTACCTTGCGCTCGTGGACACCGCCTCTGGTGCTATCGGCCACTACTACGCCATCAAGCAACTTACGAGTGACGTCCAGATTGACGCCGGTGACACGTTCTCCATCGCTTCCGGCGCACTCTCCATCAGCCTCGACGAGTCGAACTGAATGTAAGCGATGTCTGTTCTCTTCGGATACACGACTGACCCCGGATCAAGCGACAATCAGGTCTTCAACAGGATTCGCCTTGGCCGCTACCCGTTGTCGTCTGCGGCAGTTGTCAGCGAGATGCGCATCCTCTGTGCCAGCAATGGGGCAAACCCGCAATGGTGGCGTGCGTGTATTTACTCAGATAAGACAGGGCCAGCCCCAGATGCACTCTTGGGTTACTCGGACGAAGTAATCATTGAGGCGACTGATACGACGCTCGACTGGAGGGCTTTCAGCTTTTCAACCCCGGTGTCTCTGACTTCTGGGTACTATTGGATTGGGTGGGGTGTCGGTAGCCCCAATAACTCCGCAGCTTATTATCGTTACACCTACTCTCCGGGCAACACTGGGGGCAACATTTCCTTTACCTACCCGGACTTTCCCGCCAACCTAGGCACGATTACGGCGCAGAACGCGAACTTTGGCGTCTACGCTGTTGGATTCACCCCTCCTACCATTTCTGCGGCGCAGTCAGGCAGTAACATCGTCGTAAGCTGGACGTGACTTGGCAATCACGCCGGTCAACTACGTTCTCGGGACGGCTTCCAGCGGCTCGACCACCGCCGACATCAGCTTCGTCTCCGGCTTCCAGGTCGGCGACCTGGCACTTGTCGTCATCAGCCGCTCCGCAGCGGTCAGCCCAAGCGTCGTGCCGAGCGGCTGGACGCGGCTCCAGAGCGACCTCTCCACCTACGGCGTCTGGGTCTACGCGAAGCTGCTCACCATCTCCGACTCATTTGCGACTTGGACATGGGCGGCGTCCGCCAGGACGCTCATCCAGGCCGAGGTCTATCGCGGCTGCGACGCGACGACCCCGATCGCCAACAGCGTCAAGAGCACCTACGGCACGGCCTCCGCGTCTACCATCGCCTGCGGGTCCGTCACTACGAGCAACCCGATGGTGGTCGCCATCTGCTCGGCCTACTCGACCTCCGCGAAGAGCTACGACGCCCTGACCGGGTGGACCGAGCGCCGCGACTACGGCGAGACGAACTCGGACTTCTACCAACTCATCGCCGACACGAACAACGCCTGGGCGGGCGGCCTCTGCGCGCCGACCTTCACGCTCAGCGCAGCCTGCACCTATCGCGGCGGCTACCTCGTCGTCCTCAACAAGGCCCCGGAGACGCTGGAACTGGCTCTCGCGTCGGAGGCGCAGTCCGCCGTCGCTGCTACCGGCACCAGGACCGCACCCCCGGTCACCTATGAACTGGCACTGGCCAGCGAGGCGACGAGCGCCGTCGCCGCCACCGGATCCAAAACAGACGCGACATGGGAGCTTGCGCTCGCCTCGGAGGCGCAGAGCGCGGTCTTCGTCAGCGGCTACGTCGTCCACGCCACGTGGGAGCTTGCCTTCGCCAGCGAAGCCGTCTCTTCCGTCTCCGCGTCGGGCACCAAGACGGGCGCGGCAGTTACCCATGAACTGGCCTTCTCCGGCGAGGCGAAGAGTGCCGTCGCGGCTACAGGCACGGCGCTCGACTCCATCACCATCAGCCGCAAAGAGGACGCGGGCAGCTACTCGCAGGTCTACCACGGCCCATGGACCGGTTCGCCATGGACCGACACCGGCCCGTTCACGAGCGGCCACACCTACACCTACCAGGCGACGCATACCTCTGGTGGAGTCACCTCCGCCGCCTCGAACGAGTCGGCGGTCAGCTACTCGACCGGAGGAACGACGCTTGAACTTGCCCTTGACAGCGAGGCGAAGAGTGCCGTCGCGGCCACCGGCTCCGTTACGCAGGCAACATGGGAACTTGCGTTTGACAGCGAGGCGAAGAGTGCCGTCAGCGTCAGCGGTTCCGTCGTCCACGCTACGTGTGATCTCGCCATCGCATCCGAGTCAAAGAGTGCGGTAGCGGTCAGTGGCTCCGTCACCCATGCGACCTGGGAACTTGGGCTTGCCAGTGAGTCAATCTCGTCAGTCTCCGTCTCCGGCAGCGTTACTCACGTCACATGGGAACTGGCTCTTGCCTCGGAATCGGTCTCCATAGTTTCCGCCACGGGCGGGGTGAGTCATGCCGTATGGGAGCTTGCCCTCGCAAGTGAGGCCGTCAGCGCAGTAGCCGCCACCGGCACCAGGGCAGGCGTCACCCGTGAACTGGCCTTCGCCAGCGAGGCCCTCTCCGCACTCTCAGCTACCGGCAGCGTCACCCATGCCGTATGGGAGATTGCTTTCGCGTCCGAGGCCAAGAGCGCCGTAGCGGCTACTGGCAGCATCACGCAGGCCACGTGGGAACTCGCCCTGGCTAGCGAGGCCAAGTCAGCAGTCGGCGCTACGGGCGTCGTCACACACGCGGTCTGGGAACTCGCCCTCTCGTCCGAGGCCAAGTCTGCCGCCACGGCGACGGGCAGCGTCACTCATGCCGTTCACGATCTCGCGCTAGTCTCCGAAGCGAAGAGCGCAGTCTCCGTCAGCAGCAGTCTCACGCACGCGACATGGGAGCTTGCGCTGGCATCCGAGGCGGTGTCTGCGGTCGCGGCCAGCGGGCAGAAGCAGGGCGCGCAGACGCACGAACTTGCGCTCGCGTCAGAGTCCAAGAGCGCCGTCGCTGCGTCCGGTGCTGTCACCCAGGCCACGTGGGAACTCGCGCTGGCAAGTGAGGCCAAGTCTGACGTCGCGGCGATGGGGAGCGTCGCTCACGCAGTATGGAATCTCTCCCTCACCGGCGAAGCAAAGTCCGCAGTTTTCGCTACAGGTTCCCTCACCCATGCCACGTGGGAACTCGCCCTCGCCGGTGAGTCCGTCAGCGCGGCGGTCGCAACCGGCATCAGGACCGGGGCATCCACCACCTACGAAATAGCGCTTGCCAGCGAGGCTCTCTCCGCAGTCAGCGCGGCGGCCACAATCACACATGCCACATGGGAGCTTGTCCTTTCGAGTGAGGCGGTGTCGAGCGTATCCGTCGCCGTCAGCGTTACCGGAGGCCATCTGCACCAATGGCACATCGTCTTCGGCACTCCCGAGACGCTTTGGTCTGCCGGGAATCCTAATGCCTCTTGGACGATGCAGTTGGCCGAACCACACTTTGCGGCAGGAGAGGCAGAGATACCGCTCAAGCTTGGAGCACCAGAGACAACCTGGAGGATTGAATGATAAACCTCGCCATCCCCGCATCATCTAAGGAGTACATCAGGGTGCGGGTCACCGCCAAGAAGGACGGCGTCGCCTACGATCCGACTAGCGACCCTGTGGACTTCGCGTTCACGTCATCCGAAGATGATGACCAAGCCGTCTGGTCCTCTGGCTCTTGGGAGACTGAGAGCGGTTCCTACTACGCCCGCTACCTCATGCCCGGAACGATGAGCGAGGGCGGCTACATCGTCTGGGTGCGGATTACTGACGCGCCCGAGGTTCCGGTCCGCAAAATCGGCCGAATCACTCTCTTCTAAAATCTTCCCGCACCGGCCATCCCTCACTGCGGTATACTATAGGTATACCGATTGGCTACTGCACACAGGAGGAATATCCTTGGACTTTCGCGTCGTCAAAGAAGCTATGGCTGCATACGCAACCAAGCACAAGATCGACATCCCATCGGGGTTCGACCCGAAACGCGACTCATTCGGGGACCCAGCAAAGGCGTTGCTCAAGCACATCCAGGAGCACGCCAAGCTGCGTCCGAGTGGCGTCCTGAATGCCAACACGATGCGCATCCTTGGATTGCTGCCGAGCTACCACATCGAGCACGACTACCACGCAATTCACCACTCGGGCACCCGTCCGCTGTCGGCAGTCAACTTCATCGTCCTGCACGACATGGAAGCGAACCATCCCAATACAGCCGCAGAGGCGGTCGGTAACTACTTCGAGATGGCGGCTTCTGGCGGTTCGGCGCACTACGGCGTGGACAACAACTCCATCCAGCAGTATCTCGGGCTGAACATCGTTGCCTGGGGCGCTCCGAGCACCAACTATGACGGTGTCCACATCGAGCAGATGGGCCTCGCCAAGTGGTCGCGCACCGAGTGGCGCAAGAAGGCCGAGGGAACCCTTGACCGCACCGCGTGGCTGATGGCGTACCTAAGCAAGCGGGTTGACGTACCTCTGCGCGTTCTCTCAGTGCAGGAGACGCGCGCCCGCGCCAAGGGCGTCATCACCCACAAGATCGCTACGGTAGCGTTCGGCGGCACGCACACAGACCCCGGCAGCGGCTATCCGCTGGACGACGTGATGGACCGCGCCCGCGAGTACGCGAGGTACATCGGCTGATGGCCGCTCCGCGCTGGGTACCGAGACCCGGCGAGTTCGAGGAGGCAGCCGCCAAGGCAACGAGCGTTGCGGACCTCTCGGCGCGGCTTGGTGTGGCGAAGGAGACACTGCGGCGCTGGGCGCGCGAATCCGGCGTTGACCTCTCGCCCTATCAGGCGGTGACCGGTCGCGGGCGCAGGGTTGTCTACGACAGCCCCTCGGCGCAGGTAGAGCACGACCGCGAGGTGAAGCGCCTCACCGACCGCATCAAGGAGCTTGAGAAGCTTTACGAGGCGGCGAACGCCGAGGCAAACCTGCACGAGGAGGTTTTGCGCGCTGCGCACCAGGCGATGGAGCCATTACCGGCCGTCGCTCCCGAGGCCCCGCACATCGGCAAGAGCGACATCGACGAAGACGCCATCCTCGCGTGGGCAGACTGGCACTTCGGAGAGGTCATCGACTTCGACGTGATGCGCGGGTTCAACGTCTATGACCCGGTGATCGCCTGCCGCAGGGCACAGTACACAGTGGACACGACGCTCGACATCCTCTTTTCCTGCCACGTCGGCACCACGTTCAAGCGACTGTTTGTATTCGACCTGGGGGACTCAATCAATGGCGACCACCTGCCCGAACAAATGGCCACCAACGCAGCCGGAGTCTTTCGCTCGATGCGTATGGCGGCACTCGTCAAGGCGGCGGCGCTCGCGGAGCTGTCGGCGCACATCCCGGTGACGTATGTTGCCGTCCCAGGGAATCACGGGCGACGGTCGCAGAAGATGCAGTGGAAGGATCCCACCGAGACGGCCGATTGGCTCATCGCCGAGATGGTGCGCGACCTCGTGAGACAGCAGGAGCGCGTTGAAGTCATCGTGCCTCGCGCGTGGACAGTAGGCATCGACATCCGTGGTTGGAGCCACTCGCTCAACCACGGCTATTCGGCGGCGCGCGGCGGATACGGCGGCATCCCGTTCTACGCCTTTCAGCGCACCGACGGGAAGATGACCGCTCTGGAGTCAAGTCATGGGAGACAGGCGCATCACCGCTGGTACGGGCACATCCACACCCATGCCGAGCTTCCCAAGCTGGACGGCGTCGGCGAGCAGCACATCGTCGGCAGTCTCAAGGGCGGAGACGAATACGCGCTTGAGGAGCTGCACTCATACAGCGAGCCTACGCAGAAGCTCGTCGGATGCCATGAGAAGTTCGGCGTAAGCTGGCGCTATCCGTTGCAGGTCAAGTGGGGGGATGAATCGGCGAGTCGCTACGAAAAGCTCCTCGACCAATACATGGCGAGCGCCACGCTCGCTACCTGAGGGAGTGAGAGTAGAGATGGCAAGGACGGCCCAGCAGCGATGGGGGTGGCGGAATGAGAAGTACGTGTTGCTCACAGAGTTCGATGCGACGCCCGTACCGGATGCCGGGACACAGGATCGGCCGCACGCAGACTCCGTTGCCACCTATGAGGATGTGCTCGACGCTGCCAGCGATTGCGGATGCCCGGCCATAGAGTATGCCGTCTGGAGGGAGTGGGGCGACATGGTGAACGCCGAAGACAAGGGCCGCTACTTCGCCAGCGGAGCGTACCGCGACAGCGACGACGGTAAGTTGGACTTCGAGGGCTTCTACCATCCGCTGGTGATGGAGCGATTTGCCCGCTACATGGACAAGAATCGCCGCCAGAGCGATGGGCGGTTGCGCGGTTCTGACAACTGGCAGGCCGGGATTCCGAAGAGCGAGTACATGAAGTCAGGGATGCGTCACTTCATGGACTGGTGGGCCTGTCACCGTGGCACCCCGATTCGTGAAGATGACATCGAGGAAGCCATCTGCGGCCTGTTATTCAACGCGCAGGGGTACCTCTTCGAGCTGCTTAAGGAGCAGCAGTCATGACTAGGCGCCGGGAGTGCGCCGCACATGCGTGTGACGACTGCTCCATTTGGGACTTGTGCCCCGACTACGAGGACTCCGCGACGCGGACCGTTGCCAAGCCGGGGAACACTCGCCTCGTGGTGTACATCGCTGGGCCCATCAGCGACCAAGACTTCGTCGCTGGACTTCAGAACCTGGCGCGCTTCTTCCACGCCGAAACAACGCTCATCAAGCACGGGTTCTCGCCTATCAATCCCGCAGCCGATCTGATTGCGGCACTACATGCTGGCGACTTCACCTACCGTGATTACCTGGGCAAAGACGAGCCTCTTGTGAAGCGTAGCGACGCGCTTCTGTTGCTCCCTGGATGGTCGGAGTCAATGGGCGCGACCGCTGAGGTGTCCTGGGCACTACAGGCGGACGTGCCGTGCTTCACCAGCATGTCCGACCTGGAGGAGTATCGAGAGAGTCTAACAGCGGCTGGGGATGTGAGCAGATCCTAGCCCAAAGTTGCCGGTGACGCGGCCTCCCTTCCGTCGCGCTCCCCCGCGTCACCGGCTTCAAGTTTCAGTGTGTCGGTAGCTCACGCCCGACGCGGGGTCCGACCAAGAGTGGGTGGTCGGAGCAGGCCAGAGGTGGGTCTGGTCGTTTCACATCATCGCAGGCAAGGAGAAAGAATGGACCGTGACCGCGTCATCGCCAGCGTCATCCGTGGCTTCTGGGCGTTCGTGTTCCCGCTGCTCGGGGCGTTCGTAGCCTATCTGGCCGTGCCGAAAAACGTCGAATCTATCGGGGTCACGAACGCCGTGTTGATTGCCGCCGTGTCGGGCTTCGCTTACGCGCTCAAGAAGCTCTTTTTCCCAGACACGCGCTTCTGAGGCGCACCGCCCAAAGGGACCGCGCCGCTCGCCACTTTCGGCGGGAGGCTGCGGTCCCTTATTGCTCTCGTGATATTTGCGCTTGACGGATGGCGAATGGGCAGATAGAGTGTCGGCGGCGATAGGAAGGGAGGCTCTATTCGACTCGTATGAACGTGGCGGCGACTGACCGCCACCCACGCTAAGCGGCCCCTAGCGGTGCAACTTCTGGGGCCGAGTCACCAACCGGGAGCGCAACCAGGCATCATGGTATCTGCATTTGCATTTCACTGTAGAGACCTGTGCGATAGCACCGGCCATCGTTGCCTCCCAGACGAAGCGGAGTCAACATGGTAAGGAAAGCACTGCTCTGGTCTGCCACGGCACTCGGCATCTTCGCCGTCGTGGCGATTCACGACCGGCCCGACCTGGCCGCACTCGCCGCCATCGGCGCATTCTCTCTGTACATCGTCAGCGAGGTATCGGCATGACCGCGCCTGCTCGGGCCGTCAGCATCGACGAATGGCCCAAGGGAGCTATGCGCAATCTGCACACTGGGCGCGTCAACGCAATCGAGCAGCTCCATAAGTCCTACGTCAGCGCTACGATGGCCTCTATCATCCTCGGAGTGAACCCGTGGGACTCCCCCTACTCGCTCTACCAGCGAATCAAGGGCGAGGCACCGCCCAAGGAACAGACGCTTGCGATGCGCCTCGGCTCTCACATGGAGCGCTTCATTGTCGACGAGTTCACCCGCGAAACCGGAAAGAAGGTCCGCACACCAGACAGACGTAAGAAGTTCGATCCCAACTTCTGGTTCACGACCGAAGAGTACGGATACCCGATGGGAGCCCTGCTCGATGGCATCACCCAATACGCCGACCCGGATGACCCGCGTGTCTCACTCACTGCCGTGGTCGAGTGTAAGAACGTCTCCGCCTTTCTGGGCGACGAATGGGAGAACGAGCCGCCGATCTACTACTACGCACAGATGCAGCACCAGATGGCCGTGACTGGCTGGGGCCGCGTCTACGCCGTCGCCCTCATCGGCAACCAGCTTCGCGTCATGGAGGTCGAGCGCGACGACAATGTCATCGCCGCAATCACCGACGCGGAGCGCAACTTCTGGCTCAACCACGTAGTCCCTGGCATCCCGCCGTCACTCGACAGCCACAAGGCAACGGCAGAGGCCGTGAAGCGTCGCTATGCCAAGAGTACGCCCGGCGCGACCATCCTCATCGAGGACCCCGAGGTCGAGCGCCTCGCTCAGGTTTACGTCGCTACCGGGCAGGCCATCGACAGGCTCAAGGACGAGCGCGAGGCATACGGCTCGCAAATCCGCAATCTCATCGAGGACGCAGAGAGCGTTGAGGTCGGAAGATTCCGCATCACATGCAAGAGCAAGGCCGGTGCGAAGCGTATCGACACCCAGAGGCTCCGCGCCGACTACCCCGAGATTGCAGCTAAGTACACCACAGAGGGCGATCCGTCTCGTCCTCTGCTCATCAAGGAGGTGGCGAAGTGACCCGCGCCAAGAAGAACACCGCTGCTACTGGCACCGCCGTTGCCGTAACCGAGCCGACGGCGAAGCCAAGCCTGCTCACAACTTTCGGCCAGCGATATAACATCGAGCCGAGCAAGGTGCTGGTCACCTTGCAGAAGACGGCATTCCCGGACGCTAAGTCGGCTGAAGAGTTCATGTCGCTCCTCGTGGTTGCCAACGAGTACGGCCTCAACCCGTTCATCCGGCAGATCTACGCTTTCAGCCAGAACGGCAAGGTCGTCCCGGTTGTGTCCATCGACGGCTGGCTCCACGTCATCAACAACCACCCGCAGTTCGACGGCATGGAGTTTCGCTACTCAGACAAGCGCATCAAGATTGGCAACTCCAAGCCATGCCCCGAGTGGGTTGAGGTGACGATCTACCGTAAGGACCGCGCTCACCCGACTACGGTGAGAGAGGAGTTTGACGAGTGCTACCGCAACACCGCCCCATGGAACACGACGCCGAAGCGTATGCTGCGCCATCGGGCCATCATTCAGGCCGGTCGCGTGGCCTTTGGCCTCTCGTTCGTCGATCCTGAGGACGTGGCTCGCATCGCGTCCTACGACGACCCCGTCGTCGCGGCCCCTGCCGAATCGAAAAACGCCGCCAGAATCATCGCAGCGGCCGAGGCGGCTCAGGAGTCGTCTGACGCCTCAAACGCGCCAGAAACGGCCTCTGTTGACGATTACGAGGCCGAAGACGCTGTGGTCGTGGACGACGAGACGGGGGAAGTGACTGACGACACTGGTGACGACCCCGACGACGACCAGGATATCCTTCTGTGAGCGCGCGCCCTTGGTCAGACGGAGCATCGCCGGATATCTGCGACGCCGTCATGACCTTCTCCGCTGGGCGCGTCTGCGCGCATGAGGGCTGCAACACCGTCCTCTCGCGTTACAACCCAGACGACTACTGTGCCCTGCACTACGTGCCAGAAGAGGACGAGCCTATCGAGCCGGTGCGTCGTCGCGCACGGCCCATTCTTTACACCTACGATGGCCGCCGCATATGCACATCGTGCGGCCAGGCATATCCTCCCACGACGGAGTATTTCCACCGCTCGAAATCCCACACGAGCGGACTCAACCCGGAGTGCAAAGCCTGCGCCAATGAACGCAATCGAAGGGACAGGGCGCAGTTCCGCAAGGGCGAAGTCAATGGGGTAAAGCGCAAGCAGTGCCGCATGTGCGGTCGGCGGCTTCCACTCGACCAGTTTGAGCCATCATCTCGCGCGAAAAGCGGGCTCTCGAATAGGTGCCGAGAGTGTGCCGACCAGGCGGCTCAGATCGCCGCCGCCGAGAAAGCGAAGGTCGCGCGGGAGAAAGGTCTAGTGCGCGTGCTTAGCCCCCGTGGCGAGCGGTACGTGGCTGTCTGATGGAGCAGCGTCTTCATAGGCTGCGTGAGGGACTGACGTGGCGGTGATTGACTCTATCGTCGCGCGGCTCAGCGGCGTCAAGCGCCAGAGCAGCGGAGGGTTCATCGCCCGCTGCCCGGCGCATGACGACCAGCGGCAGTCGCTCTCCGTCAATGAGGGCGACGATGGCCGCGTGCTGGTCAAATGCCACGCAGGGTGCAGTGTCGAGCGCATCGTCGGCGCACTTGGCCTGACGACCGCTGACCTGTTCGCCCCGAGCGACCGCCCGCAGGGCAGGGAGATGGTCGCTCAATACCCCTACGAGGACGAACAAGGCAACCTGCTCTTTGAGGTTGTCCGCTACTCGCCCAAGGACTTCCGCCAGCGCAAGCCGAACGGATCTGGAGGTTGGGATTGGAAGACGAGCGATGTGCGCAAGGTGCTCTATCGCCTGCCGCAGGTGCGGGCTGCCATCGAGGCTAATCGTGTCATCCTCGTAGTAGAGGGCGAGAAGGACGTTCACAATCTCGCACGCTCAAACATTGTCGCCACCACGTCTCCGGGAGGTGCCGGTAAGTGGCGCGACGAATACGCCGACTCGCTTGCCGGGGCGCGCGTAGTCATCATCCCTGACAACGACGAAGTGGGCCGCGAGCACGCACAGTCGGTGCTCGACAGCCTGACGGGCAAGGCGGCGCAGGCGGCAATCCTGAACCTGCCAGGATTGCCGCCGAAGGGGGATGTCTCTGACTGGCTGGGGCGCAGCGGCAACGATGCGCGCCGCCTAGCCGATCTCGTGATGGCGGCACTCGCTGCCGCCGCCCCGCAGTCGCGCTCAACGACGGTAGAAGTTGCATTCTTCGAGACTCTAGAGGACATTCAGCGTCGCCGCAGCGGCACGATTACCGGCCTGTCATGGCCCCACGAGTGGATACAGCTCGCCGAGACTGTCGGACCGCTTGAGCCGGGAAGCTTTACGGTAGTCGCTGCCCGTCCGTCGGTTGGCAAGACGATGTTCGGGATGCAGCTTCAAAAGCACTTGTGCAATAGTGGGCACAGCGTCCTGTACGTGAGCCGCGAGCTTTCCAAGGTGCGTATGATTCGTCGCCACATGGTGTCATTTGGTGCCAACATCTACCATTTGCGCACCGGCCAGATCGACAGCCGCGACCAGCAGGCGATTGACGCCTTTCAGGACGCGTCAAAGGGATGGCGGCTATGGATAGACGATGCTTCGCGCACCACAGAGGACATCGCCAGCGAGATATCAATCCTGAAGCCAGACGCCGTGATTATTGACTACCTACAGCGGCTTGCATACGACACCGAGTCCGAGTATGCAGCCATTACGCGCATCGTCAACGATCTACAAGACATTACGCTGGACTACAATGTGCCGGTTGTGTGTCTGTCGCAGTTGGCGCGTCCACTGAAGGGGCAGGAACACAAGCCTCCGCGCATGAGCGATACGCGGGGCTCCGGTGCCGTTGAAGAGCGCGCCACGAACCTCATCATGCTTCACCGGCGCTGGTCAACGACAACGGATTGGCACGGACAGGACATTACAAAGAGCGAGGAGAGCGGCTTGTTTCTTGTCGAGAAGTGCGCCGACGGCGAAGCAGGCACCCTCATCGACGTGGTATACCAGGGCGCAAAGATGCGCATCCTTGAGGAGGTTCCCAGATGAGCAAGGCAACAATCAACGACAAGGCCAGCGGAGTCTGGCGGGCAAACGTAGGCGTAGAGGTCGATGTTCAAGAGATCGCTCCCAACGGGCGAGCGGCGTGCTGCTCCATCCCCCACACGGCTCCACACGCGCAGGGACACAAGCGCGCGTGGATTCCTACATCATGGCTCGATGGCGCTCCCCAGCCGAAAGGCCGTCAGCGCAAGCGCATGACGCGCAAGCAGGCCATCGCCAACTTGAGGATGCTCTCGCTCCCCGACGCCGGTATCTCGGAGTGCATGGATGCACTCGGACTGGATGACGAATGATGGGTTGGAATCTTGACTACGACGGCCGCGATCTGGGGCCAGATCTCGACCGCTGGATAACCGGCAACTGGGGAGACGACGCGGTTGGCGACGACGAGTGCGAGCCGCTAACCCTAGAGGACCGCGCAGACGCAGCCTACGAACACTCAAAGGAGGATGACGACTAATGGCCTACTTTCTCATGTTCCTGCTTGGGGTCTTCTTCGGCGGGATGCTCGGGATGCTGGCGGCTGCGTTGACGGTAGCCGGTAGGGACGACCGCAGATGAGGCTCCACCTTACCCTGCCGCTGCCTCCCAGTGTCAACCACTGCTATCGCCGGTACACCACCAAGAACGGTCGCCGGATGAACGTTATGACCAAGACTGCGACCGACTGGGTAGAGACGGCCCAAGACATCGCCAAGGCCGAGATGCGGCGCACCGGATGGGTGCCGCCGCAGGGCGAAAAGGTAGTCATTGAGTACACCGTGATGTGGCCAGATCGGCGCAGGAGGGACCCTAGCAACCTAGAAAAACTGCTCCTAGACGGTATCTGCGCCCGTCACCGCGACAAGAAGACCGGAGCCGTTACGCCGGGCATCATCATGGATGACGACCAGTGGGCGCTCCCGCGTTGTATTGACTTCGGGTACGACAAGGACAACCCGCGCATCGAGGTGGACGCATGGCGGAAGGAATAGGCGTGTCGTACTGGGACGCTGTGGTGAGGGATAGTAATGCCAGCAGGACTACCACACGCATCTAAACGCAAGCGAAAGTATTACCCCGTATGGAAACCCCGTTACGACTACGGCCATTGGAATGAGCGGTGGGGCAAGAACCTACCTCCGTTGCCACTCAGGCGGACTGACAACAGACAGGGAGTGATCGTATGAGCGCGCCAGTAACGCCCAAGTATGAACTGACAAACGAGACGATAGAGGTTGATGGACACACGCTACACCGCATCCGCGCGTTGGATGACTTCTCCGACGTTCACGCTGGCGACCTCGGAGGATATGTAGAGAGCGAGCAGAACCTATCCCAGAGTGGGACGTGCTGGGTGTACGGCTCGGCCCGCGTGTACGACTCGGCTAGCGTGTACGGCTCGGCTAGCGTGTACGACGCGGCCCGCGTGTACGACGCGGCCCGCGTGTACGACGCGGCCCGCGTGTACGACGCGGCTATCGTGTACGACGCGGCCCGCGTGTACGACGCGGCCCGCGTATACGGCGCAGCCCTCGTGTACGACTCGGCCAGCGTGTACGGCTCCGCCAGCGTGCACGGCTCCGCCCGCGTGTACGGCTCGGCTAGCGTGTACGGCTCGGCTAGCGTGTACGGCTCGGCCCGCGTGTACGGCTCGGCCTGCGTGTACGGCTACGAGCACATTCGGTTCCCCCTCTCTACGAACGAGCTGGTGGACAAGATAGCCGCGTCCCTCGACGTTCGCCCCATCGGCGGTTGGTACTACCTATATAAGCGCGTCAACCGGACCGAGGACCCCAACGTTTGGTCCTCGTGCTACGACTCAGCATTCCTCTACCGCAAGGGCAAGCAGGCAGTAGTGAAAGACCCTGACCCTAACCCGGTCCTGAGCTGCGGACCTGGTATCCACGTCTCCACCGCCTCGTACTGGGACGAAGGCGACACGCTCATCGGTGTCAAGGTGCGAGAGTCAGACGTGCTGGCGTGCCAGTCCGGGAAGCTACGCTGCCGCGCCGTTACGGTGCTGGGGGAGGCACAATGAGCGCGCTGGAGGAGTACCGGCAGTACAAGGACCGCGACCCGCTCATCACATCACGAATCCTTGCCGACGCCGCCATCGCCGAGCTTGAGGGCGAGCTTGCCGACGCCGCAAAGATTTGTGGCGGCATGGAGTGGCGGCTGAAGCGGGCAAGGGCGGAAGTGAAGCGGCTGCGGTCCAGGCTGTGTGCAACCTGCGCTTCGTTGGAAACATGCTACATCGACTGCGAAGCCTCACAGCTGGACTCGTGGCCCTATGACGGGGTAGGCTGCAAGCGCTGGTCCGCACGCGCAGAGTAGAGGAGCGAGCGATGAACGCGCTAGATGAGTATCGGGCGTGGACGCCTCCAGAGCCAGGACTGACCGGAGTGGTGCCGAAACACCTTGCCGATGCTGCCGTTTCAGCGCTGGAGGCCGCAGTGGACCGGATGAAATGCTGTGGGAACTGCGCGGAATACGACGACTTCTGGTGTGATCTGGACGACGGACCTGTAGACAACCACTCGTGGGACGCCTGCAGATTCACGCCGTCCCGCTGGAGGGAGCGTGAGCCATGACGCACTCGGTGACCGAGCGATACAACCCGAGGCACGATCCTGATTTCCCGAGCATCGTGGTCAATCACCTAATCAGGAGCCAGGGCGAGTGGTGTCACCCACAAGACCTGTTCGCCGATACGTCCGCATCAACGCGACGCATGGTGAGCGGCAGCGTGCACGAGGCCGTTGATATGGCCCGACACTGCGGCCTGCGCATCGAAAGCGACAAGGTGCTTGGCTACCGCTTTGTGGAATGGGTACGAGCGGACGCACGCTACATGCACACGAAGACGACGATGCGATGGCCACGAGAACGTCAGGATGGTCCATCGGATGGTCAGTAGGATGGCCAATAGGATGGGCAATAGGGTGGTCGGCAGCGCAGTCAGTGCCGCATACACGTCACACGGCGAGCGGCGCACTTTCACGCGCGACGCTGCATCACCCGTGTTGCCAGCAGACTGTCACGAAGCGACAGGAGGGAGCGCGTCATGAAGAACTGCCCTACTTGCGGAACGCCGATGATGAACGGTTGGTGCCCAAGGTGCCATCCGAACCCGGCGAGGGCCAGGGACTACAATGTATGGTCAATCGGAGTTGCCCTACAGCGTATCGGCTGCCTGATGATGATGATCCCGGCTCTCCTGCTCCTAGCGCTCCTAATCTACGGGTGCGCGGGCGCTGTTCTGCATAGCTAGGCCGTCTGCACATACGACGCGCAGCTCAGCATGAGGGCGCGCGACTGGCTGGAGTTCGCCCGGCCGGACGCGCGCCATCATTTTTGATTTTTGATTCCATCCCGAATCCCGAATGACGAGCCGGTGTACTGACACGGTGCCATAGGCAACCCTCAAGTATAACCTTAGGACACCCTAAAGCGTCACTTTAGGCTGCCCTCGGCCGTAGGCTTAGGGCAGACTATAGAGCCACCTTAGTCTACCCTAAGGCGACGCCTGAGGCTGGCCTACATCGCCCTCGGCGCTACCGGCACGCACTGGCGGGTCCATGCGCGCGGCTGGTTCCCGCCGTCGTCTGCCGTCCGCCAGCCGCTCGCAGGCCGTCTACCATGCCGCCGCGACGAACCAGACGATAATCACCGCCAGTAGCACGAGCGGCGGCACTACCACCAGCATGTAGATGGTGAGCGTGAGATACTGGAGCAACTTCACTGCCGCCCTCCCCTGGGATGGGTTGTTGCGTGCGTGGCACGTAGGTATTGGGGCGATACTGCCGTGTACACTTGAGTGGTGCTGATACTCGCGTGGCCTAGCATCTCCTGTATCGCGCGAATATCAGCGCCACCTTCGAGCATGTGCGTGGCGCAACAGTGGCGCAGCGTGTGCGGATGGACACCGTGTAGTCCTGCCGCCTTTCCCAGCCGGTAGATGGTGCGGCGCACTGCCGATGTATCAAGTGGACGGCCGCTGTGAGACAACAGGAGCGCGTCAGACGCGCTCTCGGGACGGTGTGCTAGGTAGTAGTCCACCGCGCGCAACACGGAACCGCCAAGCGGCAGCACGCGCGTCCTGCCGCCTTTGCCGTGGACGCGCAGCCAGCCGTCTGACGTGATATCGCCGACGCGCAGGCCGACCGCTTCTGCGCTCCGCAGGCCGCAAGTGTAGAGCAGCTCCAGGATAAGACTGTCGCGGCCCATAGCTCTGGTGTCTGCCTCGCGCGCGGCAGCGAACATGCGCTCCACGTCGCCCTTGGGCAGCGCTTCGGGCACGCGCGGCGATCGGCGCGGACCGCGTAGCAGCTCCGCAGCGCCGGGCGCGATGATGTCGCGTTCGCTCAACCAGAGAAGAAAGGCCCTGAGCGATGCGAGCTTGCGCGCGACGGTCGCCGGAGCCAGGCCCTGGCCCATCTCGTCAGCGTAGCGTGCGGCCACCCGGCGGTTTAGGTCAGCAACGCCGAGATGCTCGCGGCGCAACCAGTCGAGCAGCCGCGTTAGGTCACTGCGGTACGCGCGGATGGTCGCGCCGCTTGCCGAGCGCGCCGCCATGCTGGAAAGGAAGTCCTCAAGCAGCTGGCGGTCGCTTGCTGGCGCGCGCGTAGATGTTTGTTGTTTACGCCTCCGTCCAGGTGCCGTCACGAACCCGCCTCCTCGCCGCTTGAGCAAATACGCTCAAGCTCCTCTTGCGGGATGCGCCATGACCTGCCGTATCGGATGCAGGCAATCTTGCCCGACTGGCACCAACGGCGCACCGTGAATGGATGTACGTCCATGACCCTTGCGACTTCGCTTGCGGACAGCGAACCATCTGTCGGCGCAGCTTGGTCCTCCGGGATGCGCCAGTGTCCGCCCGGAGTTTTCCACGCGCGGATGCGGCCGCTCCGAATCCAGTTTCGCACTGTCTGCGCGTGGACGCCGCGCGCGTCCGCAAAACCGTTGATGGACAGGCTGTTCATACCTTGCCTCCTGTGCTATGCCACGTATTTGGCACATAAACGCCTCTCTGGGGCGATTTGATGCCATGCGGCTGTTCCGATACCTAAAATGGTGGAAACAGCCTCAGATAGGAAACTCTGAGGCGGCATCCGGTTTACATCCCCCCTTCCGTTGGTTTCCCGCGACCATGCGCGGTCCGAGACGTACTGCGCATGGTTTCGGCCTGGTACCGTCAGGCACTCGTCAGGCAGGCTAGGCTCCATCTATAGACAGTCAACGCCGAACGCGCTCAGAATGGACACCAAGTCCACAAGCTCACAATTCTCAAGAACTTCCACGTCCAGCGGGTACGCGCGGAGCCATTTCCGCGCTGCCTCGCGTACGTCGTCGGCAGTGTACCCGTCGCCCAGTGTCGCAAGAATCTCGCGCCCGACGGTGCCGACTTCAGGCAAATCCTCTACGTTGCCACAACGCATGAGTGCCGAAAAGTCGGACAAGTCGGCCAGCCTCATATCAAGGCTTCTGTCGGCGCGCTGCTCACAATCAGGGTAGGTTTCCATGGGTTCCCCTTCCGTCGGTTTCCTGCGACCCGCTCGCGCCTAGACGGCGCGCGCGGGTTTCGACCGGGTACCACCCGGTACTCGTCGGGCAGGATCAGTCGTCGCGTCGGCAAGGTGTGGTATCAGCCGGGGTAGGCAACAAGCCGTCCGCCGCACAGCGGGCAATGCGGCTGATTATCTTCATCCACCAAGACACACCGATCCCGGGCGGCCGTCTCTGCCGTATAGGCGTTTCCGTCCACGTCGGTATCCTCGGCTGTCACGAAAGTGTATGATTCAAGCTGGGCACCGGCACCAACACCGGCGCAGCCTTCATAGTACCAGTGCGCCGAATCATCCGTCACCCAGTAGTGTTGCTCCTCGGGCATATCGAACAACTGTTCACGTTGACGGTAGCTACCTTCACACACGAGAGACGCAGAGGCGTTATCGAAAATCGAGTAATCATCGTACACGCGGAAGACTTCAGCCGAAGTGTACCCGCCACGCACATCGCAACCCTGATGAATCTGTAGGGCGATGTACTCGCCGGAACTCACGTCCACGGTCTTGCCGCTTGCAGTCGGCAGGGTAATGTCGTCTAGGATCGAGAAGTAGCAGTATTGCAGCACTTGCGACAGCATGTCCTCGCCGTTGAAAGTGTTTACAGTAAAGGGCTTATCGTCGCAAGCGATTCCCGAGATGACCTTGTCGCCGTATTCGGCGTTCACGCGCTCTGCCCAATCTTCTACGTCCATTGCCGACACGTAGACGTTGCGCGTGTTGTAGGGCTCTGAGACAAACCTTCCGCCTTTGTACTGCTCATTTAGCTCGCCGAGATCGGTCTTGAGCGTGCAGACGCCGTGCAGCATTGCGCGGGTAAGTGCGGGTTCGTACTCTACCCGGTCCTCAAGCCAGTGGAACGCGTCCAGCGTGACCTGTAGCTCCGGGTACTCTCCGCCACTAGCGTAAATCGTGGCCGCTGGTTCCGCGTCCAAGTCTCGCGCTTGGTTCCGTTGCCAATGTCGGCCATAGGCGTCGCCGCTGTCGAGCAGGTGCGATCCCGTGGAAGTCTTGAACAGCCTAGTCAGTGCGGTGTGTGTAGTAGACTCTGGCATTGTGTGCGCTCCCCTGGTGAAGTGGTCGGTAGGGTGGTCAGTAGGGTGGTTCTAATAGGGTGGTCAACAGGGTGGTCAGCGGGGTGGTCAAACCAGCTCTAGGAACCCGGAAAGAACAACGGTTTCACCTGCAAAGAACCGATTGTTAGACTCCGGATCCCACGATACCATAAATCGAGGGCGGCTGTCGCCGGTCCAGCGCGGGTTCGCATCAATGATGGTGCCGACGGCGCGCCTGGTTGCTTCAAATTCATCGGACTCTATTGTTGCGTCCAGGCCGGAAATCATGTCCATGTATTCCTGGTTGAAACGGACGCGGTCATTGAGGCGGAAGGTGTAGGAATCGTTCTGCATGGTGCACTCTCCTTGCTTGGTGTTGTACGTTGCCGATAGCGTGTCGCGTGGTGTGCTTTGTTGTGTGTTGAGTAGGATTTATCAGTATTCCGTTTGCGTGGTGAGCGCGGCGTGCTTACATTTGTAATCCCATTCCAAATCCCGAAGGATTTTCTGCATTCCATCTGGCTGCACCTTAGGCGCCCCTTCGGATGCCGCTTAGGCGCCCCTTGTGCGCCCCCGTCCATAGTCGATCCCCTCTGCCGCACCAGCGCCCCTCTGCCGTCCTGGCGCCCCTCTGCCGCACCAGCGCCCCTCTGCCGTCCTGGCGCCCCTCTGCCGCACCAGCGCCCCTCTGCCGTCCTGGCGCCCCTCTGCCGCACCAGCGCCCCTCGGTCAGTTTCCTGCGACCATGAACGCGCAGTCTATGCGCGTCCATGGTTTCGGCTTGTGACAAACAAGCGCTCTTCAGGCAGGCTCAAAACCCGTCGTCAGTGTTGTCATCATTGCGCCAGCCGTCCCACACCGTTTCCGCATATCCGCCGAAACACGCTTCCACTGTGGCCTTGTCTGAGCTCAGAAGTACGCGCGATGCACTGTCAAACCAGTCCGTAAATCTGTACTCAACGCTGTAGCAGCGACCGGAGGCATTGAAGTACATCCGGAATTCATCGGACGGACCGCCTACCGACAGGAGAATGCGCACGTAAGGCGGGTATTCCGCATCCGGATCCGTATTGGGAACATCTATCGACAGCGGGTACTCCGTCAACCACTCCCACGCCGCGTCACGCACGTCGTCGGCAGTGTACTCGTCGTCCAGTGAGTCGAGAATCTCGCGCCCAAGTGCGCCGACTCTGGGCATATCGTCAACGTCAGTGCAGCCCATGAGCGCTTCTAGGTCTCTCATGTCGTCCATCCGGTCTGCAAGGTTACGATCGATGCGCTGCTCACAATCAGGGTAGGTTTCCATTAGGGCTCCCTTCCGTTGGTTTCCTGCGACCATGCACGTGCGGCCTATGCACGCGCATGGTTTCGGCCTGGTACCGACAGGCACTCGTCAGGCAGGTTCAATAACCAGAATCATCAAAGTACGCCGCGTCACGTATGGTGCTCTCCTCACAGGTTGTAGTCGTCGTCGTCGTCGTCGTCGTCTTCGCTGTAGTCGTCGTCATCCCAAGGCTCGGCAATCTCGGCGCCACAATCGCCACAGTATTCTCCTGCCGGATCCGTTTCGTCGCTAGCGAATACTGGGAGCGGAGTGTTTCCGTCGTCGTCTACAGCCGTTCCGTCGTCCAGCGCGCGCGCTCCGAACCGCTCGCGGGCGCACGCGTTGCAGTGAAGGTCTGCATCATATGTCCAGCCGATAACGGTCCATGAGTACATGTTCTCTCCCGTCACTGCGCGAATGTGTCGGACACGTATTCGAACGCTGCGTTCTTGTCCGTAAATATGCGCAGCACCTGGCCAAGCCACAGCACGTAGTACGCCTGGGTGACGCGCGAATACTCCACGCGGATGCACGTATTTTCGGGGCTTGCCAGCCAGTCTTTGCCGACTTGCGCGAGCCTTGTAATCATGTTCGCTCCTCTCATTGGCTAGGGTTTTGCCTGCCGTCGACTGGTATGTGTCGTGAGCGTATACCCTGTATCTGCCGTTGTCAACCCTCAACGCTCAGCGCCCAATCAACAATCTCGGCGACGGGCGCGGAGGCTACCCATTGCCAATGTTCGTCGCCATCGGGCCAATCGTAGAGGATGGTGTCCACGTGCTGCGCAAGGCGAGGCTCACGCGCGACTCGAAGGCTTGCGAGCCTGTAGGGCTCTGACGCGACTTGCTCGGCCTTGTTCGTCATTCTCTGTATCCTCCCGTGCCTATGTTGTGCGTTCCCGGTCGTCTTGTGCGCCGATAATACTCTCCCCAACGGGCGTGTCAACAGGAAAATGGCAGAAACGAGAAAGTCTGCCGAATTGGAAAGAGACTCGTGCACGCGATAGGGTCGGGGGTGGATGTGACCGGGTGGCGCGCCACCAAACGCCGCCAAAAGGAACGGCGTGCAGGCTTGAGCCTGCACGCCTCGTGCTCTGAGCCTGCACGCCGCGCGCGCGTAGGGGATTTCTCGCAAGGTTGGCCACCAGAAAGCGGCCATATGCAGGGAAAATCCGCGCTCCTGCACGATAACGTGTGTTATCGTGGTAGCGTTGGCGACGCACCATGCCCGGCCGCGACGACGTTCGCGACGCTCAGGTACCCAAACCGCCTCGCCCGGTTCTGTCCGCGATCAAGCCGACTTTCTCGACCCCACTGCTCTCCCGAGCAAAGCATTGCTCTTAAGAGGCTAAGTGCTTAAGGCACTTAGCCCTGTTAGGTATACCTTGTACATAAGACTCCCCCCCCCCCCCCCCCCCCCCCCCCCCCCCCCCCCCCCCCCCCCCCCCCCCCCCCC